>JGI12635J15846_10004598_pt1 | contig 11892 bp, 5 predicted proteins | sample BlaSpr_A8_OM2_M2_FD_15846 | JGI IMG/M metagenome (IMG submission 15846) | reverse complement strand
GTTCTTTGGTTTATGGTTCTGGCTGCTGCCGCTGTGGCTGGGTTTCCGAATCGAAGAGGCGGACGCGGCCAATTGGTGATGGCTGACTGCGCTTCCCTCGGTCTTGTGATTCGCCGTTCCGCTGCGCTGCGTCTGGAACTTCGGGCGGACGGGACGCGGGCACACCTTGCTCCGGTCGCACCGGCGATGCAGACCAGAATCTTGTCCTAAAGCTGATTCAGACAATGTTGATGGGTTGTTGAAAGACCTTGCGCAGGCTCAGCAGATCTTGTGTTAAGGCTCGTGAACCGCACTCACACAGTCTTCCAGGGCTTCCCCGCGCGAGCTGCAGCGGAGAACTGAATTTGAAATTCAGAAAGTACTGATTAAGAGTTATGGTTCTCGATCCGGCTGCAGCGTTATCAACTGCAGTCGCCACAATAACCTCGAGGCCGGGTCGATTTGAGGCAAATCTCGGCAGGCTCTGGGCGATTCGTGTTATCGCCGTGAAAGAACAACCACGATAAGGAAATACAACAACTTGCAAGAGGCGGGCGGCAACCTAAGTCCTTGCTAGTCCGTACAAGCCAACACATTTACGTACCGTAATCCGTACCGCGAAAAAAAGCCGCTATGTTGTACCTCGTCTGTCGTTAGCGCTCGCCCACGACCCCATACGATTCCACAATGAAAGGGCAGCAACACTTTCAAATCTGGGCATCCCCCAGTGCCACGCCGAACACGTCTGTTCCTTCCTGAGGGATCGGCCGCGAGATACCCAACCTTTTCATCTTGGCAAGCAGCGTGGTTCGTTTCAGTCCCAGTTTCCCCGCTGCGCCGCGCGGTCCACCGACGATCCAGCCGGCCTGCTCAAGTGTTTCCAAAATCAACCCGCGATCCGAGTCTTCTAGGACCATCGATGAGTGGAACGTTCGGGCGCGATGCAAGCTGGGGATCAAGGGTTCTGTTTGCTGTTTGTGAAGTGGGTTTGGGAGCACGCCGTCCCGCGAAAGGATCACCGCGCGCTCCACCAAGTTCTGTAACTCGCGAATGTTGCCAGGCCAGGAGTACCACTGGAAGGCAGCCATGGTTTCCGGAGGAATGCAGTCGACTTGCTTCCCCATGCGGCGGCTAAACAGCTTCACGAAATGCGTGACAAGAGCAGGAATGTCTTCCCGGCGCTCTCGGAGCGCCGGCAGCAAGATGGGGAATACGTTCAGACGATAATACAGATCACTGCGAAATTGCCCGCGAGCGGCCATCTTGACCAGATTTCGATTGGTTGCAGCTACCAGCCGGACATCCACCTTGTGCGTACGACCGCTCCCTAAACGCTCGAATTCCTGCTCTTGCAAGACGCGCAGCAACTTCGGCTGCAGAGCAGGAGGGATGTCGCCTACTTCGTCCAGAAACAGCGTGCCTTTGTCAGCCATTTCGAAGCGCCCGATCTTCTGCGCGATGGCTCCGGTGAAGGCGCCCTTCTCATGACCGAACAACTCACTTTCGAGAAGATCCAGGGGAATGGCCGCGCAATTGAGCTTTATGAAAGCGCGCCCGACGCGCTGACTGGCGTTGTGAATGGCGTGCGCGACAAGTTCCTTTCCCGTGCCGGTTTCCCCCTCGATGAGGACAGTCGAATCAGTGCAAGCCACCTGTTCTACTTGTTCGAGAACAGATTCCAGGGCGGCGCTGTTGCCGATGATCCGTTCGAATCTTCGATCAGGTGGGTCTCCCACAGGGTGCGTGACCGTTGCATACTCTGGCATGAGAAATCTCCTATCATTCGATCCGATTGTTTAGCCGTTCGCTCACAAATCAAGTGCTGCTCGGACCGTTTTGAGCAATAGTTGATAATCCAACGGTTTCGCCAGGAACTCGACTGCGCCCTCTCTCATCGCTTGAATCCGCATCCTGGAGCCCGCATTGCTTGTAATAAAGATGATCGGAATATTCCAGTGCTCCTCTTTGAGCCTAGCCTGCAGTTCCAAACCCGACATCCCCGGCATTTGGATCTCAGCTACCAGACACCCGACTTCACCGTGAAAATCGTATTCAAGAAATTCTTCCGCCGATCCAAAGCACCGCACCACGAGCCCAGCCGACTCGATTAGGTCAAACAGTGAGTCCTGCATCGATTTATCGTCATCGATGACAGCAATCAACTTGGACGTTTGGCGCCTGGCTTGATCCGTCCCGCCCATGTCGTCTGTTTACCCTGGCACCAAAGGGGTGTAAATGGAACAGCGGTGATTTTGCGATGAAATAGGAGTGAAGGCGGGAAGTTATTGACGGCTAAGGAGATGTGCCGAGCAGCTTTGATGCTGCTCTCAGCTTTATTTCGACAATTTCGAGTCGAATTGGTACAGTTTCTTACTCTATATTTCAGTGTGCGCTTCCCATGCATACCCTTTCCGTAGGGCGCGTTCGATTCGGATCCTTCGAGCTCGACCTCAGCACTGGCGAACTCCGATCAATTGAAGCGCCCGATCCTAACAATAAGGTTCTCCTGAGAGAACAGGTGTTTCAGGTTTTGCGGATGCTCCTTGAACGTGAGGGCAAGATTGTTACCCGCGAGGAAATCCAGGGAAGGCTGTGGCCGGACGATACTGTCGTGGATTTCGATCACAGCATCAACGCGACGATCAAGACCCTACGCCGCGCCCTGGGGGATTCCGCCGATAATCCTCGGTACATCGAGACCTTGGCGCGACGTGGCTATCGATTGATGCTCCCGATACAGTACCTGGAGTCAGCCCCAGAAACCGCTTTGGAGAAAGACCGTGAGCGGCGCGAGCAGTCCGTCGCCGAAATGAGCGAGAACAAGGCGAGAGTTCAGGAGAAAGTTCAGCGGCAAATGAAGCCGCACTCGTGGAAAGCTGCGCTCGTGCTTGCGTCTGTTGTCATCTTGGTGGGCGCGGGCTATATCTCCTGGCGCCACTTTCGGGGTATCACCCCGCCAAAATCAGAAAAAATCATGCTCGCCGTACTGCCGTTTCAGAATCTCACTGGCGACCCCAATAAGGAATACCTCGCGGACGGTCTGACCGAGGAAACGATTTCACAATTAGGCCGGCTCAACCCGGAACAGTTGGGTGTGATCGCGCGAACGTCCGTCATGGGATACAAACACAAGGACGAACGCTTAGACCAGATTGGTCGTGATCTTTCTGTGCAATATGTTCTGGAAAACAGCCTTCGCGAAAGCGGAGACCACATGCGCCTTACGGCTCAGCTCATTCAGGTGAAGGACCAAACTCACCTGTGGGCGCAGGATTACGATTATCCGGCGAAAGACGTTCTTAATGTGGAAGACGAAGTAGCTAAGGCGGTTGCGCACGAAATCCGGGTACTTTTGACTTCGAAACAGCAAGCAGAGTTGGCCCAGTCGCGCCCAGTCAATCCGGAAGCCTTTGATGCCTACTTGCAGGGGTACTACCACTTTGAACGGGACACCGCCAAAGATACGGAGATGGCTGCAAAGTATTACGAACGGGCGACTCAGCTTGATCCCTCCTATGCTTTGGCTTGGGTAGGGTTGTCTCGGGTACGCAACTGGCAGGCCAACACAGGTCTCATTCCCGCCGAGGAGGGCCACCGGCGTGCGCGTGAAGCAGTTGAGCGAGCGTTAGCGCTGAACCCGAACCTGGCAGAAGCCCACACTCAAATGGGACGGATTAAGCAACAGGTCGACTTCGATTGGGCGGGAGCGGATGCTTCCTTCCGGCGGGCGGTTGCTCTCGATCCCGGAAATCCCGAGGTTGTAAGGACGGCGGCTAGCTCGGCAGCCGTGCTCGGCCGCTTTGACGAAGCTCCTCAATTGAATCGCCGAGCCATTGACTTGGATCCGCTCAATTCAGAGAGTTGGGAGCATCTTGCAGAGACCGAGTTCTTCATGGGGCAGCTAGACCAAGCCACAGCGGATTTCAAGAATGCGCTCCAACTGAACGCCGATGTTGTGGCCGCCCATATGTCGTTAAGCCAAATCTATGTGATGCAGGGGCGGCCTCAGGATGCTTTGCCTGAAATCGAGCTGGTGCGCTATGACCCCTTCCGTGCGTTTCTCTATGCGATTGCGTACCACGCGCTTGGCCGGAAAAAGGAGTCGGATGCCGCATTGAGTAAGTTAATTGCGAAATACCATGCAAGCATGGCGTACCAGATCGCCCAGGTTTATGCTTTCCGGAACCAGTCCAACGAAGCGTTCGAGTGGCTAGACCGGGCTTATGCTCAACGTGACAACGGTCTGATCGAAACCAAAGTGGACCCCCTACTGAAGAGCTTGCACAGCGACCCGCGATTCGCCGCGTTCTTGAAGAAGCTCAACCTGCCGACCTGACATAACGCTATTCCCAAGCGTTCTATTGGCCGAATCAAAACATACAACCGGCTTATGAAGTGATGGAGACGGTTAGCAACAATGGGCAAGAATTTCAAAATGAGAGATGGCGGCGGGATCAATGGAAAAATACGAAGAAGAGTACCGAAACACCTTAGGCAACCAAGGGCGATGACTCCGTGACCTGGATCGGTAGGGTGAAATGAAAGGTTGCACCTCGTCCGTCGTTCGCACCCGCCCACAAGCNCCCGCCATGCGACTCCACAATGGAACGGCTGATGGCCAACCCCATACCGCTACCCTGCGGCTTGGTGGTAAAGAACGCAGAAAAAATCTGATCCATCTTCTCCGTTGGCAATCCCACGCCCGTGTCACTGACCGAGAACTGGAGTTGACCGTCCTGCAGTTGCGACTTCACCGTAAGCTCTCCGCCGGAGTCCTTCATGGCTTCGATGGCGTTGAGCACGAGGTTCATGAACACCTGCTGCAGCTGGACACGATCGGCCATGATTTCGGGCAGGTCGGCCGCAAGTTCTGTGCGCATGGTGATCGAGTACCGATTGGCCTCGCCTTCCAGCAGAGTCAGCATCTCGCGGATAATTCCGTTCGCATCAACCAACTCACGATGCGGAGGGGACTTCCTGTAAAACGAACGTATCCGGTCGATGATTTCAGCCGCACGATTTCCATACTTATCGATTCTGGCCGCTGCGGTACGAGCCCGATCAAGATTGGGCGGCTCGTGTGCCAGCCATTCAATGCAGCCGTTGGCGCTGGTGATGGCGGCAGCAATGGGCTGCTTTATTTCGTGCGCCAAAGAGGCCGCCATCTCCCCCAACATGCTGACGCGATTAGTGTGCGCGAGCTCAGTCTCTAATTGACGTAGACGCTCCCTCTCTTGTTCAAGTCGCTCCTGCTCGGTAACGTCTATCCCTGTCCCCACGAACCCTTTGAAAGTCACCCCTTCGGTCACCGGAACACCCACACAGCGTATGTGACGAATCTCTCCGTCAGGCCGCACAATTCGTTTTGTAAAGTCGAAAGCAAGATGGTCCTCCAGCATCTTTGCGATGCCTTGTTTCATGAAGGCGCGATCTTCCGGGTGTACAAGAGCCAAATATTCTTCAACAGTTGGTGGTTTGCCACTCGGATCAAGGCCGTAAATCCGGAACAATTCGGAAGACCAGTAATCGAATCCAGCAGCATTGAATGCCCAGCTACCCGCATGGGCAATGCGCTGTCCTTCGCTGAGATAAAACTGAGTTCGCTGTAAGGCTTCCCCGGCACGCTTGCGATCTTCAATGTCCGTAAGGGTCCCGTACCATCTGACAATTTTTCCATGCTGGTCCCGAAGTGGAAGACCGCGCACCAGAAACCAGCGATATCCCCCGTCAGCGGCGTGACGAAACCTCGCCTCGTCTTCGAAGAGCTGTCCGGTCGCAACCGAGATACGCCAGTTCTCGGAGTAACGCGCAAGATCTTCGGCATGCACCGCACCCTGCCAACCTGTGCCTGAACTCTGCTCGACAGAAAGCCCGGTGTATTCAGTCCATCGCTTATTTACAAACGTGCAGGAGCCGTCGGACAACGTGGTGAAAGTCATCGCTGGAATTGTTTCCACAACCTCCCGCAGACGCTTTTCCTGACCCTTGAGCTGACGAATGCGCCATCGATGGAGTGCCCAGAGCAGCGCAACAAAGGCCGCAAGGCACGACAACCGGAACCAGTAGGTTTGATAGTAAGCCGGAGCGATGGAGAAATCGAGGGACGTTCCCGCTTCGTTCCATAAGCCGCTGTTATTGCACGCCTTCACGCGGAAGGTGTAATTGCGCGGAGGAAGGTTGCTGTAGAACGCTTGCCGGCGAGTGCCAGCGTCCTGCCAATGTTGATCCCAGCCTTCAAGCTTGTAGCGAAATAATATTTTCTCCGGGGCGACGAGGCTGAGGGCTGTGTAGTCGATCTCTAGCTCGCGCACCAGCGGGGGCAGGTGGGGCGTCGATTGCGCCTCACCCGATAAATTCTCCCTATACTCCTTGCGGTCGGCGGCGACCTTCTCGATATGCACCGGTGGTGGGACCTTGTTGAGGGGAATCTGGTGTGGATCGACAACGCTGACGCCGTCGGGAACACTGAACCAGAGTTTCCCATCTGCTGACTTGGCGACCCGCGGCGTATAATCGCCAACAACAGCAAGTAGTCTCAGCCCGTCGGAACTATCGAAAACCGTGGCGTGGATTGTGCGGGCTGTCTTGTCTGTAGCACCGGTCCACGCGTCCGACTCGGAGCGCGCAACCCGTACCAAGCCGCAGGGCATCATTATCCAGACCGATTGCGCGTCGTCTTCAACGGTCCATTGGACCGCGTCGCAAGGCAATCCGCTCATGCTCGTTAACGTGGCGATGCGGCCGTTTTTCAATCGACCGAGTCCGCCCTCGGAGGCGATCCAAAGCGCGCCTTGCCCGTCGAACCGAAGCTGATTGACACGGCCCTCGCCCAGACCATCGGCGGCCGAATAGGATGACTGGACATGGCCGTCACGAAACCAGACGACTCCACCCCGCGAAAATCCAAGCCATAGGCCGCCATGCAAAGGATCCGTAGCCAGAACAACCGCGGGATCCTGGCGTCCAAATGTGGCCCATGGAATAGGTGGGAACACATTATCCTGCGACAATCGTAAGAGGCCGAGATCGCGGTTGGCGATCCAAAGATTTCCCGAAGCGTCCTCGGTCAGGGACTCCACCAACCCACCCGGAGCCGCCGCAGGAACAAACCGGTCATTCTCCAGGTAGCCGATCCCGCTCAGCGTGGAAACCCAGATGCGCCCGCGAGAGTCCTGAAGAAGGGATCCAACCCCTTCATCCGGCAGTCCGCTTCCGACAATCTGTCGCACGCGGGCCCTGGAACGATGCTGGCGGTACACCGTAACCTGGCCGTGGTTCAGGCGGTTTAGCCCATCAAGGGTACCGAACCAAACGCTTCCTTCCCTCGCCGCTAATAGGCCGCCCCAAGGGATATCCGACAAACCTTGGATCTTGGAATAAGTAACAACTGGAAGCTCGTGAAAACGGTCGAGCCCGTTGACGGTGGCGACCCAAATATTGCTCTCACGATCCTCAAACAAATCGTAAATGTCGTCGCCGGAGAGGCCGTCCAATTCTGAAAACACATCAATCCGTCCCTGGTGTATGTGCACGATGCCCCGGCCCGCAGGTCCGACCCACAGACCGCCATCGCGATCGCGGAGCATTCTTAGAAAACGGAACCCCCGCCTCGCAGCGGGGAACCGATATACCGCCTCCGCTTTTTCATCAGCTAGGCGCATGACTGCGCCTGTTGCGGCGATCAAGACACTGCCATCCTCAGTATCGGCCATGCCCTGCATTCTTCCATTCGATAGGCCTGGCACCGCATAGAATTGCGCCGGTTCAGGTCTCCATCGCCACACGCCCATCTCTAATCCGACCCAGAGATTCCCCTTGTCGTCCTCATGCAACCCGAAGACGCCGTGGGTAACACCGCCCATTTCCGGGTGGCACCGGACGTTGCCATTTCGAATTTCGCAGAGTTTTCCGTCGGGAGGCCCAGGAGACCCGTTCGTGCCGGCCCATATCGAGCCATCATGATCTTCAACTAAAGCACGGATGGCCAATCCAGACAGCTCCGCATACCGAGTGAGCTTACCGTTCTTCCAGCTTGACAGCCCATTCCTTGTGCCGACCCAAAGAGTCCCGTCGCGCGACGCGACTAGGCTGGTGATGGCACTGGAGGGGAGGTGTTGTTCTGGCGGCGGCTGCCAGAGGACGTTCCGGACGCCATCGAAGCGATACAAGCCGAAGGCTGTCCCCAGCCAGAGGTACCCGTCGGGTGTCTGGGCGATTGAGAGGATGGAGCCCTTGGCAAAGCCGTCCCGGATCTTCCAGGACGTATGCGCGTACTGGCTGACGTCTAGCGCCGGGTTCAGCGCGAACGCACAAGTTCTGGCTATCAGCATGCCGGCCAGCATCGCGCCCATCAATTTGCCGTGAACTCTATGCAAAATCGTTTTCCGGCGCAGGTCTCAACCCAACAGCCGGTCCTCGGATACGCTCGTACTGTCCGACTCGGACTGATTCAATGAGCCGAGCATCGACTCTCGCTTTTTCCAGCGCATGTCTACCACATCAGCTTCAGTCCGAACTGTATCTGGCGTGAAGTGGTCGTCGTGGAGGTGAGGACGCCCGCCGAAGAAATCGGGGCTCCGTTGGCTCCAAACAGGCTGGTATTGTTTGTCGGGACCACCGGCGACGCAAAATTCGTGTGATTCAAGACGTTGAAGAACTCTGCTCGGAATTGCGCATGAAACTTCTCTAAGGCGCCTATGTTGCGAAATAGAGAGGTATCCAGATTGAGAATGCCCGGACCGATAAGAATATTGCGCCCCGCGTCCCCAAACCGCGTGCTCGGGTCGGGAAAAGCAAAACACTGCGTTTTGATGTAGTCAAGCGGATTTCCCGGATTCACACGAGAGCCGCCGCATCCCGGTCCGGTCAGTACATCCGGCCGGTCGAACTGATCGCCCTTCATTCCTAACGGGTCTCCGGTGACTATCGGTGTAAACGGTTCACCGGAGGCAATGTGTAGAATCCCACCCCATTGCCAACCGTTCAATGCCCATTGCAGCGCTCGTGGCTTGGCTTTGGAACTCGGGATTTCCCAGATGTAGTTGACCGAGAGGTTTTGACGTATGTCGAAATCGGCGAGCCCACGCCCATTGCTTTCGTCGAAGAAAAGCCGAGGGGAGCTGTTCGCGTAGTTCTGGATGACCGCCGATGCCGAACCCGAGTCAATAATCTTGCCCCACGCGTATGACACCCCGGCTTGCAGCCCTTTGCTGAGTTGGCGAGTTACCTGTATTTCAAGGGCATGGAAAATGGAATCGGAGTTCCACATAGTGCCGGAAATCTGGCCTACGTTCGGGTTCAGAGGAGTTCCATTTATCGGCCATACGTAGCCCTGCGGTGTCAACGTTGGAAGCACCATGTCGAAATTGTTCGTGAAGTAGGGAAGATGAACGCCTCGCGATCCCGTGTAGCCGATCTGCAGCACCGTGTCCGGAGCAATGCTCTGCTGAATGTTGAAGTTCCACTCCATGTCATAGCTGCGCGGAGGATTCGGCTGAATATACGCGTAACGAAGGGTGGGCGTCGTCAATAGCGGAAATGCTCCACTTGGAAACGACCCCTGCTGCAGCGTCGCGATGTTACCCAACTCAAAAAACGGAGCCGACAGCAGGCTCGTCGCCCCAAACAGATATGGGAGAGGTAGGTTATCGAATATTCCGAAACCAGCGCGGACGGATGTCTTGCCTTTGCTTAATGGATCCCACGCAAAGCCCATCCTCGGTTCAAAATCGAGCTTCGTCGGATTCGAGAAGAAGGGATCTCCGAGGTGTGGGGTTGTTGATGTCAGCGATGGCAGATTCGAGAGTTTCCCATATGCTTCGCTCACGACCGTCGCTGCTTCATAACGCAGCCCCAGATTGACAGTCAAATTGGGCCTCGCTCTCCAGCCATCCATGACGTATCCCGCATAAATAGACTGCCGGAGGTTGCGTGGCGTGATTCCACGTCCGATTGGCGCGTTAAACGACGTTGGCTGGTCCTGCAGGAAGGCGGAGAGTGATCCGAACACGAATTGGCCCAGAGGGCTGGTTTTGCCCAGTTCGTTGTCGCGAATGTTTTCAAAAGCAAAGCCAAACTTTAGGGAATGAGTTCCAAACGTCGCGAACGCATCATCGTAGAACTGATACGAGTTGTAATGATAATCGAACTCCCCGACGGCGCCGAAGCCCCCTGGAAATGTCGAGAGTTCCGAGTTCGTTATAATTCCCACGGGTTGGCCAGGCAAAAAGCCGAGCGATGTGTCTGCCGCCAGAGGGTTAATCGCCTTTAAACTCTTTGCCGCTTGCGAGACTACACGGCTGAAACCCAATCGTGCCGAGTTGGCGATGTGGGCGCCGCATAAGTGCGTTTCCTCAAGAACTGCGGCTTGGCGGCGGGACAGCGTCCCAATGATGTTGTTGTTGAAGGAATCCGGTCCCTCCGTTTTTCCATTGTCGAACATGTAGGTTCCGAACAGGGTATCAACCTTTCCAATTGTGAAGTCCGCGCGTGAGGTAAAGAAGTCCTCGTTGGTGTTCTGCGGAGTGGCAAGCGTGAAATTGCCAGTATCGCCCTTGACCGGACCGTTCGGAAGGGGATAGAGCGCCAAGTACGGCGCTACACTTGGATCCACATTAACAGTACCTGAGGTTAGATTTCCGGTGCGTGCCGCGGCAGAAGGCACAATGTCCACTGTTGTTGTTGAAAGCAGCTGGCGTATGCCTTCGTAATCGCCAAAAACAAACAACTTGCTCTTGATAATCGGCCCTCCAGCATCGGCTCCGAACTGATTGCGCCGGAATGGGGGCGGAGACGAAGTTGTGTCGAAGAAGTTGCGGGCGTCGAGCGCGCTGTTGCGCAGAAACTCATAGGCAGAGCCGTGTAGCTCATTTGTGCCGGAGCGCGTAATAGAATTGATTACTCCTCCCGACGTCCTGCCATAACTGGCTGGCGCGCTGTTTGTTACGACAGAGAATTCCTGAACTGCCTCCACACCGAGCAAGACTCCGAGAACGCTGCCGGGCCCAGCGTTGGAATAGTCGTTTATGCTGATCCCATCGAGTCGGTAGTTGTTTCCTTGTGGCCGCCCTCCGCCGATGCTTAACTGCATCCCGAGACCGCGGTTTGCCCGCTGATTACTCAGACCAAGCGGGAGTTGATTCACGCCGGTAACTCCCGGTTGGAGCTGTGCCAGAGTGGACCAGTCGCGCCCGTTCAGAGGCAGTTCGCGAACCGTCGTGGAGTTCTCGGTTGCCTCCAGGGTCGAACTGGCCAATTGAATAGCTGGCGGTGTGCCTGAAACTTCGATTTTCGTCTTGACCTCACCTGGGCCTAGCTTGAAGTCGATTACCTCCTCGGAGCCTACCGTGACAAGAACACCCGATCTCACAAGCGTTGCAAATCCTTCCTTGGACGCACTGATCTGATATGTACCAGCCACCAAGTTCGGAGCCGTGTAGGTCCCGTCGTTGTCTGCGTCTATGGACCGGAGGATGGCCGTTTCGGAGTTCTTAACAGCAACCTGTGCTCCTGCAATCGCGCGTCCGGAGCTGTCTCTCACACTCCCAGAAATAGTCCCTCCAGCGACTTGTGCGAGACAAGCACTGCCGGTCACCAGTGCGATTGCAGTGACGCACGCGACCGTGAAAGAACTCGAGTTCAAAGCGGCCCAGGTTGGGTTTGGAAGCATCTCAACGTTCCTCCACGGACGGATCCGCTCTAACGCAAGTCCGCACCGGTCAGCAGTGAGCCGTCAAGGAATGGCCGATCTTATCTCTAAAACGTGAGCTTTCATCAATTACTCTAAACACGTCAGATCATACGGCTGGCATCAAGCTAGGTGGAAAATACCAAGGGTGTTGGCTCCGTTACCTCGGTCGGCAAGGTGAACTGAAAAGTTGCACCCTCTCGGCCGTTAGAAGTCGCCCACAACCG
>JGI12635J15846_10004594_pt1 | contig 11898 bp, 7 predicted proteins | sample BlaSpr_A8_OM2_M2_FD_15846 | JGI IMG/M metagenome (IMG submission 15846) | reverse complement strand
AGTTCGGCTGCCACTTTCCGTTGTCCCCCTTCGCCACAAACGGACTGAACATCGCATGCCGGATTCTGGAGCCGGTCGTACCTGCTCCCTGATAGAAGTAACGGGGATCCTGGTGCAACAGAGAGGGTAGCATGGCGCCACCAATCAAGATGTCAGAAAAGCCGTCGGCAGCAGTCGCACCCACGCGTTCGCCAAACGCGCCCCAGCCTGCCCATAATTGGGACTGTTTCCAGCCTGCTTACCGCTGGCTACCAGAAAGACTCCTGCGGCGGTCACCGGATCAACAGAGACTTTGAGGGCGAGGCTGAATTTCATCTTCGCCGTAAGCGGCGTAGGATCACTGTCATAGGACACGTAGAAGTTTGGAACGATTCCGAAGACCCGCTGCTTTTCCTCGGCCTTGAACTGCTCGGTTGCGACCTTCCGAGGATCGTAATGAACGTCGACATTCGTTCGCTCCGTCTCAATTCGGAGTTGGATGCCAGTCACAATTTTGAATTGGCCTGGATCAAGGGTGATGGCGGGCGATGTCCAGCCTGCAAAATCCTTTGCTGCAATGTTGATCTGATACGGAGTGCCTGGCTTGACGTCATGGAATTGGAAAAACCCATTTTCCGGCGTCACGAGTGTGTGGCGATCACCGCTTTTCGGAGCCTCCAGAGCGACCGTCGCGTTGGGAACGGGGTCGCCGTTCACATCGGTAACCGTTCCTACAAGCGTTCCTAGTATGGGTTCCGTGCCTGGAACACTTTGTGCATGTGCACAGATGGAAAACACCAAGGCCATAGCTACTACAGTCAGGCAACGGAAGGGAGAGAGAATCCACATCGCTGTTGTCCTTCCACCTTTCTAAGGCAAGGTACATGCCAAACGGAAACGACAGCCAAGTGATTGAATTTTCAGCGAGTGAATCCGCGGGGAAGTGTCGAGAGTGTCGAGAGTCGAGAGTGTCGATGGTCAGTGACACCCCAAGTAAAGCAACAGAGAAACATCGGCTCCAGTCGCCACGAGCCTGAGGCCATCGAACCGTGGTTCTCTAGAAAAAATTGAGCGCGAGGGTACCCGATGCGAGGATTTTTCAAATTACGCAAAGCATCTGGGTGCCCGCTATGCGGTTCAAACTTCGAAGCTGCGAACTTCGCCGCGGAATCCGCGCTTTGCGTTCTCCCAAATCCATTTGATCACCCGCGCGTCGTTGTAGCAGTACGCAAGATTGTGATTCAGGGGCGAGAAGCGGTGTTTTTGGCAGGTTTTTTTCATGTCGGTCAATTGATCGTAATCCAACGTGAACTGATCGATGTTGCCCCAATCGAACGAGGCCGAATACATCGGGAAGCATGGGGCACGGTTCTATCAGTCCGGATGATCACATTATTCTGCCCGGCACGGCAGTTCCATTCGCGGAAGCCCAGTTCTCCGTCCTCTCCTTAGCATTGCACAATCCCCCGGCTTTCTGTAGCATTTCGGCGGTTTCCGCATCCGAACCGTTTCCGTCCCCGAACCATCCGACCTGGCGAATGTTAAGTCCGGACGACATGCGAACGAGTGTCGTCATCTCCTCAAGCCGCTGTACGGAGTTAACCATCTGATACCCAGCCTTATTCTGCTCGATAATCCAATCGATGAGGCCATCCAGGTCGCGCCAGTCTTGAGGACGAAAATAGATCGGATTCTCGCTCAAGTGTTTGAAGTGCTCGTCCTATTCGAGCAAAGGGGTCTCATTAATATAATATCGTAATCAGTCGCGATGTGGTGATCGTGAGCGCACTCGGTCCGCGTCTTCACATCTTCGAGATTGTTACGGCAGATATTGATATTGAAGAAGACCCGGTAGTCATAGACATATCGCTTGCGCAGAATATGTTCGAGATTTGTCTCGACCGGAACGAACGCTCTTGGCAAGCTGGGTTTCAGCTCCCATGAATCCAAGGCGAAATTGAACACGGCAACCCCGGCACTTCGCGGATGTTGCTGTCTTTGACCTTGCAGTCATGAGCGAGCTCGATATTGTGATCCGTAGGGATACCCATGGTGCCCAGGAGACGTCGCGTGCCTTAGAGAACGCGTTGAGATGATAACCACGAGCAATGCAGGTACCTTCACAATTCTGGAACTCAAGATAATGGCTCGCATGCTCGTTCTCTTATGCAACCGCGTTTGACCGGCTACATTGCGTTCGGTGCAACTTTTCGTGTTCGACCAATTCTTCAATTGAGCGTGCCAGAATCGAAAAACCACAGCCGGCACATTTCGATTCCAGGAAGAAGACCTGATTCTGCACGACCGGGTTCCGGGGGAAATCGAACTCTTTAGATCCCATACTTTCCTTTCACCAGACCACCTAATGAAGTGGAGGCGCAGTTGCTTTGTGTCCACTGGTTCTTTCGCCTCAGTCGAACTGACGCAACAGCATTGCCAAAAAGCGAGGCGAAATTCGTCCCCCATTTGCACGTTTCTCAAGCGATTAGCTTTCCGCGGCCATTTCTCATCGGTGAGTTTCGGCTGTCGAGTCTTTCTCGACACTTTCGACCCTTCGACACCGCTGTGCGGTAGGGCCCAAAGAATTGGTTGATTCGGCGCTGTTTAGCTCCGTGTCGGCTTTGGTATGCGATTTGCGTTTGCAAGGGCAGGACTATTGAGGGATTTCGACAGTCGGTCCACCGGGAAAATTTGTTGAACCGAAAGTGCCGTCGCGTGACTGACGCGCCTGAATCGACAAGACGACTCTTGGGCCACATTTCCCCCAACCGAGCAGCGTCCCGATTCAGGCGCGCCAGTGACGCGATTGAAACGGAAGTCCAATATCCACGATTGGGGGAAAGAAATGATGAAGCAAATATCTGCAGGATTAGTTAGTGCGGTGCTCCTGCTGGATGCACTTGCCTGCAGCAACGGTAAGGTGCGAGCTGCCGCTCCGCCTCCGCCACCGGTTGTCGAAGTCGCGCCGGTCATTCAAAAGGATGTGCCGGTTCAGGGGGAGTGGGTAGGAACGCTTGAAGGCTACGTCAACGCACAGATCGAGCCTCAGGTGAGCGGCTACCTGATTCGCCAGGATTATCACGAAGGCGCATCCGTCAAAAAGGGTCAGCTCCTCTTTGAGATCGATCCGCGTCCATTTCAAGCCGTGCTCGATCAAGCCAAAGGGCAACTGGCGCAGGCTGAGGCGCAGATGGCGAATGCCGAGCTGAACGTGAAGCGTGACATTCCCGAAGCGGAAGCTCACGCCATTCCCCAGAGCCAGCTGGATACCGACACGCAGTCGCTCCTTGGAGCGAAGGCAGCAGTTGAGTCTGGCCAGGCGTCGGTCGAACAGGCCGCGCTGAACTTGGGATACACCAGAGTTGTCTCCTTAGTCGACGGAATCGCCGGCATCAACACTGTGCAGGTGGGCAACCTGGTGGGGCCGTCTACGGTACTCACTGCAGTTTCGCAGGTGAGTCCGATCAAGGTTTATTTCCCCATCAGCGAACAGGAATACCTGCGCATTGCCGACGGCGGCGGTCCGGGGAGTGTGGATTGGCTGACTCACGTTTCTCCCATCCCGTTGCGCTTGACCCTGGCCGACGGGAGTGCCTACCCGCATCCCGGCAGAATCAGCTTCGCGGATCGCCAAGTAAACACGCAGACCGGAACCATTCAGATGGTGGGTGAGTTCCCCAACTCCAAAAATCTGTTGCGACCCGGTCAATACGCGCGCGTTCAGGCGCCAACCGGAAGCATCAGGGGAGCGCTGCTGGTGCCGCAGGCGGCGGTGAGTCAGCAGCAAGGAACTTACCAGGCGACAGTCATCGGCGCAGATAACCGGGCGCAGCTCCGCACGGTCCAAGTCGGGCCGAGAGTGGGCACGCTCTGGGTGATCACGGCGGGTCTGAAGCCGGGAGAACGCGTCGTGGCAGTTGGCGCAGAGAAGGCTAAAGACGGCGAACCGGTGAATCCCGCACCATACAAAGAAACGGAGGAGCGCTGATCATGGCGAACTTCTTCATTCGACGGCCGATCGTCGCGATCGTGATTGCGATCCTTACGGTCATAGTCGGCGTGATCACAATCGTGACCTTGCCGGTAGCGCTGTTCCCAAATATCGCCCCTCCTGAGATCAGGCTGCAAGCCAACTATCCCGGCGCGGACGCGCAGACTCTCGAGCAAGCTGTTGCGACACCCATCGAGCAGCAAGTCAGTGGCGTCGACAACATGGCCTACATGTACTCGCTGAACGCCACCGCGAACCAGCAAACGACGTTACTTGTCGACTTCGATCTCAAGACCGATCCCAATACGGACCTGTTGCTCACGCAGTCGCGCCAGCAACTGGCCAACGGTCAATTGCCGCCCGAGGTGAACAACTACGGAATCACCCTCAAGAAGTCGACCAGTGCTCCTCTAATGTTGATCGCCCTGTACTCGCCGCACGGCACTCGCGATTCGAACTATCTGGCGAACTACGCCTACATCAACCTCAATGATCCGGTCGCGCGCATGTACGGCGTCGGCCAGACGCAAGTCTTCGGAGCTGGACAGTACGCCATGAGGCTATGGGTGAAGCCTGACCAGATGGCCAAGCTGGGCATCACCGTCACGGACATAGCTAACGCGCTTCAGGCCCAGAACACGGTGAATCCGGCCGGTCAGATTGGCGGCGAGCCAGCTCAGAGCAATCAGCAGTTCACTTACGCCGTGCTGGCTCAAGGCCGCCTGACTTCACCGGAACAGTTCGGCGATGTTGTCGTGCGCGAAGCGCCAAACGGTGGGATCGTTCGAGTTAGAGACGTCGCTCGAGTCGAACTGGGCACGCAGGACTACAGCTTGCTTGGTCGCCTGAATGGCAAGCCCAGCGCCATTATTGCCGTCTACCAGTTGCCCGGAACCAATGCTGTTCAAACCGTGCAGGGTGTCCGGAAGCTCATGGTGCAGATGAAGCAACGGTTCCCGCAGGACATTGAGTACGCGGTTTCGCTCGACCAGACGCTCCCGGTCACAGAAGGCATGAAAGAGATCCTCGAGACTCTGGTGATTGCGATTGTGCTCGTCATTCTTGTGGTCTACCTCTTCTTGCAAGACTGGCGCGCCACCCTGATTCCAATGTTGGCTGTGCCGGTCTCTTTGGTGGGGACGTTCGCCATCTTCCCGCTGTTCGGTTTCTCGATCAACACGCTTTCGATGTTCGGCTTGGTGCTGGCTATAGGCCTAGTGGTTGATGATGCCATCGTAGTCGTGGAAGGGGTGCAGCACCACATCGAGGAAGGCTTGGCTCCCAAGGATGCGGCCCGAAAAGCTATGCAAGAGCTTTCCGGTCCAGTCGTGGGTATTGCTCTAGTCTTAGCCTCCGTGTTCGTGCCGACAGCCTTCATTCCGGGCATCACCGGCAGACTGTATCAGCAATTTGCCATCACCATCGCAATCTCTGTGATGCTTTCAGCGTTTAACGCCCTGACGCTCAGCCCGGCGCTCGCGGGACTACTCCTCAAGCCCAAGAAGCAGACCCGCGGACCGCTCGGAAAATTCTTTGGCTGGTTCAACGCATACTGGGAGCGTTCTACTGATAGTTTTGTCCGCCTGTCGGGAACCCTGATTCGGAAGGCCGGCGTGGTGATGGTGCTGCTTGTAGTCGCCGGGGTCGCAGCGTGGTTCTTTAGCAGCCATCTGCCCACGAGCTTCCTGCCTGATGAAGACCAAGGCTACCTCTACATCAACATGCAGCTTCCCAATTCTGCGTCCATGGAGCGTACAAGCGCGGCTGCAAAACAGGTGGAGAAGGTTCTCGCAAACACCCCGGGAATCCAGTACACCACCAGCGTCGTAGGTTTCAGTCTGCTCAGCTACGTCAGGACTTCGTACAACGGATTCTTCTTCGTAACTCTGAAGCCCTGGGATGAGCGCGGAAGCCGGAGCGAACAATATCAAGCCATTAAGGCGCGCTTGAACCAGGAACTCAAAGAGCTGCCGGATGGGACGGTCTTCAGTTTCTCGCCACCGGCGATACCGGGAGTCGGCACTGCTGGTGGCGTTACCTTTGTCCTTGAGGACCGCGCCGGCAAGGATGTCAAGTTTCTTGCAGATAACCTGACCAAGTTCTTAGCGGCTGCCCGCAAGCGCCCTGAGCTCGGCCAGGTCAGCACTACGTTTATCCCGAGCGTGCCGCAAGAGTTCATCAATGTGGACCGCGACAAAGTGTTGAAGCAAGGCGTGAATTTGACCGATGTCTACAACACCATTCAAGCCTACATGGGCGGCTTATTCGTTAACTACTACAACGACTTCGGCCGTACCTGGCAGGTGTATGTGGAAGCCGAGGCGCCCTACCGGGCGACAACTGACGATCTCGGGCAATTCTATGTGCGCAACGGCCAGGGGCAGACGGTGCCGCTCTCCGCGCTGGCAAAATTCGAGAACCGTTCCGGCCCTGAGTTCACCATGCGCTACAACGAATACCGGTCCGCACAAATCAATGCGAGCGCTGCGCCCGGTTACAGCTCCGATCAGGCAACGGCGGCCCTGGAAGATGTTTTCAAGCAGACCATGCCTGGCGAAATGGGCTTCGACTACATCGGCATGTCTTACCAGGAGCAAAAGACGCGGGAGGGAGTTCCGTCTTCCGTCATCTTCGGATTTTCGCTGCTGTTCGTTTTTCTAATTCTGGCAGCTCTCTATGAAAGCTGGACAGTGCCTTTTAGCGTGCTGCTCAGCACGCCAGTCGCGGTATTCGGCGCTCTCGCCGCGCTCTGGCTGCGTCGCGTCGTGCTCGGCTTATTTCTGCCGGCGTACATGGTTCAAATCGAGAACGATGTCTACGCCCAGATCGGCCTGGTGATGCTGATCGGCCTAGCTGCCAAAAACTCGATTCTGATCGTCGCGTTTGCCAAGGAGGACTACGAACGCGGTATGTCCATCACCGATGCTGCACTTTCCGCGGCGAGGCTTCGCTTCCGGCCTCTTATGATGACCGCGCTCGCCTTTATTCTGGGGTGCGTGCCTCTCTGGACCGCTTCCGGAGCGGGCTCTGTAGCACGCCAGATCATGGGCACGGCGGTGATCGGAGGAATGGTCGCGGAAACCTTCATCGGCAGATTCTTTGTTCCCGCCATCTTCTACGTCGTTGAGAAATTCTCAGGAGCCGAGCGGAGTAGAGCACTGCCACTCACGCCGGCCGAAGCGCCAGGTCAGGGGGACTAAATTATGAGGGAAAGTGCAATCTTAGGAATTCTAGCTGTGCTGGTTCTGGAAGCCGGCTGCCTGATGGGGCCGAAATATAAGCGGCCTGCGGTCAATGTCCCGCAACAATATCGTGCCCCGGCCCCGCAACAAACTGCTGCGGCCTCGTCGTTGGGCAACGAAGAATGGTGGCAGGTTTATCAGGATCCGGTACTCACGCAGCTGATCCATACCGCCATTGCGCAAAATTATGATGTGCGCATCGCCGCCGCACGCGTTCTTGAAGCGCAGGCGCAAGTTGGCATCACCCGCTCCAACCAGCTGCCCTCGGCGAGCGTAGGTGCGGACATTTTCAGCGAGCAAAATCCGAAGGACACAAATCTATTTCCCGCTTATCAGGTGAATGGGGGCGAACTGAGCCTATCGGTGATCTGGAATCTGGACTTCTGGGGAAAATACCGCAGGCAAACCGAGGCAGCCCGCGCCCAGTTACTCGCAACCGAGTGGGGGCAGCGAGCGGTAATTTCTTCGCTGGTGGCGAATGTGGCCACCGATTATTTCCAGCTTCGCGCGCTCGACAGCGAACTCGAAATCTCAAAGCGTACGCTGGCATCGCGGCAACAGTCCCTGCAGTTAACTCAAGTGCTTGAGAGTCACGGTGGCGGCTCAGGACTAGACGTAAGTCAGGCGGAACAACTGGTCTATACCGCCTCGGAAACGATTCCCGATCTCGAACGGCAGATTGAGCAGCAGGAAAACCTCCTCAGCATCCTGCTTGGCGAAAATCCCGAATCCGTTCCCCGTGGCCGCGCGCTTACGGAACAGCCCGTACCGCAGAACGTTCCCGCCGGCCTTCCGTCGGAATTGCTGGAGCGACGGCCGGACGTTCGCCAGGTGGAAGAGAACGTGGTCGCTGCGAACGCGCAAATCGGCGTCGCCAAAGCCTCGTTCTTCCCCAGTGTGTCGCTTACCGGGCTGGGAGGGCTGGAGAGCAACGCCCTGCATCAGTTCATCAGCCAGCCCTCGGAGACCTGGTACGGAGCCTTTAGCGTGAGCCAGCCCGTATTCGAGGGCGGGGCGCTCCGCTCTCAACTCAGGCTCGCCCGCGCAAACTGGCAAGAAGCAGTGGTCTCTTACCAGCAAACAGTTCAGTACGCCCTTGAACAGGTTTCCAATTCACTCGTCGCTTCTCAAAAAGACCGTGAGTTCCGCGAGCAACAGGAATTGCTCACCGGCGCAGCGCAGCGGACCAACCAACTATCAGAGGTGCTTTATAAGAATGGCGGTGCGAGTTACCTCCAGGTGCTTACCAGCGAAACCAATTATTTCTCGGCGGAACTCGACCTAGTGCAAGCCCAGTTCAACGAGCGATTGGCGCTCGTGCAGCTTTATCAGGCGCTGGGAGGCGGGTGGCAGCAATAGCGACAGGTGCTTGAAAAAGGCAAGAAACAGACTGCCTCAGATTTCCTATGAAACGGATAGCGTCTCTTTCAATCTTCTTCGCGGCGTTCATCGAGTTCGCGATCGAGCGCGCGAGGTTCGACCTGTGGATCATGACTGTTGCGATAGTGACCCTGTTATGGAATGTCGTGGGACGAGCGCTACGCTCTCATGTGGATTCGCAGAAGTACGACCACAACGTCTCCGCTTCTAGGAGATAGGTTGTGTTCGATGAAGTGTCTGAACACCAGATCGTCCCATACCGCCATTCAAACCGGTGTTCTCCAAATCAAGTAAGATTTCCCGAATGGAATTCAAAGTGTTGTTCAGTGAAGATCCTGCGTTTGTCTTGAGCAGAGCTGGAGGCTTCCTTTCCTCTCAACCGGTTCTCCACAATTTGGTTCTCTCGATCCTGCACGCACGCGTTGCGCAAGGCGATCCGGGTCGCTATTGGAGGGCAATTCGAACGGATGACAAATGGGCATCCCAAGAGAGGTTCTTGCGCATCGGTTCCATCGTCGGATTTCTCCGGCAAGCATGAGTCGTTATTGTAGATATACCCAAGAGGTGCACCCCCCCAACGCAATCGAACTAGCTGAACCCGACCACAGGATGCGGCACATATGGCTCCTCCAGCGCAGCAATCTCCTCCGCGGTAAGCTTTACGCCGAGCGCAGCCACGGCATCGTCGAGATGATTCGGCTTGGTAGCCCCAACGATGGGCGCGGTCACCACTGGCTTGTTTAGCATCCAGGCCAGAGCCAGCGTCGCCCGCGGAACGCCTCGTCTCTCAGCCAGTTCGCCCACCCGATCCACCACCTTACGGTCAGCTTCGTCGTTCTTCGAGAAGATCGCCTTGCTGTACTGGTCGGTCTCCGAACGCTTCGTCGTCTCCGACTGCCACGCCCGGGTCAGGCGCCCACGCGCCAGCGGGCTCCACGGAATCACCCCGATCCCTTCGGCCTCGCACAACCCCATCATCTCCCGCTCCTCTTCGCGATAGAGCAGGTTGTAGAAGTTCTGCATCGAAACAAACCGCGTCCACCCATGCAGGTCTGCAACATAAAGCGCCTTGGCAAACTGCCACGCATACATCGACGACGCCCCGATATACCGCACTTTCCCCGCCCTCACGACGTCGTGCAGCGCCTCCATCGTCTCTTCAATCGGAGTCTCATAATCCCACCGATGGATCTGATAGAGGTCGACATAGTCGGTACCCAGTCGCTTCAAGCTCGCATCCAGTTCAAAAAAAATCTCCTTCCGCGACAGTCCCTTCCCATTCGGATCATCGCGCATCACGCCGTTCAGTTTGGTCGCAATCACGGTATCTTCGCGCTTCGTATTCGCCTTCAGAAACCGCCCTAGCAGCTCCTCGCTCGATCCAACCGAATACACATTCGCGGTATCGAAGAAGTTGATCCCAAGATCCAGAGCCTGCTTGAAGAATGGCTGACTCTGCTCTTCGTTCAAAGCCCAAGCATGACTTCCAGGCCGCAAGGGCCTTGCAGGAGCAACTCCATAAGACATGCATCCCAGACAAATACGAGAGACCTTAAGGCCGGTTTTCCCCAGATTCACATACTCCATGCAATTTCCTTCAGCGCTCATCGGCGACGTCTATGTTGTTTGACGAAGCTGACTGCAACGAAGATGCACAATCATTCGCGCCCCACGCGCTAAGCCTCCATCGCTCCCGAGTAAACCAGGGCGTCATTTCAGCGACGACGTTTGGGAGATAGCTTTAATAGCTTTAGTGAACCGAGACCTTTGCACCTTTGCCCGGTTCATTTTTTTTCAGCAGAAACGAGGCGACAAACATAATCACCGAGCCCATTGCCAGCAGCCAGTACATATCGACGTAAGAGAGAACTGCAGCTTGGGACTGAACCATAGCATACAGTCGGCCCAAGGCTTGTTGTTGAGCGGCGTGCGCGTTTAAGCCGGAGCGCGTCAGACGCACGGCAAGAGCTGTGATAGAGGCCTGAAACCGGCCAGTAGCCGTGTATTCCGCCAAGACGGATTGATGATACTGACTGCGTCGAGCAATCAGGGTCGTGACTGCGGAGGTCCCAACGCTCTGCCCCATGTTGCGAAAGAAGTTCATAAGCCCGGCGGCGGCGTTGGTTTTTTCCGGCGCCAGGCCGACGTATCCGGCAAGGGTGAGTGGGACAAATAGAAAGGCCACGGGAATGTACTGCCACACCCGTAATAAAGTGGCTGAGCGGAAACTCATCAGCAGATCAACCTGCTTGCTCGATATGTACATGGCTATCGCCAGACCTATCCAACCGAAGGCTATGATGTGACGCGCTTGAAATCTGGCGGTGAGTCTGCCCACCATGGGGAGCACGACCAGCACCACGAGAGCACCGGCGGAAAGCACATTTCCCGCCTTTTGTGCCGTGTATCCCATAAGAGTCTGCAGGAGTTGCGGCATAAGTACCGTGGAACTGAATAAAGCTGCTCCCAGCATCAGGAACATTAAATTGGTAGTCGCGACATTAAAGTTTTTGAACAAACGCACATCGACGATAGGCTGTTTTTGAAACCATTCCCAAATGACAAGCGAAATTAGGCCCAGGAGAGCGATCACAACCAAGATGGTAATAAAGTGAGAACCGAACCAGTCATCTTCCTGGCCCTTGTCGAGAACGATCTGCAAGGCAGCGACCCCCAGGGTCAGGAGAGAAAATCCGATGAAGTCGAAGCCCGAGAGCTGCGCCTTCAGGCGGGCTATGTAGGGGGGATCTTCGATCAGCTGATAGACGAGGATGAGCGCCACAATGCCAACCGGTACGTTAATGTAGAAAATCCAGCGCCACGAGTAATTATCCGTGATCCAGCCTCCCAGCGTCGGACCAATGGCCGGAGCGCAGATGGTTGTGATTCCGTAAAGTGAAAAGGCCAGACCACGCTTCTCGGGAGCAAAACTATCGCCCAATATGGACTGCGCCATCGGCTGCAGGCCTCCCCCGAACGCGCCTTGCAAAATTCGAAACAGGAGCAGAAACCCAAGGCTGGGTGCGATCCCACAGAGAAAGGAACTCGCCGTGAAAAACGTGATGCAGATCAAAAAGAAGCGCTTCCGCCCGAGCGCCGCTACCAGCCATCCACTTAGCGGCAGCACGATGGCATTGGAGACCAAATAGCTTGTCAGCACCCACGTACTCTCGTCATTGCTAGCTGCCAGACCGCCAGCGATGTGTGGCAGGGCCACATTGGCGATACTGGTATCGAGCACCTCCATGAACGCCGCCAGAGAAACCGCACCGGCGATGATCCATGGGTTCACTTTCGGCTGCCACA
>JGI12635J15846_10004593_pt1 | contig 11899 bp, 10 predicted proteins | sample BlaSpr_A8_OM2_M2_FD_15846 | JGI IMG/M metagenome (IMG submission 15846) | reverse complement strand
AGAAGCAAGATATTGGTTTTGAGGTGGCGCGCGCTGCTCTGAAATGCGATCCGAAACCCGCCGTTGTGATCTGTACCGGGTTTGCGAGTATGAGCAATTCCAGGGTAGCGCTCGAAATGGGAGTTGACTACATGGCTCATAAGCCGGTTGAGTTGACTGAGCTGATTTCTGCTTTGAATCGCTTGATTTCCAGACATCGAGATTTATGAGGTAGAGGATTTATGCCCAAAAAATCTTTAACTCGGGAAGCAAAGTTCCCTAAAATGGCGTTAGTCGTCCATTCGGATGTTGGAGTACTTTCCAATCTGCAATCCTCTTTGTCAGACAAGGGATTCACTCCTATCATCGCGCGAGACCTTCCGACTGCGCTGCTTGCAATAACTCAGCACTATTTTGATCTAGCCATTGTTTCGTCACGCCTGCGAGAGGGAGGAGACGGATGGCCATTAGCCGGGGTTCTGCACCTGGTGTTCCCCCATGCCTTTGTCTCGGTCCTCGCCCCCTCCGAGGACGTGCTCACCTTACAGTCTGCAATTAACTATGGCGTGAAAGAGGTTTACAAGGAATCTAGTCCAGCGGCAGACGTCGTGAGCGCAATCATGGCAGCGGTGAATCAAGGCTCGGCGAAGGGAAAACCGCGGCTGCAATGACTCATGCGATGTGTGATTGTCCGAGAAGTATGTAAGCCGACATTTCTTAGTGGTCACTTTTCATGCCGAGCAAGCCCTCCACCATTCTGTGCATTGATGACGAAGAACCCGGGCTGAAAGTCCGAAGAATCCTTCTTGAAACGGCAGGCCACCGGGTACTCACCGCGTTATCTGGTCGTGAAGGAATAGAAACTTTCCAATCTGAAAATGTCGACGCGGTAATCCTTGACTACTGGATGGCGGGGATGAACGGAGTTGCCACCGCACGCGAACTCAAGCGACTGAAGCGTTCAATCCCCATCATTATCCTCTCCGCGTACGGGACGCTCTTGGACGAGACATTGGGAGTCGCCGATGTCTGGATTCGAAAAGGCGAAGAAGATCCCCAATATCTGCTTGGCGCCTTGGAAGCCCTTCTTCAAGCCCGCGTCCCCAAGTGACCTCGCACCTGTTTGATTTCTCGGTGAATTCGCAGAGCTAAGGTTTTTTTATGCCCTCCATACGCTGAACCCGGTATGGAGCGGCTTCCCTCCATAAGTCATTGTGTCTGTTGGGTAAATTCGCTCGGACCACGCTCTTGTGAAGGTCGATGACCGTTGTCTGTCTTCTCTGAAGCAGCAGATGTTTTTGCCCTGAAATCTTTCTCCGGAGCGCGAACGTGACACAACGATCCGCCGGTACTGTTAACTCCAAGTCGACCCGGGTGAGATCGGGATGTCCCGGTTTGGACACTGCACTCGACGGTGGCTATCCCAGAGGCCATTTCTATTTGCTGGAAGGAGATCCCGGAGCGGGTAAAACTACGCTGGGCCTTCAATTCATGATTGAAGGCGCAAAGAACGGAGAAAGAGTCCTTTTCGTGACTGTTTCGGAATCGCGAGAAGAATTAATAGACGTTGCTCACTCGCATGGATTCTCTACCGAGGGCATTGAAATCTTTGAATTGCTTCCGGGTGAAGACGATCTCAGGCCGGAGGGGCAATACACCGTTTTTCATCCATCAGAAGTTGAACTTAACGATCGAATGCGAACCCTTTTCAAGGAAGTGGAGCGCGTCAACCCAGACCGCCTGGTCATTGACCCCTTGTCAGAATTGCGCCTCCTGGCCCGGGACTCGCTGCGATATCGTCGCCAGATTCTTTCCATGAAGAGATATCTGTCAGAACGAACCTGTACTGTTCTTTTGCTTGATGACCTTACAATGCGTGACCGCGATCTTCAACTACATAGCATCGTGCACGGCGTTATCTCAATGGAAAAGCTGCCCCGAGATTATGGGAACGCCAGGAGACGCCTCGAGGTATCAAAGTTGCGCGCAAGCAGTTTTAAAGAGGGCTATCACGATTACACCATCCGAAAGGGAGGTGTTCTCGTGTTTCCTCGGTTGATTGCATCCGAGCATAGGTCGGACCGGCAGATCAGCGCTGTTCCAAGCAGGATTCCAGAATTGGACGCACTCACTGGCGGAGGTCTTGACCGCGGCACTAGTACCCTGATTATGGGCCCAGCAGGATGCGGCAAGACCACCATCGCCATGCGGTGGGTTGTGTCAGCGGCTGATAAAGGCGAGACTTGCAGAGTCTTTATCTTCGAAGAAGGAAGACATACTCTTATCGCGCGCGCCGCAAGCTTGGGAATGGACCTTCGTCCGCACATAAAATCAGGACGGATCACCCTCGATCAGGTCGACCCTGCTGAAATGTCTCCCGGGGAGTTTGTTAAAAAAGTGCGCACTTGTGTCGAAGAAGATAAAGTCCGCGTCATCGTGATCGACAGCCTCAACGGATATTTGCAATCCATGCCCGGAGAGAAGTTTTTAGCCAGCCACCTTCACGAGCTACTGGCATATCTGAATAATCGTGGAGTGCTGACTTTGGTTGTGCTCGCTCAGGCCGGCATGCTGGGCAGCCTGATGCAAACTCCCGTAGACGTGAGTTATTTGGCTGACAACATTTTACTCTTGCGGTATTTCGAAGCGCACGGAGAAGTTCGCCAGGCGATTTCCATTATCAAGAAGCGCAGCGGAGGACACGAGCGCACAATCCGCGAGCTTGCCCTGGGACCCGACCGGATACACATCGGCAAACCGTTGAAAGACTTTCAAGGCGTGCTAACTGGGGTGCCAACGGTTCGAAGTCAAGCCATCCCGGAAAATCAGGTTGCGGACAATGGCGATTAATGGAGAGTCGAAGTTTCGGATACTGATATTTGCACCCTTCGGCAAGGACGCAATTCTAATCGGCCAGGTCTTGCAGAAGTCAGGTGTGGTCGTCCAAGAGGTAACGGACCCCGCGGAGTTGTCCCAATGTATTCGAGATGGCGCCGATGCCGCGATCATTACAGAAGAAGCCTTGGATGAAGAGACGATCAATTCCCTCGGCGAATGTATCGCGTCCCAACCGCCATGGTCTGACTTTCCACTTATCGTTCTTACTGGCGGCGGCGCCAGTACTCCTCTCACCGAAATGGCGGTGAGATCCCGAGCCCCGTTAGGAAACCTCTCATTGCTTGAGAGGCCTGTCCGGCCCGCAACTCTGTTCAGCATGGTAAAAGCAGCATCACGAGCCCGCGCACGCCAGTATGAAATCCGAGATCACGTGGAAGAGCTAAGGCAGACTCAGCTCGTCGTGCAGGAAGCCAATAATCGGCTGGAATCCCTTGTTGAGCAGCGAACGAGTGCTCTGCAAAAGCTTTCTGCTCACCTAATGCGTGCGCAGGACGACGAGCGGCGAAGAATGGCGCGAGAGCTGCACGATGGGCTCGGACAATCCTTGGCCGCGGCTCAAATCAATCTCGGGTTAATCGACTTGCCAAACGGCGCTGCCGGTCAGCGATTCCTTACGGAAGCGCGCCACCTTGTGGGACGAGCAGTTTCTGACATTCGGACACTTTCGTATTTACTTCATCCACCCCTTCTTGAGGAAGCAGGATTTTACTCCGCCGTGCAGTGGTATATTGACGGCTTTTCCAAACGAAGTGGGATCAAGGTGACCTTAGAGCTTCCGTCCAAGCTGGGCCGCATGCCGGATGTTGTGGAACTCACCCTCTTCCGGGTTGTGCAAGAAGGCTTGATTAATGTTCATCGACATTCCGGAAGTGAGCAAGTCCACATACGAATTGAGAACGACGAGACGAGGATAGTCGTGCGGCTTAAAGACTATGGTAAGGGCTTGCCGGGAAATCTGCTGGAGCGCTTCCGGAAAACCGGCAGTGGAGCGGGCGTGGGCCTCTCGGGAATGCGTGAAAGAGTGAAAGAGCTGGGCGGCGAATTTGTTGTGGAATCGGATGAGACGGGAACTTTGCTTACAGTTATAGCCCCGCTCGCCATCACTCCAGTTGGGAACAATTCTCGATTCGGCCGGAAAGCCCCTACCGAGATACTGGAGAGGGTCGAGAGAGCAGTTTAGCAAGGGAGTTGTTAGCTCGCAGCGATCCGCTGGACAGGTTTATTCTCAAGACTAACCTACATCAGAGAGACAGACGAGGAGCGCCTCATGCCCTCTCTTGGTTTATAATCTGTATTCCGCCTTAATTTCTGGAGCGATAAATAAATGATTCGATTCCTGCAAACTCCCGGGCCTGTCAAGAAAATTGTGCTCGGCGGCCTTTTGACAATTATCTGCGTTTTGATGGTTATCACGCTCGTGCCCGGGTTCGGCAGTTCGGACTTCCTCGGTGGCGGTGGCCCCCCTCGTGGCGTAGTTGCCACAGTAGGAGGGGAAGACGTAACAGCGGTGGACGTCCAACGCGAGGCTAAGGGAATGTTGGAGCAACAATTCCCGAGAGGTGGGGAACAGGCGTCAATGCTGATGCCTTTCTTTGCGCAGCGGGCAGCCCAGAATTTGATTCAGCAGAAAGTTGTGCTGGCAGAAGCCAAGCGGCTTGGATTGCGGGCGACGGACGAAGAACTCCGCGACGAATTGCAGCATAATCCGAATTATGGCGGCGTTTTTTTTGTTGATGGTAACTTCATTGGGCAGACGAAGTATGAGGAACTCTTGCAGTCGCACGATCTCACGGTTCCGCAATTTGAGGAACAGGTAAGAGACCAGATCCTTATTTCGAAGCTCCGTCAGTTGGTGTCCGGCGGTGCATCAGTTTCCGACTCAGAAATCCAAAAGGAATTCGAGAAGAAGAATACGAAAGTGAAGTTTGATTACGCTGTGTTGCAAAAAGACGCCGTGGCGAAAGACATTCATCCCGCCGATGCGGAATTAAAGGCTTATTACGATCGCAACAAGGCCACATACAACAACTCGATTCCGGAGAAGCGCAAGATCAGCTACGTAATGCTAAACACCGCCCAACTAGCCGCGCAAGCTCAGGTCAGTGAGCAAGAACTTGAGGCCTACTACGACCGCCACCGCGATGAGTTCCGGACCCCTGACCAGGTCAACGTTCGCCAGGTCCTGATCAAAACTCCGCTTCCCGGAACGGATGGCAAAGTAGATGCGAAAGCTGTCGATGAAGCTCGCAAGAAAGCTGACGGCGTTTTGAAGCAATTGAAGGGCGGAGCTAAGTTCGAAGAACTGGCGAAGGAATATTCTGAGGATCCAAGCGCAAGTAATGGCGGATCCATCGGATGGATCAATCATGGCGGCTTCCCGGTACCGGAAGTCGATAAGGCGGCCTTCTCTCTTCCGAAGGGGGGAACCAGCGATGTCATAAATGCAGGCTACGCTTTCGTTATTCTCCACATTGATGACAAGCAGACTGCGCATGTCAAGACACTGAGCGAAGTAAAAGGACAGATCGAACCAGGTATTAAGCAGCAGAAGGCGACTCAGGCGGCCGATTCCGAAGCTACTGCGTTGCTCACCCAAGCTCGCAGTCAAGGTTTGGATAAGGCTGCAGCGGCCAAAGGCTTGCAGGTAGTGACCACCGACTTTATCGGCAGCACCGATTCGCTGCCGGGTATCGGCAATTCGCCAGAGCTTATGAACGCGATTTTCGGCGCAAGCGAGAAATCTCCGGCCGATCGAGTTCAGTTGCCTCAGGGTTCAGTTATTTTTCAGGTGCAGCAGATTAAACCGGCAGCCACGCCCACCTTTGAAGAGATTCGCAGCCGAGTAGAGGCCGAGTTTAAGAACGAGAGGTCTGGAGCTTTGCTCGCCCAGAAGACTCAGGAGCTGTCCGACCGGGCCAAGGCGCAGCACGATCTGAAAAAAGCCGCGAAGGAGTTGGGAGCCACAGTAAAGACCAGTGACTTCGTATTGCCCGACGGTCAAGTACCGGACATCGGTTCCATGTCTGGACCGGCTTCGGTGGCATTTATGCTGAAACCGGGTGAGGTAACCGGTCCGATCAATAACGGCAGCACCGGAGTAGTGTTGTCAGTGGTCGAGAAGCAGCAACCTGATGCACAGGAGTTGGCCACTAAGAGAGATCAGATACGGGAATCCCTTCTTCAAAAGAAACAAAACGAATTATTTGAGATGTACGTTGCAAATGCCCGCGATCAAATGCAGAAATCGCAAAAAATTAAGGTGAATCAGCAAGAAATGAAAAACTTAACTGGCGGCCAAGGGCAGGTAGGTGAATAGCGGACTGAGCATTTCGGATTCGCATTCCCATATGGATGACTCGCGCTTTACGTTACCTTTAGATAGTTTTAGGGGGGGACTTGAAGCCGCGCACAATCAATAAGTAAAGTCTGCAAAGAAAAGCATGCCGTTTCCTCGCCTGGCCGGAATTCTCCTTCATCCCATTTCGCTGCCCTCTCGTGGGGGAATCGGTGACCTCGGCCCTGCGGCGTATGAATTCGTTGATTTTCTTGCCGCAGGAAGGCAGGGATTATGGCAGGTCCTGCCACTGGGGCCGCCGGCGAACGGGACATCGCCATATTCTTCCACCTCGGCTTTTGCAGGGAATCCGCTGCTCATCAGCCTGGAACGTTTGGCGGACAGGGGTTGGATCGATAGGGCGCGCCTGGAGGGTTTCTCTCCAGAGGTAAGTCCGATTGACTACAATGAAGTTTCCCGACACAAGTTGCCGCTTCTGGCCGAGGCCGCCAGAAATTTTCTAGCACGGCAGGCCGGCGACGGGTCTGGCCGCTTTGACAAATTTTGTAAAGACAACGACTGGTGGCTTGAGGACTTCGTCCTCTTTGACGCGTTGCGCAACCGTTACGGTGGCCAGTCATGGAAGCATTGGCCTAGCGATCTCGCGCGGCGTACGCTGGCAGCACTGGAACAGGCACGGTCGGAACTCAATTCCGATCTCTCGCTTGGCCGCGTAGTGCAGTTTTTCTTCTACGAACAGTGGCATGCCTTGCGGGTGTACTGCGCGCACCATTCCATTCGTGTTGTCGGTGATATCGCTATCTTCGTCGATTACGACAGCGCGGATGTGTGGGCTAATCGAGACATGTTCCGTTTAAGAGATGACCTTGAGCCGGAGGTTGTTTCAGGTGTGCCTCCTGATGCATTTAGTGCCAGCGGGCAGCGATGGGGAAATCCCCTTTACAACTGGGAAGCTATGAAGGCTAGCGGTTACATGTGGTGGACTCGACGCTTACGCTGGGCGACGCAAATCTGCGACTATATCCGTCTTGATCACTTTCGGGGGTTTGCGCAATTCTGGGAGATTCCAGCAAACGATCCCACCGCGGTGAACGGGCGGTGGGTTGACGGACCAGCCGATGATTTATTTATCACATTGAAAGAATCTTTGGGCAGCTTGCCTTTTTTTGCGGAGGACTTGGGCGTCATAACTCCCGATGTCACTGCTTTACGCGAACGTCACAAGATTCCTGGGATGGCGGTGCTGCAATTCGGTTTTGGCGATCCGGGAGCTCATATTTATCTTCCGCATCGGCTCACTCCAGATTGTGTGATTTATACCGGCACACACGATAACGACACGACCTTGGGCTGGTGGAAATCCCTCAGCGAAAACGAGTGCCGCGCGGTTGAAGCGCTGGTAGGGCGATGCGATGACGGAGTAAATTGGGCGCTGATAAGGCTGGCGCAGAGCTCGGTGGCGCAATTCTGCGTGGCGCCGCTACAAGATATTCTGGGATTGGGAAGCGAAGCGCGCCTGAACACTCCCAGCACGCATGATGGGAACTACCATTGGCGCTACCAGCCCGGATCCCTCAAGGATGACTTGGCTAAGCACCTAGCAAATCTGGCGGAAGTTACGGATCGGCTTCCAGTCCCAATTTCTGGTTTGCAAGCCGAAGATTTCCAAGCCTGACCGCGCAAAAAAAACCGGGACCTTGCGATCCCGGCTGCTGTTGGCTGGTTGCCCGGATAAAACTCTTAGGCGCTTCGTCGCGGATGCAAAGTCAAATCGCGCATCTGCGTTAAGACGCTCGACATCTGCATCCCATTCAATTCGGACAGAAACGGCAGAAGCTCAGCAATAAACTGATCTTTAACGAGCTCGCTGATTTCTTCCTGACGATTGTGCTCGCCACCGCACAACAAGTCGGGCACGGTAACTTCGAGAGCACGGGCCAATCGTTCTAGTGAGGACAATGTTGGAGTAGCCTTTTCGTTTTCGATTTTGGAAACATAAGTTCGCGGAACGGACATGCGCAACGCCAGTTGGCGTTGGCTGAGTCCATTGCGAAGACGTATGGACCGGATCGATGATGCGAGATTCAGGTGACCACGTCCATGGCCGTGATGGGGTATCACTTGTGGAGGCGGTGGCGCAGAAATCATTTCTGGCTCGTCCTCATCAAGCGAACCATGGCACCGGCGGCAAAGACTGTTATTTGTTCGGAATTGAACCAGTAAGCAGCGATCACAACGGACAACTTCCCTGGAATCTACCGGGGCGAGAGTTGTAGCCATTTAGTGTGGGAGGGCCAGAGCAGGCTATCCCTAGAACCAAATAAATCAGGTTCCAACTGATGCGAATGTAGGCAGCGCACTCAACAATGTCAAGGAAAATTTGGCCTAAAATATCATCGCCAGGCTAAAAGGCGAGATCTGGGAAGAAGATAGGAACAAGACGCGAAGAAACACGGGCAAAACCGACACTCGGCACATGTTTACTAATTTGGTTCTGACTGCAAGATTTTTCTGAAACATTTGCTGTCGAGAATGATTTCGAAGTCCTTCATAAGCTCCAACCGTCATATTGATGAATTTAAGAGATCCAATCGTCGTTGGCTTGGGAGAAATTCTCTGGGACTTTCTTCCCAGCGGCAGACAACTCGGCGGTGCTCCGGCCAATTTTGCCTATATCGCGAGTGTGCTTGGGTGTGAGAGCGCAGTCGCCAGCCGAATTGGCGCCGATGACTTGGGGAGGGAAGCGATCGCCAAGCTCTCCGCACTTGGGGTGTCGAGCAACCGTGTTCAGGAGGATCCCATTCATCCAACAGGGCGGGTGTTGGTCGAAGTGGATCATAAGGGTCAACCTAAGTTTGAGATTGTTGAGTCGGTTGCTTGGGACTTTTTGGAGTGGTCGGACAATTGGCAAAAGCTGGCCCAAGTCGCGGACGCAGTTTGTTTTGGTTCGCTGGCTCAGCGATCATCTCAGTCCCGAAACACGATACGAATGTTTCTGCGTGAAACGCGGCCGGAATCCACTCGCGTGTTCGACGTCAACCTGCGACAGGCGTTCTATTCGGCGGACGTGATCTCAGAGTCGCTAAAAATGGCATCGATCGCGAAATTTAATCACGACGAGCTTCCTATCATTGCAAACTTGTTGGGAATAGAAAGTGCAAAAGAGCAGCTGACTGCTCGAAAGTTGCTTGATGGTTACGGCCTCAAACTCGTGTGTATAACGCGCGGCGCGAGCGGAAGTCTGTTGGTGAACCGGACCGAATCTAACGAACATCCGGGGATTGGGGTCCAGGTCGCTGATACAGTGGGCGCGGGAGACGCTTTTACGGCAGGATTAGTTCACGGATTTCTTCAAGGTGCTTCACTCGAAGCGATGGGCGACTTGGCAAACCGGATGGGCGCGTGGGTTTCAAGCCAGCCGGGCGCAATGCCTCTTCGTTCCACTCTACCCGGCTCTCTTAGCGAGTTCAAGTGCTGAACTGGGAGCGCAAGGAGCAAGGGCTAATCACCGCAGCTCGACTGCGCGGTGAACGCCGAGTTGAAGAAATATTCCTTGCGCAAGAGACTCTCTATACCTTTTACTACTTCGCTGCCGGTGCTTTTGGAAACCGCGCCTTGAAAGCCGGCGGAACGAGCCTCGTCTGCCAATTCCCTGGAGACTTGTTGCACAGTTAGCAGAAGCATAGGCAAGTGTGGCGCAACTTTACAGATCTCTCTGGCAGCCTGGAGTCCGTTCATCTGGGGCATGGCCAGGTCCATAACTATCACGTCCGGAGAGAGATTGGTAACCTTCGCCAACACTTCACGGCCATTTTCTGCCTCGCCGCAAACCTTCCACTCCGCATGATCCTCAATTACCCGGCGTAGCAACCGGCGTATCGGTGCATCGTCGTCGGCGATGAGGATTTGTACTGCCATACTCTGAAGACACACAACCTCAGTATCAATTTTTACGGTATTGGTATTCCATGCACAATACAGGGAATCACCGATAACCACTTCCCTTATGTACTAACTCGTTACATTTAGCAATGCGCGAAGGATAATGTCATTTTTTTCAGCGGGTTTCGTTATACCCAGGAATCTCGCGAAGGCCATTCCTCATCTGTTATTCATCGCTGTGGTGGCACAAAGAAAGTGAATGCCCCAGAATCCTACAGCTGGTCAAGATATCAATCCGTGGCTGATTGCGATTGCTGTGATGTCGAGCACATTCATGGAGGTGCTCGATACAACCGTCGTCAATGTTTCTCTACCGCATATCGCCGGGAATCTTTCCTCGACGACGGACGAGGCTACATGGACTCTCACTTCCTACCTGGTGGCAAACGCGATCATTCTGCCGATGACTGGATGGTTGGCCAGCCGATTTGGGCGCAAACGTCTGCTTCTGTTATCGGTCACGGGTTTTACAGTGGCGTCCTTCTTTTGCGGCCTCGCTCCCTCACTTCCTTTTCTAATCATCTTCCGGGTAATTCAAGGAGCTTGCGGCGGAGGGTTGCAGCCATTGTCCCAGGCGATTCTTCTGGAATCTTTTCCCCCGGAAAAGCGCGGGCAGGCAATGGGCTTTTGGGCTCTGGGAATCGTGGTTGCACCAATGCTCGGCCCCGTAGCCGGAGGTTGGCTCACCGACAATTACAGTTGGCGATGGGTTTTTTACATTAACGTTCCCATCGGCATTCTGGCGATCTTACTTACGCAGGCTTTTGTGTTCGACCCTCCGTATCTGCGTAAGCAAAAAACCGGAATTGACTACTGGGGAATTGGCCTGCTCGTGCTCGGGATGGGAGCGTTGCAGATCATGCTCGATAAGGGTCAGGAGGATGATTGGTTCTCCTCGCGATTCATCTTCACGTTGGGGGTTTTGGCGGTTTTGGGAATTGCCGGCTTGATTATTCGAGAGTTGAAAGCCGAACATCCGGTCATCGACCTCAGCGTCTTCCGGTATCGATCCTACGCAGTCGGAACTTTTCTGATGACGGTAGTCGGCTTTGTGCTGTATGGCAGCACGGTGTTGCTGCCTCTTCTGATGCAGGAAGTGCTGGGCTATACGGCTACTCACGCGGGAATTACTAATCTGCCCCGTGGCTTGGCGTCGTTCCTATTTATGCCCGCGGTTGGTTTTCTTGTGGCGAAGGTTGACCCACGAAAACTATTGGGGTTAGGTCTTCTCATTACGGCCTTCGCCATGTACCGGCTTTCACTCTTTAGCCTGGACGTCGGTTTCTGGAATTTTTACGGACCGCTGACCCTACAAGGTGCAGGGTTGGGTTTGATTTTCGTTCCTTTGACCACCGTCACGAACGATCCGGTGCCGAGGGAGCGCATGGGAAACGCCACCAGCATCTTCAACTTGATGCGGAACGTGGGCGCCAGCATCGGGATATCTATGGTGACGACGTTGCAAGTTCGCAAGCAGCAGATGCACATCAACGCGCTGGCTCAACACGTTTCCTCCACCAATTTGCAGAGCCAGCAGATGTTGAAGAATCTGACCGCGTTTTTCCTCTCGCGAGGAGGCAGCCCAGCGACGGCAACGAAGCAAGCTTACCAAGCGGTGTGGGGAATGGTGCTAAGGCAGGCTACAATGCTCTCCTACAACGACGTCTTCCGTTTTCTTGCGGGGATGTTCTTAGTAATGTTTCCGCTGATTTTCTTGATGCGGAAGGCAAAAAAAGGCGGCGCTGTGATGGCTCATTGATTTGGAACAGTCGAAGACCGCCCGCC
>JGI12635J15846_10004592_pt1 | contig 11900 bp, 10 predicted proteins | sample BlaSpr_A8_OM2_M2_FD_15846 | JGI IMG/M metagenome (IMG submission 15846) | reverse complement strand
GCCAGTGGGTCCCGCCGAAGAGAATGTAAAGCCACGCGCGTTTCGGCTCGCTCCCTTATCAAGCTAACCCACTACCGATCTTCGACACTCTCGCGGCGTATAAATGAACTCTCGCTATACTGGTTCTCCCGACTCTCATGGAGACGCGAGAATTCATCACCCGATCGCCGGAAGAGACAATCGCTTTGGGACGCACGCTGGCTGTGGCGCTCGCTCCACCGAAAATCGTTGTGCTTCGCGGTGATCTGGGAGCGGGCAAGACGACTCTCGTCAAAGGCATCGCGGAAGGCTTCCATGCGGCCTCGGAAGAAGATGTAACCAGTCCGACCTTCACTTTGATCCATGAATATCGCGGGCCCTCAGCCACGCTTTATCACATCGATTTATATCGCGTGGACACGCCTCGCCAGCTTGAGACGTTGGGGCTCGATGATCTTATTGCTGACAACAGCATCTTGCTGATCGAGTGGGGCGAAAAATTCGCACGCTTCGAACGGGAGCGCGATGTGGAGATCGTATTGGAACGCGTGGGAGAAAACGAGCGACGGGTTCGAATTATGGGCTAAGAGCGTTCACCACAGAGTCACAGAGTCACAGACACGAAAGAACAAACAAGAAAGATTTCTCTGTGTCTCTGTGACTCTGTGGTAAATGGGGCTCAAAAGCCCATGATGTTGTAGCCGCAGTCTACGTAAATGACCTCGCCGGTGATGCCGGAACTGGCATCAGACGCCAAGAACACGCCGGTCGCGCCGACTTCGCTCACGTCTACGTTGCGGCCTAGAGGCGCGCGCTCGGCGTGAGTTTTTTGCATATCGCCGAAGCCGGCGATGCCGCGCGCAGCCAGAGTTTTGATCGGACCCGCGGAAATTGCGTTCACACGAATATTTTTCCTGCCGAGTTCAAACGCCAAATAGCGCACTGTGCATTCGAGCCCGGCCTTAGCCACGGCCATGACGTTGTATCGGGGCACGACTTTTTCCGAGGCGTAGTACGTCATCGTCAAAATCGATCCCCCGCTGTCCATGAGCGGCGCCGCGGCGCGGGCGACTGCGATCAACGAATAAACGCTCACGTCGAGCGCCACGCGAAATCCTTCGCGAGTGGTGTTTACGAAGTCTCCCTTAAGTTCGTCCGCTGGCGCGAAAGCCACGCTGTGAACCAGAACATGCAGCTTGCCATAGCGTTCTCTAATTTGGGCGAAAAGCTGATCGATCTCGGCGTCGTTCGAAACGTCGCATTGGAATGCCTCCGCGCCCGGCAGCGAAAGGATCAGGTCTTTCGCTTCGAGAGCCATCCGTTCGTTTTGATACGTGATGGCCAGTTTTGCGCCGGCGTTGTGCAATCCCTGCGCGATCGACCAGGCAATGCTGCGTTTATTCGCAACTCCGAAAACAACCGCGATTCGACCTTCGAGGCTGGAGGACATGCTTGGGCTCCTTCTGAATTTGAAAGGATAACGCGGGAAGGCCTTATTTACCACAGAGGCACAGAGTCACAGAGAAAATCCCAATGTTTTAATTCAAAGCCTCGCGACTTTTCTGATGTCTCCGTGACTCTTTGGAAGGTGGTTCTTACTTTACTGGCGCGGCTTCTTCNACCGGCGCAGGCGTTCCCACTGGCCAAATCGCGCTGACGAATGCGACGGCGTACGCTAATCCAATGATCGAAAATCCTGCTACCAGGCTGACCTGCGCGACTGCTCCTACCAGGATAGCCAGAATAATTTGCAGAGCGGTCCCCAAGAAGTAAAAAGTATTCTGCACGCGTCCCATGAAATGCTGCGGCACCTGCTCCATGATGCTGGTGTTCATGGCAACGCTCGTGACTCCTCGCGCCGACCCCATCACTCCGTAAAGCAACACCGCGATGACTAGTAACGCCGAAAGGGGCGCGAGGATCATGCAGATGGTAAGTAGACCCATCGAAATTGCGATCGAGCGCCGTGCGCCCAGTCCCGCAATGAACCACGGAGCATAGAGAGCGCTCATGAACGCCCCCGTGCCCCATCCCGCATTGAGCCAGCCATAACCCATGGCGCCGGCGTGAAACACGTTGTCACTCAACGGCGGCGTGACCACAACTCCAGTCATCATTGCGGCCAGAAATAACGCCCAACTGATTCCCATGAAAACCAGATTGCGCCGGCCCCGGAGAAAGTCGAANCCTTCCCGCATCTCGCGCATGAATCGTTCGAGTGCGGTCTCCGCAGCCTGGATGTCAGCGCGAAGTTCGGCTGGGCGCGGCACGACGTGCCGTCCTTTGCGCACCGCGAAATAACACAGAAACGAAACCAGGTAGGTAGAGAAATCGATCAGCAGCACTCCGCCCAGGCCGATGCGGTTGTAAACGAATCCCACGATCGACCCCGCAATCAGCCATCCGCCTTGGATCCCGGCTAAGAGAAAAGTATTGGCGTGAACAAACTCTTCGCCGGGAGTGAGCTCCTGGATCAGTGCCGTGATCGTCGGCCAGAACATCCAAAAGCCCGCGGCCACCAGCGTGTTCATCAGGTAAAGTTCCCAGATTTTCGCCTTCCCCATGAAGGCGAGAATGGAAACGGCGAGGATGATGACGGCACGAGCAGCGTCGAGCATCATGACCAGCCGCCGGCGGTCTTCGCGGTCGATGATGACGCCGGTGAACGGCAGCATCAGCATTGCCGGAAGGGTTTGCAGAACCGCGAACGTTCCCAGAGCAATTTCAGAGTGAGTGGCCTGCAGAATGTACCAGGCAACCGCTGCCGCGTTCATGCCGCTGCCCAGCATCGAAATCACGTTGGCAGCGAAGACGAAACGCAGCGAACGTTTCTGCAGAATGGACCGCATGACTTAATTTAAATTGAAGAGGAGGAAGTCGCCAACTTCAGCGCGGAGGTTCTAGGCCGTTTTGCGAAGGGGCCAGTGGATTTGGATTTTGCTGGCTTCCCAGAATAGATAGACGATCAACATGAGCATCTCGGGTTCGATTGGGTGTCGATAGCGAACGAACGGCATGACCAGATAATACGGAAGCGGGTAGATGAGCAAAAAACATGCAAGCAGGAATGCCCCGCGTTTTCGNTTGCGAATGGTCAGCCACAATCCNNCGAAAGCAAATATCGCTCCCAGCAGGAAGTTGGTGTGGCGCGAAATCATGAGATCGTAGCCCGCGATGATGGCCGCCTGCGGAGGCGCGATCCAGAAATAAGCGGCGCGCTCGACGGTGAACCACACAAATCGTGAGGGATGCTCGCGAATGAATTGGCGAACCTGCTGCTGCTTCTCGGCCATGAAATCGAGTTCGCCTAATTCCTGAAATCTGTGCATGGCCTCGGGATTGTTGCCGGGATGTTCGTTGCGGGTCCACAAGCCTGTGGATTGGTCGTTGTTGGCCTCGTACATTTCCAGCGGAAGATTGTCGCGCACGAAAATGAACTTGCCGAAGACCTGGTAATTGCGCACCAGCCACGGGCTCACTACTAAAGCTGCCGTGAGCACGCAGGAAACTGCTCCAACGAATTCCCCTGGACGACGCGGCAGCCGATACAGCAGCCAGAGCAAGCAGAAAGGCATCATGCTCACGACGGCGGTGTTGGTGAGCGCTATTACGCCCCAGAGCAACCCGAATACAATCCATGCGCGGGGGCGCGGGGGTTGATCTGCCATGCGCAAGGTGAGCAGCAGAGCAGCGCTGAGCAAAAATGCAGTAAAGCTGGTCTCCCAAACTACGCGCACCGGCCAGTAAATTACGTAAGGAAAAACAGCCCACGTCCAGGCCGTTGCACGAGCTACGGTAGTGCCGTAAATTCGCTCGGCGATTTTGTAAAGCGTGAGGCATGTCAAAGCGCCGAAGACACTGTTGAAGGTGAGAATCACCCATGCCGAGAGGGCGCTGTATACGCCGAACAACTTAAACACTCCGGCGAGAATGTATGGATAAAGAGGTGGCGCCCATGCGCTGGGACCGGTCGGCAGATCTGTAGGCGAACTGAAGCCCTGTCCAGTAGCGATGGAACGAGCCAGACGCCCCATTTCCCAGCCGTATTGAAAGTGATCGCGGCGTGGCGTGATCCGGTACGTGTGGCCGATTGTGATTACCGCAAGGCGTAACAACAGGGCAACCAGGACNATGAAGAGGATCGAATGATGAAGAGGNNNGTGAGNGGGCGNCTGNGACTGATGTTCTTTGTTCGGCGTGAAATTCCTTGCGACGTCTACGTCCCGCATCGGCTCAGAGTACAGCATTGACTCGTCGCTCGCTACGGGGAGGGGCAATCTCGCGGGACGGGCGAGGAAGCCCGTCACTCCATTGATCCTCGTTGGGCTTGCAAGGTTGGNGATTCGGAGCTACGATTCCGGCGCTAGCTTGGAGGCGACTATGACGCGCATTCGGCTTGTAGTCCTGATGGTTCTTTCCTCTCTTTCTTTCTCTGTTCTTGCTCACGGGCAACTCGACAGAATCTCGATACCCGCGGGCACGCCCGAGGATCAAGCGCTAACCGCGATTTCAAACGAGCCAGACACGCAAAAGAAGTTGGCGATGTATCAGGATTTTCTGCAGAAGTTCTCGGCGAATCCGGCTGCCGTGGCTTATGGCAACTGGCAAATTTCGCAAGCCTACCAGTCGGCTGGGGATCTGCAAAAAGCTATCGAATATGGCGACAAAGCATTAGCTGGTTCGCCACACAATCTCGACATCCTGGTATCGCAAACCGGGATCGCGCAGCAATTGAAAGACGACACCAAGGTCATGGATTATTCGACACAGGGCGGCGAACTTTACAACTCCATTGCGAAGCAACCCAAGCCCGAGGGGATGAGCGACACCGAGTTCGCACAACGCATCGACGATGAAAAGACCGCGTCGAAGAGCTCCTATGAGTTCCTTGAAGCGGCGGCATTCAATGCCATAGCGGACGAACCCAACGCCACGAAACGCATGGCGGATATTGAACGCTTCACTCCCACGTTTCCCAATTCACGTTTTCAAGATCAGGTCGCATCCTACGCAATGATGACTTTGTCGGAGCTGAAGGATACGACTCGGTTGATTTCCTATGGGGAGAAGACACTAGTTACCGATCCAAACAACTTGCCGGCGCTCCTCTTGCTGGCCACGACTTATGTCGATGACCCCAAGCCCGGCAGTCTGCCTAAGGCGATTACTTATTCGCAGAAGGCAATCGAGGCAGCGAAAGCCGACGCGCCGAATGCGGACCGCTCGCGCAAAGTTTCGGCCGGAGTGGCGCACGCCACCATAGGCTACGCCTATATGAAGCAGGAAAAGACGGCGTCGGCGATTCCAGAGTTGAAGTCTGCTTCGGCGCTGCTTAAAGGACTAGACGATCAGCAGTACGCCATTGCCATGTACCGTCTCGGTTTTGCTTATGCCAAGTTGAACAAAGTCTCCGAAGCGCGGGATGTCTTGCAGGAAGCAGTCAAGATTTCGGGCCCGGTGCAACAACCGGCGCAGGATCTTCTGGCTAAAGTGAACGCCGCCCGCGCAAAAGGTAAGTAAGCAAAGCGGCCACGGATTTCACGGATTAAACCAGCGACCGCCGAAGAACTCAAGCCCGGAGGAATTTATTCTCTCAGTGCTCGGCCAATTCTGCGGAGAGCAAATTGGCTTTGACTGCGAGGTTGTAGGCGCGCTGCACGTCGCCGTCCTTCGCCGCGCCCTTGGCCTGCTCCATGTAGCTCTTGATTTGCTTTACCGTGTCTTCCTCGGCGGGACTGAGTTGGCGGCCTGAGAGTTTCTGCAGGTTCGCATCGGTAGTCGTTACCAATCGATTGTAGGTCTCGAGGCGGGAAGCCTCTTGCGGGCTCGGGGCGGGAGACAGATCCACTGTGGGGTCCGCCGCGCTGCCGTTGCGGACGACGGTTTTGGCGGGGCCTTCCGGTGCGGGCGTTGCCGCAGGTGCGACCGCTTTGTGAGTTTGATGGTGTTTCTTCGGTTTGGACGCCGCTGGCTTGCAGTCCGATTTCGTGCCCGTCGGCTGCGAATTTCCGGGGCAAGGCTGCACGGAGGATTGTGGCGCCTGAGCTGGTTGTGCCGGTGATTTTTGTTGTTCTCCTGGTTGCATGGAGGGATTTTGCAAAGCCGAATTACCGGTTTCGCTGTTTTGCAGCGGCGACGGTGTTATCTGGTCCACACCCATTGGTGACATGGAACAGGCGATGGACGCCTCTGACGAAGGCGAAAGCAAAATGAGCCCGAGAATAATGGCCAGAGGCATATCGGGTTATTCAATGCTGCCAGTCGGGGGGCCGACGAACCGATGTAACTCGAGAATTCTATCGCTGATTGTGAGGAAAGAACACGCCTGAAAAAGCGAGGAGGGATGAAATCGCTGCAGCTTATCATGAATTTTGGACGGCCACGGTCGGCGCGACGGAGTCGCCGTTAGTCCCGGCTCGAAGTTCTACAACCGGTAAGCGAAGGCGAAAGCTTGTGCCACGCCCCTCCACGGTCTCGAAATCGATCGATCCGTAGTGCCATTGCAGGGCTTGATAAGTTTGTGCCAGCCCGATCCCGCTGCCACCTTTTCTGGTGGTGAAATACAGTTCGAAGATCTTTTCCTGCAGTTCGTGGGGGATGCCCACACCCTGATCGCGAACTTCCGTAATGACGCTGTCCTCGTACCTCCGGGCAGAGATGGTCAGCGTTCCCCCATTTGGCATCGCCTGCATTCCATTGATTATCACGTTCAACATGGCTTGCTTCATGACGTCGACGTCGACTTTCACGCCCAGAGGTTCGGAACCAAGGGCGCGCTTCACGGTCACGCCATGTTGCTCAGTGTCGGGCGTGGCCAGCATGATCACGTCCTCTAATAGGCGGCGCAGATCGATTTCTTCCAGACGCAGATCGCGCGGTCGAGTGAAGTCAACCAGGATCTGAACCACGCGATCCAGGCGATGGATTTCATTGCCGATAATATCCATATGGCGCCGGGTGTCGGGATCGATCTGCTGCAGTTTGGTTTGCAGCAGCTGCAAATGCAGCACAATCGCGTTGATGGGATTCTTGACTTCGTGGGCGACACCGCGCGTGGTGCGGCCGCTGGCCGACATCTGACGTGACAACTCAATTTCATCCTGAATGCGGCGCACGGACTCGGCATCGCGCAGCGTCAACAACGCGCCGATGGGCGATCCTTTCTCCCGAATGAAATCGAGAGAAACTTGCACACGTTTCGTGTTTGAGGATTCGACTTCACGCTGGGCAATAGGCTGCCGTAGTTGAAAACCGTCGAGCACGAGTATTCCGAGGGCTGAATCCCGCGTGAAAATCTCTTTTACCGTTCTCCCCAGCAATTCTCTTCTGGGACGGCCCAAAAAACGCTCCACCGAGGCGCTCACCAGAACGACGTGAGAGTCTTTGGTAAACAGCATCAGACCGTCCTGCAGGTTTCCCATGATCTGATCGACGTTATCTTTCAGCGCAGAGAAGATTTCTCTGGCATCTCGCATCTGCCGACCCAGGTGGGCAATTTTCAGAGTGACGAGCCCATATTCGTCGTGCCCGGCGTCCTCCTCGGTGAGTGCGTCCGCTTCGCCGCCGGCCACACTGTCCAGGCTGCGGCTGATGCGCTCCAGCGGGCCAAGAGCGATATGCGAGAGAACCGCGGCCAGAACTAATGAGAGCAAGACCGAGATCCCGGAGAAAATCACGGCATGTTTTAACCGCGGAGTGATCTCGCTCCTGAGAAAGACAGTCGAAATTCCCAAGCGGATGCTGCCGAACAGCTCCCCGTTTAATCGCAGGGGTACACGGACTTCATAGAGCGTGGGCTCGTTGTAAACCAAGCGGAGCTGCCGACGGAACTTGGCGTCTTGCACAATCTGGAAGTCAGGGCGCTCGGGCACAGTTTTGCCGACCAACTCAGTTGTGGTATGGAGGATCGCTTTGCCATCGTTGTCCACGATGGCAGCGTCATAAATCATTGGCCAGTCGGTTACAACCGATTCCAGCATCGTGTTCAAATCGAGATTAGTCGCCAGATAATCTGCAATCGCGCTGCGGACCTTCGCCGGATTGCCAGTGTCCACCCGCGTGCTGGTTAAGTCTGGAATCGCATTTGCAGAGAGATACGCCAGCTGTGAATTCAGAAATCCGGCGGTGTCGTGTGCGAAAGTAACTCGCTGACGAAGTATCTGCGAAACATAAATGTAGGAGAAGGCAGAGACCATCGCCGCTACCATGAAGGTAATGGCGAGCACGATCTGGGTTTTACGACGCATTTCTCAGCTCTGGCTTTGCTGTTCTCACGCGAAAACAATGGCTGGTCGCCGTGAGCAAGTCAATTTTCCGTCCCGGTGAGCGTTCGCGCCCGCTACTAATCTTCTCTCGCCAAGGCGGCATCAGCCGCGGCGTTGCCATATTCCTTAAGCTTATTATGAAGGGTTTTCAAACTGATACCGAGAATTTCTGCCGCTCGCGTTTTGTTGTTGCTGGTGGACTCGATGGTCTTCAGAATCAAACGCCTCTCTGCTTCCTCTACAGTCATACCCACATCCAGGTGGATAGCATCGGGATCGTCTGACGAAGTGCGTATCGTGGTTTGACCGAATCCGGGCGTCAGGTGTTTGGTTTCAATCACGGGCCCATCGCACACGATGACCGCACGCTCCAGCGTGTTACGCAACTCGCGAACATTTCCGGGCCATGAATAATTTTGGAACAAGTTCAGCACGGCCTCACTGACCACAGCCACCTTGCGTCCGTGTTTAGTGCTCATGTCCTTCAGCAGCGATTCCACCAGGCCGGGAACGTCGTCCTTGTGTTCGCGCAAAGGTGGCATGTGAATGTTAAAAACATTCAGCCGATAATAGAGGTCGTTGCGCAACTCGCCTCGGGCGACAGCTTCTTCAGGCACTTTATTGGTGGCTGCAAGAACGCGGACGTCGACCGTCGTTTCTACCTTGCTCCCCAGACGGCGAAGCTTGCGATCTTCCAGCACGCGCAGAAGTTTCGCTTGAGTGCCAACTGGCATTTCGCCGATCTCGTCCAACAGCAACGTTCCTCCTTCCGCCAGTTCAAAGCAGCCAGTGCGTCTTTCGAGTGCGCCGGTAAACGCTCCCCGTTCGTGGCCGAAGATCTCACTCTCAATGAGAGTTTCTGGAATCGCCGCGCAATTGATGGGAACGAATGGCTTATTGCGGCGGGGACTGAGTTCGTGAATATTGCGAGCTACCAATTCTTTTCCGGTGCCGCTGGCGCCCGTAATCAGGACTGACGCCGTGCTGGGCGCCACCATCTCAATCAGCCGAAAAAGCTCCTGCATTTTCTTCGACGACCCGACTAGACTGCCGAGGGAACCTGCGTCTCTCAGCTTCCGCCGCGTCACCTCGAGTTCCACGCGGGTTCCGAGCAGTGCGCAGGCATTTTGCAGAATAGTGCGCAGGCGGTCGGTGTCGATGGGCTTGGTGATGTAATCGTAAGCCCCCATCCGCATGGCTTGTACGGCGCTATCGATTGTCCCCTGAGCCGTGACTACGATCACGGCCATAGTTTTGCTGTCGGCGGCAATTCGCTCCAGCAGTTCCAGGCCTCCCATGCGCGGCATTTTGAGGTCGGTGACCACGATGGAGGGCCCAAAAGTAGACACCCTTTCAAGACCCTCCGCACCGTCTCGGGCAGTTTCCGCGCGATAGCCCCATGCCGAGACCAGTTCGGCGAGCCCGGTGCGTTCATTCTCTTCGTCTTCGACAATCAGTACTTTTTCCTGGCTCATAGACTCCGAGTAATTCCTGGTTGAGGCAACAGAAGTATTCATTATTAAGGGTTGCCGCGATTGCTGCAAGCGGCGCTCTGCTGTGATGCGTGAAACGATCCGAGCGGCGGCCCTTTCGGCGAAGATTCTTAGCTCGCGCCAGCCTCGTTCCATTGAATCTTGTCGGCTGATGAGTGAACGGAAAAACAAGTCCTCAACGATCTTCAGTTTGACGCTTTTCCTTCGCACACGTTAGAATGGTTGAGTTTGCCTGTACTTGCGGTTCCGTTCTGGGGCCGTCCGCAGTCGTTGCCGAGAGCGCCGACGCGGAAAGCAGCAAGCATAGAAAATCATCAGGTTCCGTAGATCGCGCCGGTGTGCGACGGGATGGATTTTTCGTTCTTCCCACAACCGATGCGCCGGGGCTTAGGAGACATAAGCATGTACGCGGTCATCCGCACAGGTGGGAAGCAGTACCGGGTCGCGCCCGGCGATGTGATCCGCGTCGAGAGTCAGGGTACCGGCACCGACGGTCGCGTGGAATTCAGCGATGTGCTGGCGGTTTCGGCCAGCGAGGGTCAGATCGGCAAGCCGCAGCCGGGAGCGCTGGTAAGCGGCGACGTAGTCGAACAGGGCCGCGAGAAAAAGATTCTCGTTTTCCATTACAAACGCAAAAAGCAATACAAGAAGCTGCGCGGACATCGCCAGGGATACACAGCGGTGCGGATTACGGAGATTGCGTTTGATGGGCAAAAATTCACCGCGCCCGAGCTTCCCAAGAAAGTGGCTAAGCCAAAGAAGGTGGCTCCGGTAGAAGCGGCAGAGGTCAAAGCCGAGGCGAAAGCTCATAAGGCTCCGGCGAAGAAAAAGGCTGCGGCCAAGAAGTCGGTGGCGAAGAAGGCTGCGCCCAAGAAAAAGAAGTAGCTGAAAGCTCACACTCAGAACTGGAAACTAAGTCATGGCACATAAAAAAGGGCAGGGCACATCTCGAAACGGGCGCGACTCAAATGCGCAGCGGTTAGGCTTCAAGGCATTTGGCGGACAACTGGTTCCCGGCGGCACGATTATCGTGCGTCAGCGGGGAACGCGCGTCAAGCCGGGGTTGAACGTCGGCCGCGGCAAGGATGACACGCTGTTTGCCAAGATCACGGGCAAGATTGTCTTCAAAGACCGAGGACAGTTGGGTAAGTACGTGATGATCGAGCCCATCGCCGCAGAGTAGAGCCTCGCCATGGCGGGCGAGGGGGCCCGCGCCACACGGTTTGAAGAGCCTCGCCTTCGGGCCGGGGCTTTTTTGTTTTCGGACCAATGACCGACGACGAACGACCAACGACCTATGTTTATCGATGAAGCCACAATCCGGGTGAAGGCTGGGGATGGCGGGAATGGCTGTCTCGCTTTTCGGCGGGAGAAGTATGTTCCTCGGGGTGGGCCATCCGGCGGCGATGGTGGCGATGGTGGCGATGTCATCATGGAATCCAGCGAGCGTCACAACACTCTGGTGCACTTCCGTTTCAATCCCGAATACAAGGCGGAACGCGGGCGTCACGGCGAAGGTTCGAACTGCAAGGGGCGCGAGGGTGCGGACGTTCTGCTGAAAGTGCCGGTGGGAACGATCGTGTATGACGCCGACACTGGCGAGAAGGTCCACGATTTTGAGCATGCAGATGAACGCATGGTCATCGCTCAAGGCGGGCGCGGCGGGCGGGGAAATGCGCGCTTTGCTACGTCCACGCATCAGGCGCCGCGCGAGCACGAAGAAGGACGGCCCGGCGAAGAACGCGTCTTCCGCCTCGAACTCAAATTGTTGGCCGATGTGGGCCTGGTCGGGTTTCCCAATGTCGGCAAGTCCACGCTGATTTCTCGCATCTCGGCGGCGCGGCCGAAGATTGCCGATTATCCCTTCACAACGCTGCAGCCCAATCTCGGCGTCGTCGCCGTCGGCGAAGCGAAAGAAGAGCGCAGCTTCGTGGTCGCGGATATTCCCGGGCTCATTCAGGGGGCTCATTTGGGGTCGGGTTTGGGCATACAGTTTTTGCGGCATATCGAGCGCACGCGCTTGCTGGTGCATCTGGTGGACGTTTCCGATGCGAGCGGTCGTCCCGATCCGGTGAACGATGTCGAAGTGATCAATGGCGAATTGAAAAGCTTTGGCGCGGGACTCGATCAGAAGCCGGTGATTATGGTGGCCTCGAAGATCGAT
>JGI12635J15846_10004591_pt1 | contig 11902 bp, 11 predicted proteins | sample BlaSpr_A8_OM2_M2_FD_15846 | JGI IMG/M metagenome (IMG submission 15846) | reverse complement strand
ATACTCACGCCGAAGTCCGATCCCTCGGAGAACAACTGAAGCAGGCTGCCACAACACCCGCCTACAACGTTCATCACGAGTCGCTTCACGACCTTGTCGAGCAAATAAGGGCACTCTTGCCCGAAGTCGGCGAGCGGGCTGCCGCAGAGTTGTTGCGCGAGATTCGTGTCGCCCCGACGCTAGTCAAATATGCGAACCAGAGTTCATATGAGATCGAGACTCGGCGCGATCTGCGGCAGGTTGCATCCCAGCTAATGGGAAACGTTGCGATTGCCACGGCTCCCCCGGTTGATTTGCTCGACGACGAGCCTCTGGAAATCGAGTTAGCGGCGACGCTGATTTATGAGCATACTCACTATCCCTATCGTCAGATTCGCCAGGCTGTCGGGGCTGCAGGAGAATCGATTCGGCGCGAAATCATCGATATGGGCCTGCGGCATCGCGGCCGTCACGATGAGATTGCGCGAGCTTTTTGCGCGGGACAGCAGTTCCGCTTTGACATCTTGATGGATATCGGCGGCTTCCGCGATATGCACCGGCATCGGCGATGCATCCAGATTGGACAGGAGTTCACGACCAGGCATGGTTACGAATCGCCCGAAGAGCTGGAGGCGGCGGGGGTTCGCCGAAATTACGACGCGGTAATGGGACGTACGACGGCTGCGGTTGAGGAGTTGGGGCGTCGAAACGCTCTAGAGAACTCGCAGTATATGATTCCGTTGGGCTTTCGCAAGCGAACGCTTTTCAAGATGGATTTCGCCGAGGTCGTGTACATTTCGGAGTTGCGCACCGGCCCAGCCGGTCATTTTTCTTACCGCAAAGTAGCGTTCGAGATGTATGAGGCTGTCGCGCAAAAGTATCCGGCACTAGCGAAGCATTTGAGAGTGCATGATGTCAGGGAGCCATTGGATTTGCTGAAAAGATGAGCGCGGATTGGCTCATTGATCTAACCGGGAAGGGCACGGCCTTCAGCCGTGCCGAACACGCTTGGCATTAGTTTTTACGGCACGACTCAAAGTCGTGCCCTTCCCACCCCCAGGGCCCGCAATGTGCCCTTAAGCGTTCACCATGTGCATCATGCTATCGGGATAGCGAAGTCCAGCGGCCGTGCCGCGGGGAGCGACCTCATTAATCTTCCGCAGGTCTTCTGGGGTGAGTTGAATATCGAGTGCGCCCACGTTTTCTTCCAAATACTTTCTATGTTTGGTGCCTGGAATCGGCACAATATCTTCCCCTTGGGCTAACACCCAAGCCAAAGCCAGTTGTGAGGGCTTGCATTTCTTTTGCCTTGCAATCTCCTCCACACGACGAAGCAGGTCCAGATTTTTTTGGAAATTCTCTCCCTGAAAACGGGGCGATTGACGGCGATAATCATCTTCCGGAAGATCCTCAAACTTGGTGAACCTTCCCGTCAGAAATCCGCGTCCCAGGGGGCTGTAGGCTACGAATCCGATGCCCAGCTCGCGACAGGTCGCGAGCACGTCATCTTCAGGATCGCGCGTCCACAGCGAATATTCGGACTGCAATGCCGTGATTGAATGAACCTTGCTTGCCCGCCGCAGCGTTTGCGAACCGGCTTCTGACAGTCCCAGATGGCGCACTTTTCCTTCCTTCACCAGTTGCGCCATTGCGCCGACGGTCTCTTCAATCGGAGTCGCTGGATCAACCCGGTGTTGGTAGTAAAGGTCTATCGTTTCAATTCCCAAGCGGCTCAGACTGCCCTCGCACGCTTTACGGACGTATTCAGGCTTTCCGTTCACGCCGCGCAAGGCCGGATTCGCAGGATCGCGCAAAATACCGAACTTCGTGGCAATTACAAGTTGATCGCGACGTCCGCGAATAGCTTTTCCGACCAAGACTTCATTGGTATAAGGTCCATAGATGTCGGCGGTGTCGAGAAAATTGATCCCGAGTTCCAGCGCGCGATGAATCGTCGCGAGGGACTCGTTGTCATCGCGTCCGCCGTAAAAATCCGACATGCCCATGCAGCCCAGGCCGATTGCGGAAACGGTGAGACCATTGCGTCCTAATTTGCGAGTTTTCATAACGTCCTCAGCAGGGAAAACATGGATGCGCCCTTAGTAGATGCGGATCAGGGGCTTCGTGGATTCGGTAACATTTCCGACGTTGCGGGCGGAGATTCCCGCATCATTCAAGTCGAGGACCAATTTTTCTGAATCGTCCGGCGCAATGGAGATAAGCAGACCACCGGCCGTCTGCGGATCATACAGAATGGCTTTCAGCTCCTCAGGGATGTTCTTCTCATAACTAACCACGCACTCGGCAAAATCACGGTTAGCTTTTAATCCGCCAGGAATGTCCCCGGCGCGAACGCATTCGAGCGCGCCCGGTAGCACAGGGATAGCTTCGGAAAATATCTGCAGCGCGACATTACTTGCCAACGCCATTTCGCGCGCGTGCGCGACGAATCCGAAGCCGGTGACATCCGTCATTGTATGAACCGCGTATCCCTTCGTCGCCATAAGCTCCGCGGCCTTTTTGTTCAGAGTAGTCATTGAGCGGACGGCTGCTTCCACCCAAGCTGGCTCCGCTCTGTGATTCTTGATCGCCGTGCAAATAACACCCGTTCCCAAGGCCTTCGTAAACACGAGGTGATCGCCCGGCTTGGCCCCAGCATTGGAAAACACTTTGGCGGGATCGATCAGTCCGGTGACGGAGTACCCAAACTTCATTTCCTGATCGCGTACGCTGTGTCCGCCAATCACGGCGCATCCGGCTTCCATCATTTTGGAAAGGCCTCCGGCAAGAACTTGTTCCAGAATCTCCATATCACCGTCTGCTGGGAAACAAACATGCGCGAGAGCCGTTATCGGACGTCCACCCATTGCGTACACGTCACTAAGAGCGTTCGTGGCGGCGATCTGACCGAATGTGTAGGGATCGTCCACCATGGGAGTGAAGAAATCGACTGTCTGCACCAGGGCAGTGTCCGCGCTGATTTGATAGACGCCCGCGTCGTCAGCATGGTCGAAACCAACCAGGACATTTGGGTCGGTTTGCTTAGGCAATTTCGAAAGTACGCGATCCAGCACCGCCGGACTCAATTTGGACGCGCATCCGCCGGCTTTGACGGTTTCTGTCAGCCGGACTTGTTTGGTGTCGAGCACGCCCGTATTTTACCGAATAACCGGACAGTAGATGCGAGGCTAGCCTACTTCAGCGAGAGGCTGGTGACATTTATTTCAGGATAGGCCTGGTTCCACTGGTCGCTGACATGCTCGAACGTTAGGCGGAACTGCTTGGATTGTCCGAGGGCAAGAGGTGATTTGCTGAGGGGGACGGCGTCCGGATAGGGGCCGCTGGTTTCCAGAATATACAGTGGAACATCCTCTACCTGAGCCACTTGACCAATTGAATCACGGAACACAACGTGGAGTAAGGCATTTGTGACTGTCTTGTCACCGCTGTTAGTCACCGTGCCATTGACATAAGTGAAGTGTGCGCCGACAAAGTTCGTCGCTTCACCCATCTTCACGTCCGATATTTTGAGGTTTGCGATGTAGGGATCCGGCGGACTCGCAGGCTTTGGAGTGGGCCGCAAAAGAAAAACGACGATCGCGACGGTCACTACAACTAGGCCGACTCCTAAAATTACGGGGCGCGAAATGGATTCTCGCTGATCGGGAGATTGTTCCAGGAATCCGCCCATGAAAAGATTGTACTATCGCCAGATTTCTAAGGGTCCAGGCCACGGCAACTCGCTAACGATCGGTAATAGCGAGAGGCGGCATAAAAAACTTTGATGTAGCTCATAAGGTCTTTCGATTTGTGCCAAACGCTAACTCTCAGTACCCTATCTCGTCGCTCTAAGTCCCAACAGCTGAAGAGGCGCTAACGATGCAGTTGCGCCAAAATCTTAAGGAGATCAATGTCAAACGAACTGCGAAACTTTCTAGCACTGTCGTATGAGGAATTGGAAGAGTTGAATCTTCAGGCGAAAGAGCAGCGCATGAAGCGTGTCGCTCCTGACAAAATTCAGGAAGCTCGACTCAAATACCTGACCGACGAGAAGCGGATCAAGGCAGTGACGGTGCTGTTCAGCGATCTAGAGGGCCGGCTGCACATGCTGGACTACGACAAAAAGTTCTTGGTCAAGAGTTGGGACAATCTCACTTTCGATGGTTCGTCGATTCGCGGCTTTACCGCTCAGAAAGAAAGCGATTTGCGTCTGGGAATCGATTGGTCCGCATTCTATTGGGCTCCCGCCGATTTTTTTGGCGGCGGTAAAGTGCTGGTCTTCGGAGAGGTGATCGATAAGGGCGGCACGCCTTACGCTGCCGATATCCGGGGCGTGTTAAAAGGCTTTGCCCAGGGTCTGTACAAGGACGAAGGATACACGCTGAATGCGGCAAACGAGATTGAAGGTTTTCTGTTCAAAGGCATTGACGCCGAGCAGAACTATCACGAAACCGGCAAGTTTGAGTACGTGAATACCGGCGGCTATTACAAATCGCTACCAGGCGATCCGTTGCGTAAGTTTATTGATACATGCGCGGAAGTACAGCGCGCCATGGGATTCCAGAACGAAAAAGATCATCCCGAAGTTGCCCCGTCGCAGTTTGAAATCAACTATGGGTATGGTGAAGTTGTGGCCGCGGCCGATCAGATCCAGCTCTACAAACTTATTTGCCGCCAGATCGCGACAACTCTGGGGATGACGGTTTCGTTCCTGCCCAAGCCCGTCGTCGGCGTCAACGGCAGTGGCATGCACACAAATGTGTCGGTAAGCAAGGGCGGCAAGAATCTGTTCTGGGATCCAAAAGGTGAAGAGAAACTTAGCAAATTCGGATGGTCATTTGTTGACCGCATCCTCACGCATGGTCTGGACTTCTGCCTACTGCATAACCCCAGCGTCAATGCATACCGGCGTCTCGATCCGCACTTCGAAGCTCCGAATCAGCTCAAGGCTTCGGCTGTAGATCGCGGTTCTATGATACGAATTCCGATTGGAAACGATAAGAGCATGCGAGTGGAAGTTCGCTCGGTGGCTCCCGATGCGAACCCATATTTGGTGCTCTATTCGGTTTTCAAAAGTGGACTCGACGGCGATACTGCGAAAATCAAAAACCTACGCCAGGCAGAACGTTATCTGCCGGACAACATTTACTCTGCTCTCGACCTGTTTAACGAGTCCGAGTGGATAACCAAAATCCTTGGCGAGGACGTAAAAGGACGGTACGCGGACTTGAAAAAGGTCGCAGCAGACCGTTGTCCGCGCGCCCTGGGGACGTTCGTCAAAGCCCCCGAGGTGCAGTATCACCACGAAGTCTATAACCAGTTCATCTGGAACCTGTTCTAGGTTGAATGTGTGGCGCGGGCGCCCTCGCCCGCGAAGTATCCAAACAGAAATGGCCACGTCGAAAAACGTGGCCTTTAATTTTCCGGTGTATCCGATCATTCGGCCCGCCCTGCCCCCGTCCATCCTCAAAACTGAGTAAGATAACTCCGAATGTCGCCGCCACCGTCCGACGGAATCTATCGCTTTGGAGTCTATGAAGTTGATCTAAGCTCAGGAGAGTTGCGCAAATCTGGGGTCAGACTACGTTTGCCAGATCAGGCATTCCGGGTGTTGGTGGCGATGCTGGAGCGACCTTCTGAAGTCATCACCCGAGAAGATTTGCGGACAAAGCTCTGGCCTGATGGCACGTTCGTGGATTTCGACCACGGACTGAACACCATAATCAACAAGCTGCGTGAGACGCTGAACGATGCTGCGGCCAATCCGAGGTTCATTGAAACGGTAGCGCGTCGCGGATATCGGTTCATAGCGCCAGTGGAATTCGGAGGCACGCGAGCCTCGCCGCCATCAGAGCCCCACGATCTTTCCCAAGCGTCATCCGCGTCATTGCTGACGACTGTCAACGAGGTGCCTGTTGCAGATCGACGGAATGTGCGCTTCTTGTTCCTACTGATGCAGATCATGTATCTAATTTTCTATGTCACTGCGCTCGCGCGGTTGAGCCACATCCAAGACCTGCTTGAACAATTTTCATCCGCGCGATGGATAACCGCGGCGTTGGTAGTCTCAGCCAGCATCGGAATCCCAGTTCGGCTCTACCTCACTTCCGCGGTCGCATTTGATCTCGCAGAACTCTCCCCAAAATTCAATCGTCTTTTCCCTGTCATCTTGTTATTGGATGGCCTGTGGGCGGGTGCGCCTTTCTTATTGGTCCAGCAAATTGGCGTGGGGCTGGCTCTAGCCGCCTCGGCGGCTCTCGTTTATGCGCCATTCGCTCAACGCAGTCTGCTGCTGATGGCTGATCGGGCCGCGACGCCAGCGGGGCCTGTCAAGTAAACAGTTCGCGAAGGTGCCAGGAAGACCCAACGATCGCTCGCCAGGAAGTTTGCCACACAACAAATCGTAATGCTCACCAAGTTAGCCGATAGCACGCGCATCTTAATTCCGCCGACTAAAAGCCACATCAACAAAAGATTTCCCACAATCGAGATCAGGCCATTGCTGACGTGAAAACGCAGGAAACGAAGGCACAGTCCGGAGGAGGTCGGCCGGCCTCGGTCTTTCCAGGTAAAGTTTTCGTGCCAAACGAAATTGTGCAGAAGCGCACCCTCGACCGCGATTGCGGTTGCGAAAAGATAGCTCCAACCCGAATTTGCAAGCCAGTGCAGAGTTGCGAGCTGAACCGCTATACCCATGCCTCCCACTAAAGCGAATTTAGCAGAACGATTCAACATGGCCGGCATCATGCGAGGGTCTCTTCACGGTAGAGCTTTATCGTGTGAGAGATAGCGGAGACAATCAGCATAATTGTCATTCCCAGAATTGCGACCGATCCGCCAATGTCAAATAAGCGAACACGCATCCCGAATAGCTTTACGACGGAATGATTGAATAATGCGATGTTTCCAATGATCAGCAGAATTCTTATCTCCGTGGGGCCGAACTTCCAGTATGAGAGCTGAAATTGGCCCAGAGTGTACGTCGCCAGATACGCCTCAATCGAAAGCATGAGGAACGACACCAACATTCCAAATGCAATTGCCGGATGAATATAACCAGAACATGCCAAGCCACCCATCAAGAACAATGCGGCAATGCTGTCGGCGACGTGGTCGACATAAAATCCGTAGCGGGGCCGTTGGCGATTGCGAAATCGCGCAAGAGTGCCGTCGAGGCTGTCGCCCAGCCAGTTCAGTATGATGAATAGAATTCCAAACAGCAGGGCCGATCTATGCCAGCGAGACAAGCCATAACAGATTCCAGCAAGGCACTGTGCCAGGAAACCCAATATCGTGAGATGGTCGGAATTGATCCAAGTAGGGGTTGCGCTGGCCAACTTAAGCAGGGCGGCCTTTTCCAATGCCGAGACGAACCCTCCCTCTAAGCGCTTTGCGGAAACAAATCCTTCCTTCTGTGGTGCGAACAGTATCTGGTTGCTCATCGGCGGTGCCTCCAATAATTCTGTACGGAAGCAATCTGCTACGGAGTGATCGATACGATCAATCGATTGCGGATCAAACCGTGAACAATTGGGAGTCAGTCACTAACCTAAAGAAAACGCGGATACTTCGAGCAGTTCTAAGATGGTTGCTGGGCAGAAATCCGAGTGGTAATACCTGGCTTGCAGCTTCTCGTTCGCTTGCATCGCCGGAAACGGACTGGCATTGCTTGCCAGGGGTACTGAGGAAGCGAAGACTCAAGTCAGGGGATTGTTAACAATGTCATGTTCCGTCGCGGGAATTGAGGCGGGATTGTGGTGAAGCGGATCCCGCCGTGTCATGGACAGATTGCCTTTCAAAAATAACCGCGTTCACCACGGGCAATAGCTCGATCGCGGCCCTTGCTTTGAGCACGTAGGCCGACCCGCCGAGGCTGAGGGCCTCTTGCACCACGTCGGCGGACGATTCCTGGCTCACAAAGACTATCGTCGATTCCGGAGAGAGTTTGCGAATTTGCCGGGCCGCTTCGATTCCATTCAGCGTTGGAAGCCCGATGTCCAGCAGGATTAAATCCGGTTTCAGCTCTTCGGCTTTCTGTACTGCTTCTAATCCGTCCGAAACTTCGCAGATCACATCGACGTCAGGCGCCTTCCCTAGGGTCGAAGTTACGAATTGGCGGAAAGGTGCGAAATCCTCTACGACGAGAACGCGCATTGACATCGGCACCGCCTTCGGCCCTTTGTCGGTTGGACATGGCTGGCCGCTTCCCAGCTTCCTGATTGTGGACACTACAGGAGACCTCGGACAAAAGAAACTGGCAGAAAGACTAGTGGTCCGCTGGAAATCCAACGGAAAAAGCCTTCGCATATTCAGGGGCAAAAATTACTCCGCCGGCGGTGGCAGCCGCAAAGGCGCCGCTAATCGAAAGGTCAGGGGTGATTCCGCTGGAATTTCGATCTGCTGATTTCCGGTCATTGCGCCGCCCACCAATCCAGCGCCAGCGCCCACCAGAGCCCCGATACCTGCTCCCTTGCCCCCGCCCGCCAGGCCTCCAATTAACGCCCCTCCGGCTGCTCCTCCACCGGTTGTGACAGCCGTCCTCTTGCCCTTACCTTTGACCGTGCTATCCAAAACACTGGTGTGGATCGGGTAGGTGTGGCCGTTAACCGTAACGCTCGTAAGCGCGAGGTTCAACTCGCCTTCACCTTTAAACTTGCCCTTTGCCTTAGCCGACACGACCGTTCCACTCACGGTCGCCCCAGCCGGTATCGCTCGCCTTCCATGCGCGCTCACTGGTTGGGCCAGCGTGGCAAGGAACGTTTGGCCCGTTTGGCTGGTCTTGGACCCTAACGGCTGGCCCACGCGGACAGTGAGCATGGTTCCCGCCGGCACAACGATTGGCTCAGGGGCGGGCTTCTCAACCGGCGCAGGCGGCGGCGCCATCGCTTGTGTAGCTTGCTCGGGCACCGCTGTCATGTCAGTCGGGACCGAAGTTTCATCGTCAACGCCGGTAGTGCCCGGCTCCTCGTGTGCAATTTGCTCCACTTTTTGCTGCGCCACTCGAGTCTTCGCCTTGCCGGTGATGGTAACTTTGCCATCCTTTGCCGCGACGGTAACGTCAGAGTCCTTCGTGTCGGGATCAGCTGCGACCTTGGTCTGAATGTCCTTCGCCATTGCGTCATCATTGTTCGCCTGTTTAGAACAAGCGACCGACAATCCCATTAGTGCAGTCAAGAATGCAATTGAAACTGAAAGCTTGCATGTGCGCATAGTGCGCCTCCTCAGATTAAGCGGCTCATCGGACAGAATTGTTTGCTCCAGAATATTTTGCAGCATTGACGGTCAAAAGTGAACCATGCACGCGGACTTTTAGCAACGCTCTGAAACCGAAACCTTACACGACCGGGTTGGGTTTGCACAAGGATTGTCTGCTTGAAACTGGTAGTTTTTACAGTGAGAAGCGGCAAGAGGGGTGCCGCAAGTCGCGCGAATTTGCGGAGTCCCAACCATCAATCGAATTGTTTTCGAAAACTCGACAACTGCTGTTTCAGGTCTTCGACCTCTTTCCGGAGGGCTGCCACTTCGCCCTCCAGGAAGCTCATGCGGTCTTCTTCGCCTGGACCACCAAACGATTTGCCTGGCGGAGGCGGCACTCCGGGAACGTCTTCTACATCACCGGAAAGTAGATGCACGTAGCGAGATTCTTTGGTCCCAGGCTGGCGGGAGAGGACTTTTACAGTCGGAGGTTCGCGCTGCATCAGGCGCTGCAATGTGCCTTGCACATCGGTCAAATCTTCGAAGCGATGGAGGCGTTCAGTGTGCCCGCGAAGCTCGCCCGGGGTCTGCGCTCCACGCAGCAATAAGACGCAGAGCACCGCCGTCTCGCCGCGGGTGAAGTTGAATACTTCCTGAAAACGGTGCTCGTATTTCGTGACCCGGCTGTCCGCGCTACTGGTCGGCCCCGCGAGACGATTTTGCTGAAGGGAGTCCAGGGCCGCGCGAACTATGTCCTGGTCAAGGTTCGTCACCGGATCGCGATTATTTTTTTGGTTGCAGGCATTTACCAAAGCATTGAGCGACAATGGATAGTAATCCGGCGTGGTGATGTCTTTTTCGATCAGCGATCCCAGCACGCGCGCTTCGACATCGCTGAGAACAATATTTGCTGGCCGCTTTTCGTCAAGATTCTCCATAAGCCGGATCGAAATCCATCCGAGACCCTGAATTGTACAGAATAGGCTTAGTTCGGGCATTTCCACGCTCGTTGAAGTGTTCCCGCCAAGCTACTAACATCAACCAATGTCCGTTGACACGGAAATAAATCCCGCTACATACACTCCCATCCGCGCTCCTCGGGGAAATCAGATCAGTTGCAAGGGCTGGCAGCAGGAAGCTGCTATGCGGATGCTGATGAATAATCTCGACGAAGAAGTAGGCGAGCGTCCAAGAGACTTGGTAGTGTACGGCGGCACGGGCCGGGCGGCGCGCAATTGGGAGGCGTATCACGCAATCGTGGCGTCGCTGAAGAATCTCGAAAACGACGAGACCCTTTTAGTTCAATCCGGCAAGCCTGTGGGAATTTTCAAAACTCACGAGTATGCGCCCCGCGTGCTCATCGCTAATTCCAACCTTGTGGGGCACTGGTCCAACTGGGAGAAGTTCAACGAACTGGAACGCGCCGGATTAATGATGTACGGGCAGATGACAGCTGGTTCGTGGATATACATCGGTTCCCAGGGAATTGTGCAGGGCACGTTCGAAACATTTTCGGCTGCTGGAGAAAAACACTTCGGCGGTGATCTGGCGGGCAAACTAATCGTGAGCGGTGGAATGGGCGGAATGGGTGGCGCCCAGCCTTTGGCGGCGACCATGACGGGGGCGGCATTCCTGGGAATTGATGTCGATCCAGAACGCATTAAGAAGCGGCTGAAAAGCGGCTATAGCGACTTTATGGTCACAACACTGGACGAAGCTTTGCGCATTCTGAAAAATGCAATTCGGAAAAAAGAAAACATCTCGGTTGGGCTCGTGGGAAACTGCGCCGACATCATTCCTGAACTTGCCGAGCGCGGAGTGGTGCCCGATATTCTGACCGACCAAACTTCGGCGCATGATCCGCTGAACGGGTACGTCCCTAACGGCATGACTCTGCAGCAGGCGCTTGAGCTGAGGGAACGCAATCCTAATACGTATCAGGAGCGTTCGCTCGATTCGATCGCGCGCCATGTCGAAGGTATGTTGCGCTTGAAGAAGATGGGCGCGGTCACGTTCGATTACGGAAACAATATCCGCACGTTCGCTTTTCAGCGCGGAGTGAAAAACGCTTACGACTTTCCCGGATTCGTCCCGGAATATATTCGGCCGCTTTTCTGCGATGGGCGAGGTCCGTTCCGCTGGGTAGCCTTGTCCGGCGAACCTTCCGATATTCATGTCACCGACGACTTGGTACTGGAACTCTTTCCGCACAATAAAATCTTGCGCCGATGGATCGACCTCGCACGCAAAAGGATCAAGTTCCAGGGCTTGCCCGCAAGAATTTGCTGGCTCGGATATGGAGAACGAGCGCAGTTCGGATTGGCCATAAACGATCTCGTAAAAAAAGGGAAATTGAAGGCGCCAATCGTAATGGGACGGGATCATCTCGATTGCGGATCGGTGGCGTCTCCGTACCGCGAGACTGAAAGTATGAAAGACGGCAGTGACGCCGTGGCTGATTGGCCCTTGTTGAATGCTCTGCTAAATACCGCGGCGGGAGCATCATGGGTATCGATCCATAATGGTGGCGGCGTCGGTATCGGATACTCTTTGCATGCAGGACAGGTGACAGTAGCGGACGGAACCGAAGCAATGGCGAAGCGAATCGAGCGCGTGCTGACCACAGATCCAGGGATGGGAATCATCCGCCACGCCGATGCGGGATATGAGGAAGCGCGGGAATTCGCGCACAAGAACGGCGTGAAAATACCAATGCAGCGGCACTGAT
>JGI12635J15846_10004587_pt1 | contig 11907 bp, 9 predicted proteins | sample BlaSpr_A8_OM2_M2_FD_15846 | JGI IMG/M metagenome (IMG submission 15846) | reverse complement strand
ACGCACTTCCTGATGAAGACGCTGCCGAAGGTCGCGAGCGAGATGGCGCTCAGCGTGCTCGCCTACAATCTGACGCGCGTCATGAATATCGTCGGTACAAGGGCGTTGCTGGCAGCGATCAGGGCGTGAGTGTGGAGGCCCCATTGCGTGCCGATCTCGAGTCAGACCTTGCCCAGCATTCCCCACAATGACTCAGAAACGGTCCTGATCGTCCAACAGGAAAAATTGCTCAAATCGGCCGTGTCGGCCTACATCGACGGATCGTGCGCGGTCAGGGACTGCGTCAGCGCGTTATCACGCAACCAAGACCCAGAGCGGACATCGGCCAGACGCTTGCTCCTACTCACGCCCTGTCCTCTACTTCAGTCATGCTGCTGACGCAATTCCTGTCTTAGTCGGTGAGAACTAAGAACACTGTGCGAGGAACCACCGTTGGTTCTCGCAACGGTTCCGCCGCCAAAGTTGGCACGAATCCGCAAAAGATTGGCGCAAGTTCGTTAACGCCGTGCGCGTTCGCTTGACCATGTTTTGCGGCATCGGGAACCGAACGATCCAAAAAATCAATCGAGGAGTTATGATGTCGTCTCGCTCGAGCGCCGCAATTTGCGGCGCCCTAGTTGCACTTGCCGTTTCTGTTACCGTTGCTCGAAGTGAAGCAGTTCATTCAAGCGCCGTCGTNAATGAAGCTTCCGGAAATGCGATCGTTGGCGCAGCATCCACGTACAATCCGTTCCGGCCCGGATGGCGGGANGGCGGCCCGAACACAGCCTCCGGCGAGCGCTATGATCCCTCTGTCTGGGCGGCTGCCATCAAGACGAGTTTGCGCCAGAAATTTGGTGGGGTCCAATATGGCGCGAGGCCGACGTACGCCCTCGTTGAGGCTGTCGGCAAGAAGGTCATCGTCAAGATAAATGACGTGGGGCCGCTAACGCCTGGCCGCATCATTGACCTCAATGAGCGGGCGATGCGCTATTTCGATCCAAGCCTGCAGCTCGGGGTAATTTATGACGTAATAGTCAGGCCGCTTTTCGGCGACTATTGGATCCCCGGACCGGTTGGCTGAACATCGCACGCGAAATAGCTAGAGCACGGCCCTCCTGGACAGTGGGAACGCCTCGATGGCCTCCTCGCCGCTGATCTTTCAGGCGATGCCACCTCCGGCGGCAAGGCGCCGGCCTGCGCAATTTACGTTGCCATCAGTTCTGAATGTAGAGAAGCGCCTGGCCGAATGTCCGCTCCTGGCGCGAAGCGGCCGTTCATCAAAAGGCCGATGTCGGCTGAGGGGTCAAGGAGAGTTATACGCCGTAGAAATCCAGCAGCTTGTTCGACTGCACTTTAGACGTGGCCAAGCGGCGCGGCGGACCCTTCCAAATCCAGCCATGTCTTGAGAGACCTCCGGCAACAACTTAAAACGCCGCGAACCCACTAAGATTTTAGACCAGCTTCTGCCAACCCTAATTCTTTTGTGATCCATCTTGTGAAGGTACGCACCGAACGCCGATGCTTGGCTTGCGGGGGACAGACGAGATAATGCCCAACGTAGGACGGATCGTTTGCACGTCCGATCAGTGGCGCTACCAATTTGCCACTCGAAAGTTCGCGTTCGGCGAGTCTTGTGGACTCGAGGGTCACGCCGAGACCATCGACGGCCGCGGCAATCGCCATAAAGCTACGATCGAATCGAAACCCGCCAGGGCTTGGTGCAGAGAGACCGTTTACTGCGAACCAAGCATTCCAACGAACGCGCTTCTGCTCACTTTCGATAAGCGGAAGCTTCAGCAGGTCAGCAGCTTCCCGGATAGCGCCAGCAAGCGAGGGCGCGCACATGGGACGCACGATTTCTTCTCCCAGCGGCAATACGGCCATGCCTTCCTGCCGCGGCGGTCCGTAGCATATGTCGATGTCGAACTCATCGTTGCGAAAGTGAGGGTAGTCGGTTCCGGCCGCCAGCCTGACTTCCAGTTCGGGATGCTGCGCGATCAGTTCTCTCAGCCGCGGCATCAGCCATTGCGCGGCCAGGCTAGGAGCACAATGAATTCGCAGAAGATTCGAGGAACGCGTGCTCGCAACCTCGAGTCCGTTTCTCAGTTCATCGAAGGCGCCGGATACTCGCCGCAGCAACTCTTCGCCGGCCTGATTGACCTGCATCCTGCGTCCGTCGCGCTCGAACAGCGTCGTTCCGATCTGCTCTTCGAAGTCGCGGATGGCATGGCTCACGGCGCTTGGCGTCAACCCGAGCTCGCTCGCGGCCGCGCGGAATGATCCGGTGCGTGCCGCCGCCTCGAAAGCCCGCAGGGCGCGAAGGGGTAATGAAGCAGCCATGCGACAGGTGAACACAATTCACCTATCAGTGCAAATTTGGCGTATTTTCGTGCGCCCCGCCCCGAACCATATTCCGCGCCAACCGAAACAAGAGGTTTCCAGGAGGGAATATGCTGCTGAAGGGCAAAACTTCGATCATTTCCGGGGCGGCCGGGGCGCGTGGTATTGGCTTCGCAACGGCGAAGACATTCGCGGAGCAGGGCGCACGGGTCGCGATCCTCGATCTCGACGGCGCCGGCGCGACGGGGGCAGCCGCGGAACTCGGCGCCGACCATCTCGGCGTGGCCTGCAACGTCACCAACAAGGCCGACTGCGAACGCGCGGTCGCCGAGGTGCTCAAGGCCTTCGGCAAGGTCGATATTCTCATCAACAATGCCGGCATCACCCAACCCGTGAAAGTCTGGGACATCATCCCCGAGGATTGGGACCGGATCCAGGACGTCAACCTGCGCGGCGTTCTCTACCTTTCGCAGGCGATGATGCCGCACATGCGCGCGCAGAAGGCCGGCTCGATCGCCTGCATGTCGTCGGTCTCCGCGCAGCGCGGCGGCGGCATTCTCGGCGGCGCGCACTATTCCGCCGCCAAGGCGGGCGTGCTCGGCCTCGCCAAGGCGATGGCCCGCGAACTCGGCCCCGACAACATCCGGGTCAACTGCGTCGCGCCCGGCCTGATCGTCACCGACATCAACATCGGCAAGATCGCTCCCGAAAAGGAGAAGGAGATCCTCACCGGCATTCCGCTCGGCCGCCTCGGCCAGCCACACGACGTCGCGAAGATCTTCCTGTTCCTGGCCTCCGACCTGTCGGGCTACACGACCGGCGCCGTGATCGACGTGAACGGCGGAATGCACATCCATTGACGACGGGCAAGGACAAGCCATGACTGGAACCGCGTTGCGATCCAATGAACCCGAGCTTGCGGAACGCGCCTACCGCATCCGCCGCAATGCGGTTCGGATGGGCGAAGTTCAGGGGCAGGGCTACATCGCCCAGGCGCTCGATATCGCCGACGTGCTGGCGGTCGCCTACTTCCACGCCATGCGCTACCGGCCGGAAGATCCGGCCTGGGAGGGACGCGACCGGTTTCTCCTGTCCAATGGCCACTATGCCATCGCGCTCTATGCCGCGCTGATCGAAGCCGGAATCGTACCGGAAGCCGAGCTCACCAACTATGGATTTGACGACAGCCGGCTGCCGATGTCCGGCATGGCGTCCTACACGCCGGGCATGGAGATGTCCGGCGGGTCGCTGGGGCTTGGCCTCAGCATCGCTGTCGGCATGTGCCTGGGTCTCAAGCGCAAGCGCTCCGACAGTCGCGTCTACACGCTGTTCTCCGACGGCGAGCTCGACGAGGGCTCGACGTGGGAAGCGATGATGTCGGCGGCGCACTATCGGCTCGACAATCTCATTGCGATCGTGGACGTCAACAACCAGCAGGCCGATGGCCCCTCCGGGCAGATGATGGGCTTCGAACCGCTGGCGGACAAGATGCGGGCGTTCGGCTGGTTCGTGCAGCGGATCGACGGCAACGACCTCGATGCCGTGGTGGCCGCGTTCGACGCCGCCAGGGCCCACGAGGGCGCGAAGCCGCGGATGATCATCGCGGACACGCTGATGGGCAAGGGCGTGCCGTTCCTGGAAGCCCGCGAGCGCAATCATTTCATGCGTGTGGATTCGCACGAGTGGCAGCTCGCGCTGCAGGCCTTGGAAGAAGGACGCCGGCCATGAAGCCGACCACCGCCAAACCCTCGCCAGCCGCGGCGAAGCCCCGGCTCACTACTTCGGCCATGATCGCCTCGATCGCCGCCGACGGNCAGCGGACGAAACCGGCGCCGTTCGGCCATGCGCTGATCGAGCTCGCACGCCAACGGCAGGACATCGTCGGCATGACCGCCGACCTCGGCAAGTATACCGACCTGCATATCTTCGCGAAGGAATATCCCGACCGCTATTACCAGATGGGGATGGCCGAGCAGCTGTTGTTCGGCGCCGCATCGGGGCTCGCCGCGGAAGGCTTTACCCCGTTCGTCACGACCTACGCGGTGTTCGCCGCACGCCGCGCCTACGACTTCATCCACCAGACGATCGCGGAGGAACACCGTAATGTCAAGATCGCCTGCGCGCTGCCCGGCCTCACCTCGGGCTACGGACCGAGCCACCAGGCGGCAGAGGATCTGGCGTTGTTCCGCGCCATGCCAAACATGACCGTGATCGATCCGTGCGACGCCTGCGAAATCGAGCAGGTGGTGCCGGCGATGGCGAACCACCAGGGTCCGGTCTACATGCGCCTGCTGCGCGGACAGGTGCCGCTGGTGCTCGACGAGTACGATTACAAGTTCGAGCTTGGCAAAGCCAAGTTGCTGCGAGACGGGGCGGACGTGCTTTTCGTTTCTTCCGGATTGCTGACGATGCGCGCCCTGGAGGCTGCCAAGCGGCTCGAGGCTGATAAAATCCATGCGGCCGTCCTGCATGTGCCGACCATCAAGCCGCTCGACACCCGCGCGATCGTGGAGGCCTGCCGCAAGCCCGGGCGCCCCGTCGTCGTTGCGGAGAACCATACCGTGATCGGCGGACTGGGCGAAGCTGTCGCCGCCGCCCTGATGCTCGCGGGGGTTCATCCCGCCTTCCATCAGATCGGCCTTCCCGACGAGTTCCTCGCCGCCGGTGCGCTGCCGACGCTGCACGATCGTTACGGCATCTCGACGGAGGCGATCTGCAGCGCAGTCAAAAGCTGGCGGTGAGGCGATAAGCTTCCAGAAAACGTCACCAACCATAAAAACAGGGAGACTGAAATGACCAAGAAAACCAGGGCGGTTCTGAGCCGCCGCGCGCTGCTGGCGGCCGGCGCATCCGTCCCGCTCGTGTCGATCATGTCGCGGCGCGCCGGCGCTGCTGATTTCACCTGAAATTCGCGACCGGCCAGGATCCGTCGCATCCCGTCAACAAGCGGGCCCGCGAGGCTATCGAACGCATCAAGGACGCCACCGGCGGCCGTGTCGAGATCAACCTGTTTCCGGCCAACCAGCTCGGCTCCGACACCGACCTGCTCGGTCAAATCCGCAACGGCGCCGTCGACTATCTGAACATCGCGTCCTCGGTTCTCGCAACGCTTGTCCCGAGCGCTGGCATCGTCAACACCGGTTTCGCTTTTGCCTCCTACGACGAGGTCTGGAAGGCGATGGACGGCGATCTCGGAAAATTCGTCAAGGGCGAAATCGAGAACGTCGGCGTGCTTCAGGTCGGCAAGTCCTGGGACAACGGGTTCCGCCAGCTCACGTCGTCGACGCGCGAGATCAAAACGCCGGACGATCTCAAGGGCTTCAAGATGCGGGTGCCCGCGGCACCGATCCTGACCAGCCTGTTCCAGGCGCTCGGCGCGGGGCCGACCCCGATTAACTTCAACGAGGTCTATTCCGCTCTGCAGACCAAGGTCGTCGAGGGCCAGGAGAACCCGCTCGCCATCATCGCGACCGCGAAGCTCTACGAGGTCCAGAAATATTGCAGCCTCACCAGTCATGTCTGGGACGCCTACATCATCCTCGGCAACCGCCGGTCCTTCCAGCGGCTGCCGGCCGACGTGCAGGAAATCCTGACGCGTGAGCTGAACACGGCGGCCGACGCCGAGCGTGCGGATATCGCGGCGTTGTCAAAATCGCTGCGCGACGACCTCTCGGCAAAGGGCCTGCAATTCGTCGAGGTCGACAAGCCTTCCTTCCGGAGCACGCTCGGCAAGACGACGTTCTACAAGGACTGGCGTGAGAAGTTCGGCGACAAGGGCTGGACGCTGCTGGAGCAGACGGTGGGCAAGCTCGGATGAGCGCCCATGCGCAGGCAGGAGCGCTGGCCGCGTCCTCACCGGCCGCGGTGAGGTCGCTCGACCGGTTGCTGGGTCTGGCCACGGAGCCGCTGGCGGCCGTCGTGGTTGTCGCCGAAGTCCTTGTTCTGCTGACCGGCGTCGTCTCGCGCTTCGTTTTCAACCATCCACTGACATGGTCGGATGAACTCGCCTCGATCATGTTCCTGTGGCTGGCGATGCTCGGCGCGGCGATCGCGCAACGGCGCGGACAGCACATGCGGATGACCGCGCTGATCGGAATGTGCTCGCGCTCGCTCCGTGACACGCTGGAGACGGCCGGCGCTGCGGCGCCGGCGCTGTTCCTGCTGCTCATCCTGGTTCCGTCGTACAATTTCGCCGAGGACCAGACCTTCGTTCATACGCCGGCGCTCGGCCTCAACGATGCCATCCGTGCCGCCGCGTTGCCCGTCGGCGTCGTGCTGATGCTGATGGCAAGCCTGGTCCGCAGCGCCGATCGCGGCTGGCGCAATCTCTTGTTCGCTATCGCCGTCATCGCGGTGCTGGCGGGCGTGCTCTATGCGCTTGGCCCGTGGATCAAGCTGATCGGCAACTGGAATCTCGTCATTTTCTTCGCGGTCCTGCTTGGGCTGGGAGTGCTCGCAGGCGTGCCGATTGCCTTCTGCTTCGGATTGTCGACCGTCTCGTATCTGTTGCTGACCACGACCACGCCAATCGAGGTGATCCCCGGCCGCATCGACGAAGGCGTCAGCTCGCTGATCCTGCTGGCGGTGCCGCTGTTCATCCTGCTCGGATATCTGATCGTGATGACGCGGATGTCGACGGCGATGGTGAATTTTCTCGCCGCCCTGGTCGGGCATGTCGAGGGCGGCCTCGCCTATGTGCTGCTCGGCGCGATGCTGCTGGTCTCGGGCATTTCTGGCGCCAAGACCGCTGACATGGCGGCGGTCGCTCCGGTTTTGTTTCCCGACATGAAGAAGCGCGGCATCCACGAGGGCGAACTCGTATCGTTGCTGGCGGCATCCGGCGCCATGGCGGAAACCATCCCGCCGTCGATCGTGCTCATTATCATCGGCTCGGTGACCGGCGTTTCGATCGCGGCATTGTTCACTGGCGGAATCATGCCTGGCATCGTGCTGGCGCTGGCGCTGGCCATTATTGCGCGCCGTCGGATGGCGGAAAGCACAACGGTCGAACGCGGAGCAACGAGCGCCCGTGAGATCGGCCGCACCTTCCTCATCGCAGCGCCGGCCCTGATGCTGCCCATCATTATCCGGGCCGCGGTGATGGAGGGCGTGGCAACCGCGACGGAGGTGGCCACGATCGGCATCGCCTATGCGATTGTTATCGGAATTCTCGTCTACCGCTCGTTCAACTGGAGAGAATTCTATCCCGCCCTTGTCGGTACCGCCGCGCTGTCGGGAACCATTTTGTTCATCATTGGTGCCGCGACGTGCATGTCCTGGGCCCTGACGCAATCGAACTTCTCGCACGCGCTCGCAGCCGCCCTGGCGAATGCGCCAGGCGGCCGCTACGGCTTCCTGATCGGCTCCATCGTGCTGTTCATCGTGCTCGGCAGCGTGCTCGAGGGAATTCCCGCGATGGTGCTGTTCGGTCCGCTGCTGTTTCCGGTGGCGAAGCAACTCGGCGTGCACGAGGTGCATTATGCGATGGTCGTCATCCTCGCCATGGGCATCGGCCTGTTCGCACCGCCCTTCGGGCTCGGTTACTACGCCGCATGCTCGATCGGCCAGGTCGACCCCACTGCCGGCCTGAGGCGCATCTGGAGCTATCTCGCGGCGTTGGTTGTCGGGCTGCTCGTCGTGGCCTTCGTCCCCTGGATCTCTACCGGTTTCCTCCCGTGATGCGCGGGAAGCGCATCTGATCGCTGCGGCCGCGGCCCAACCGGGCCGCATGAAGATGGTGTTTTGCTCATGTCGGCTCATGCCTCCCTCACCTCCGACCCACCGCTTCCATCAGGCGAAGTTGGCCAACGCCTGGCGGACGCCATCCGTTTCCTTGCCGTCGATGCGATCCTGAATGCCGGGGAGGGCCACCAGGGGGTTCCGCTCGGCATGGCCGAGATCGCCACCGCGCTTTTCACGCGGCATCTGAAATATAATCCAAAGGATCCGCGGTGGCCCGACCGCGACCGTTTCGTCGTCTCGAACGGCCACGGATCGATGCTGCTCTATGCCCTGCTCAATTTGACCGGTTACGAGAAGATTTCTCTCTCCGAGGTGAAGTCCTTCCGTGAGCTTGGCTCGCATTGTGCCGGGCACCCAGAATACGATCCTGCGGCCGGAATCGAGACGACGACGGGACCGCTCGGGCAAGGCATCGCGAACGCTCTCGGAATGGCGATTGCGGAGGCGCATTTGCGGACGCGTTTCGGGTCCGGAATCGTCGACCACATGACGTACGCCTTCGTCGGCGACGGATGCCTGCAGGAGGGGGTGGGTCAGGAGGTCATTTCGCTCGCCGGGCACCTGCGCCTCGGTCATCTGGTTTTCCTCTGGGACAACAACGAAATCACCGACGACGGCGCGACCTCGCTGAGCATCTCCGAGAACGTGGCCGAACGCTTCCGCGTTGCCGGCTGGCATGTCGCCGAGGTGGACGGACACGATATCGAGGCGGTCAGCGAGGCGCTCGCGGCGGCGAGAGGGGATGATCGCCCGTCGTTGATCGCGTGCCGTACCACGATCGCCAAAGGCATTCGCCGCCTTGAAAGCCAGCGCGGCGGGCACAGCGGCAAACTGATCGCCGCCGATCGCGACGAGATGGCGCAATCGCGGCGCTGGCCCGGTACGCCCTTCACCGTTCCAAACGACATTGCCGCGGCCTGGCTCGATGCGGGAGCCCGTTCGCGCAACGAATACGACTCGTGGCAGCGTCGGTTAGCGACGCTGGACAGCGCGGATCGATCTTCGTTTGAACGATCCTTTGAAGGTCGCCTTCCCGACGGGTGGCGCGACGTCACATCGCGTTACAAGGCACGTGCGATCGCGGACAGCAAGCCGGCGTATTCGATCGAGACATCCGGCGAGGTGGCAAGTGCGCTGTATGATTTTGTGCCGGATATCATGACCTGTTGCGCGGATCTCGAAGCGCCGACCAACCACAAGCGGCAGCTCGTGGCCTTCACGGCCAGCCATGCCGCCGGTCGTTACGTCCATTGTGGCGTACGTGAACACGCGATGGGATCGCTGGCCAACGGCATGGCAGCTCATGGCGGCGTCATCCCGCTGGCGGTCACCTATCTTGCGTTCGCCGATTACGAGCGTCCGGCGATCCGGATGGCCGCACTGATGGGCCTGCCGGTGAAATTCATTTTCAGCCACGACTCGATCGGGATCGGCAAGAACGGTCCCACTCACCAGCCCGTCGAGGGTCTTGCCTCGCTGCGGGCCATACCGAACTTGCTGGTGCTGCGGCCGGCCGATGCCGCCGAGATGGCCGAATGCTGGGAAATCATGCTGGAGCACACCACGGGGCCTGTCGCGCTCGTGTGCGCCCGACAATCGCTTCGCCAGCACAGATCCGATGCGGCCGTTGAAAATCGCTCGCGGCACGGGGCCTATGTCCTCGCCGAGGCTGAAGGTACACGGCGCGTGACCCTGCTTGCCACCGGTTCCGAGGTGGCGTTGGCCATGGACGCGCGAGCCATCCTGCAAGAGAAGGGCACCCCGACGGCGGTCGTATCCATGCCGTGCTGGGAGCTGTTCGAGGTGCAGCAAGGGGGCTATCGCTCGTCGGTCCTGCAGCCCGGCACCGCCCGGGTCGGCGTCGAGGCCGCGTTGAAATTCGGGTGGGAACGCTGGCTCGGCGACGACGGCGCCTTCGTCGGCATGACCGGATTCGGTGCCTCGGGTTCAGCCGACGAACTCTACCGACACTTCAACATCACCGCCGATGCGATCGTTGCGGCGGCATTGACAAAGTTCTGATTCGACCGCGTCGCCGTAATTTTTGGGAGCACGATCATGAAGGCCGATTCCGCACGCGTCGTGTTTCTCGATCGCGATACGATGCCGGCCGACATCAGCCTTCGCCCGTTCGCATTTCCGCACGAATTGACCGAATTCGGCGCCACCAATCCCGATCAGGTCGCCGAGAGAATTGCCGACGCCGACATTGTCATCACCAACAAGTCGCCCGTACGGCTCGCCGAATTGACGTCGGCGCCGGCGTTGCGCCTGATTGCGATTGCAGCCACCGGATCGGATGTCGTCGATATCAAGGCCTGCGCCGAACGTGGCGTCTCCGTCTGCAACATCCGCGGCTACGCCGTTAACACGGTGCCCGAGCACACTTTCGCGCTCATTCTCGCGCTTCGTCGCAGCCTGACCGCCTATCGTGATTCAGTGCGCGCGGGCCGCTGGGCCGAAACCGGGCAGTTCTGCTATTTCGACCACCCGATCAACGATCTCTCAGGCGCCACGCTTGGAATCATCGGCGATGGTGCGCTCGGCCGCGCGGTTGCTGAGATCGGGCGAGCGTTCGGCATGCGCACGCTGTTCTCTTCCTACAAGGGTGTGCCCGGCATGGGACCCCTCTACACGCCATTCCACGATGTGATTCGGCAGAGCGACGTCATCACGTTGCATGCGCCCTTAATGCCGCAGACGCGCAACATGATTGCGGCGCCGGAATTTGCGCTGATGGAGCGCAAGCCGCTCATTATCAACTCGGCGCGGGGCGGTCTGGTCGACGAGGTTGCGCTCGGCCAGGCGCTTCGGTCGGGCCAGATCGCCGGCGCTGGCTTCGACGTCGCTACCGTTGAGCCGCCATCGGCCGATCATCCGCTGATGCAGCTGGTCGGGTTACCGAATTTCATCCTTACGCCGCACGTTGCCTGGGCCAGCCGCGAAGCTGTCCAATCGCTCGCAGACCAACTTGTCGACAATGTCGAAGGATTTTGGAACGGCATGCCAAAGAATATAGTGGCCGCGGCTCCGTAACAGCCGACGCATTTTCTGCGTTCGAAGTAAAAATTGAATGGCACGGCCCGCCGGATTGCTCAACCGCCTAAAGCGGCCTTTGTCACGAGGCTCCAGCCCTGCCGGTTACCCAGCCGCCCTGGCGCGCGCGTGCGAGCGAGGAATAACCGCCTTTGGCGCGAAGTGGACGTTTTTTCAATCGACACCGATGACAGCCAGTGGCGCGAAAAGCCAAATATCTGAATCGCTACTAAGTTAGGTTTGAATTGCTTTTTTTCTTTGCGCCATTTCCACTGGTACAGGGCCGCTCCGATGTCGCGGTCCGTTATTGGCGCACCCGACACGCAAGCTCAGCACGCGTTGTAAGTCCCTTCAGAATTTGAGTTGCACCTTCATCGATTTCGACCGGTCGCTTGCGAGTTCAAACGCATCGACAGCAGAGTCGAACGGTAGGGATGAAGTGATTAATGGCTTCACGTCAATCAGGCCTTCGCCCATCAAGTGCAGCGCGAGTTCGAATTCCGGATCGAAGCGGAACGTTCCGCGCAATTGCAACTCCTTGGTGACGACGGTGTTCATCGGAAGCGTCATTTCGCCGCTGAGCCCGAGTTGCACAATGATTCCGCTGGGGCGCAGGAGATCGAGCGCGGAGCGCAGCGCCGCTTGATTGCCGGAGGCCTCGAACAACACGTCGAACACGCCCTTGCCGGCGCGATAGGGATCGAGTGCTGAGGCTTCTGTCGCGCTGTTGACCGTGCGACTCGCCCCGAGTTCGCGCGCAACGGCGAGAGGCGGGTCGGCGATATCCGTCACAACGACTTCCGCCGC
>JGI12635J15846_10004584_pt1 | contig 11909 bp, 10 predicted proteins | sample BlaSpr_A8_OM2_M2_FD_15846 | JGI IMG/M metagenome (IMG submission 15846) | reverse complement strand
GGGGCCCACGCTTGATTACGGCTTCGCCTCGCCATACAATCTCCCGATGGCAACCGAGCCATTAACCATCGAGCGATTGTGGGCTCCGGAAGGGCCGCGCGTGCTTTGCCTGCGTGGACCGCTCACCTTCGAGAATTTGTCGATGTTTCAGAACGCGATCCGGCGGGAAGAAAATGCTTCGATGGTCATTCTTGATCTAACTGACGTTCCGTATATCGATTCTGCGGGGCTGGGATCGCTGGTCAGCGCTTATGTCAGGCGCCACAAGGCGACTCGACACATCGCGTTGAGCGGGGTCAACGATCGCGTATTGAAGTTGCTCGAGACCACCAGAGTCGAGCCGCTCTTCCTGATGTTCCCGACTTTGGAAGATGCCGTGACCGCGCTCACTACCGCCGCCGAAGCATAAACCGGGTGACGTCACCGGTCCTCTGCCTGAGCTCGCCGATAATAAAATCATTGCGCTTTCAACTCCAGCGGGACGCTTAGCTTCCGATAGAACTGGACACGCTCGAAAACACGTTATTCGCGTTTCCACCAATCAAGCGAATGGTTCCCACGACGATCACCAGGATCACTGCAAGCATAACTGCGTACTCGGCAATGTCCTGGCCCTCTTCTTCGGACCAGAGCCTCTTAAGAAACTTCGTCATTTCTTCAGCCTCCATTTGTGTCGAGAGCGAAGCGTAAGACTCGCGCCCGCACGATTTGTTTGCGACTGGCACCAGATTGCGCCCTGCCACGCCATTCGGCAATGGCCCGTTCAGGGGACGTCGTGGACGGTTGTAACCTTTGGTTGGTTACTCGAGTCACCTCTGGTGACAGCTCGGAGGCCTTGCAAGTCCGGAGGTAACACCTACGAAGGATGAACCATCACCTTCGTGCTATGGCGCAAATCGCTCTTATGGCTGAATATGCTTATAGTTCAGCAAGAAGTTCACTCCCCTGTAATTCGCTCATCCAAAATTGAGCCATTCGCACAAATAAGGACGTGGCATTGACTTCTCCAAATAAAGCTCTGGCGGCAATGGTACAGAAGGCAGGAGTGGGTAAACCGCGCAATGGGGATCGATCGAAGGCGGTGTTGCCGGTAAGAATATCGGGTAACGACATTTCCGGTAGTGCGTATTCGGAACTTGTCCACACCCTCGACGTTAGCCGGACTGGAGTTCGGCTGGGCGCAATTCGTCGCGAACTCGAAGTTGGCAGTTTGGTGATGCTGCAGTATCGGCAACACAAAGCTGAGTTTCGAGTAATTTGGACGAAGCCAGTGGGTTCGGGCGCCGAGCAGCAAGTCGGGCTCGAAGCTGGCGCACAAAGGGATCTATGGGGTCTCGAAGCTAGTCCGACGAATCGATCGCAGGCTACAACATCTGCACCCAGCAACCAGACCATAGTAGGGGCGTAGTCGATTTGCTTGTTTAAGACCTGACCTATTCAATCGGGGCCACTTGATATTGCTCCAGCTTCCCGTCCGCATCTCATAAGTCCGAACCCGCAGCGTCATTCCCGGGTCGTCCGCCTGCAAAAGCTCAGTATTTTCATCACCCGGACTTCTCCGCGCACTCTGCGGCCGCACTCAGCGACCTCTGCGTTTTAAGATTCTCGAGACTGCCAGCGAATGCAAAGTCTTAAATCGGAGAGGACCGCTGAGAAAAGCCGCAGAGCACGCGGAGATGCCAAATGCCTTGGCGGCCAAATTTACAATCAAGGTGCTGCAGGATGTTCGACAAGTTCACCCTCCCAACGGGCGACGACGGCAGAGGCCAGACAATTGCCGATTACGTTGACGGCGGTGCGGGCCATGTCCATGAGCGCGTCGACGCCGAGGATGATGAAGATCGGCTCCGTGGGCAGATGAAACGTCGCCGCCGTCGCGAGCAATACTACAAGCACAGCACGCGGCACTCCGGCCACGCCTTTGCTGGTGAGCATTAAAGTGAAGACCATCAGTAGCTGCTCGGACCATCCCATGTGCATGCCTGCAGCCTGCGCCACGAAAATTGAGGCCAATGCCAGATAGAGGGTTGAGCCGTCGAGATTAAAACTGTAGCCTGCCGGGATGACGAATGCGACGATGCGGCGGGGCACACCGAATTCCTCCATCGCTTCCATGGCGCGAGGCAGCGCTGCTTCGGATGTGCTGGTCGCGAAGGCGATAGTAGCAGGCTCGGCCACGGCTTTGGCGAATCGGCCAAGCGGTATTCGGGCGAGGCGCGAAATGGGGAAGAGTATCAGTAGCAAGAAGGCCAGCAGCGCGCAATATCCGGTGAGCAGCAGTTTCCCCAAAGGCAGTAACACGCCAATCCCCATGTGGCCGACCGTGTAGGCCATGGCAGCTCCGACGCCGACGGGCGCGAAATACATCACAAGGTTGGTGAAGGAAAACATGGTCTCGGTGAGCGACTCGCAAAACTTCAGCATCGGAGCGCGCTTGGCTTCGGACACGCGTGCCAACGCGATTCCGAAAAGAACGGCGAAAACAGCGACCTGGAGAATTTGATTCTCAGCAACGGACTTCGCAATATTCTCGGGGAAAATGTGGAGCAGGAAATCGTCCCAGCGAAGGGGCGCGGTGCTCGGTTGCTGGGATACCGGAGCGGTTTGCGAAATAGCCAGACCTTCGCCGGCGCGGCTGATATTAATAGCAGCCACACCGAGGAACAATGCCAGGGTAGTGACGACTTCAAAATAAATCAGGCTCTTCAGGCCGATGCGGCCGACGCTGCGCAGATTGCCGTGTCCGGAGATGCCGGTGACCAGCGTCCCGAAGATGAGCGGAGCCACGATGACTTTGATCAGCCGCAAAAAGATCTCGCTGAACACCCGCAGATGTTCGGCGAATTGCGGGCGGTCCAGCCCAATTTCTCCGCCCAGAAGCATGGCAAAGAAAATCCAGCGCGTGAGCGATTGGCGCCACAATCCGGTTGAGGCAATGGCCAGCAGACCGGCCCACCGTAGGGCCACAATCCAAGCAGGACCCGAGACAAAGAGCGGCAACACGGCCCCAGCCGCGAATAGCAACAGTCCGACAACCAGGAACACGCGCATGATCGTCGGTTGCTGGAGTTTTGTCGGTTGGTTTACGGTTGCGACGCTCATGGATTTGTTCTACGAGTCGCCAAGAAAATGGAATTGCCGGCGAATCAGTTTACACGAGCTATTTCGCAGATCCGTTCACGACGGCGCAGCGCGCGGCTCCGATCAGAGCAGTTTTGTCATTGGTGATGACTTTGACCGGCATGGCTTCGAGCAGAGGTTGCATGCGGCCTTTGCCGGCAAATGCCTGCATGAACAATGGGCCGGACAACTTTGCCAGCATCTTGGGAGCAATGCCGCCACCCAGGTAAACTCCGCCGGTGGCCATCACCTTCAGCGCGAGATTCCCGGCTTCGGCGGCAAAGACAGATACGAAAAGATCGAGGGATTGTTCGCATAGCGCGCACTTGCCGGCGAGCGCGGCGCGCGAGATGGCCGCGGCAGCGTCGCCATGAGCCATCTCGTCGGTAAGCCATTGCGGCTCGGTTCCGCGGTGAGTATCGCGCAGGAAGTGGAATACGTTCACCAAGCCTGGTCCGGAGACTACGCGCTCCCAGCTCACATGCCCATAGCGGCCGGAAAGATAGCGGAACAATTCGATCTCTAATTCGTTGCGTGGCGCGAAGTCGGCATGACCGCCCTCGGTGGCGAAAACGTGGTGTTTAGTTCCGTCCCAGCACATGCCCGCCTCGCCCAGTCCGGTGCCGGCGGAAATTACTGCCTGGTTGCCTATGGGATTTCCTTTCACATGGTTTAGCGCAACCACATCCTTTGGGTCGAGAGCGGCAATTCCCCAGGCGTTGGCTTCGAGATCATTAATGAGAACTGCTTTGTCTAATTTCAATTCGCTGGCGAGACGTTGAGACTCGATGATCCAGGGAAGGTTGGAGGCTTCAACCCGGCCGTTGCGAACCGGACCGGCTACGCCGAAGCACGCGGCACTGGGATGAATTTTTGCGGCATCGACAAACTTGAAGACAATCTGATCCAGGCCAGCATATTCGCGGCTGGGAAACACGGAGGATGAAACCAGGCGGAAATGGCCGTCGATAACATCGAAGAATGCCAGCCTTGCATTGGTCCCTCCGATGTCGCCTGCCAGAATCATTCTTCGAAGTTCCTCCAGTGGCGGCCGTCGCGCTCGAGCAAATCGTCGGCATCTTTCGGACCCCACGTGCCCGAGGCATAGTTGGGAAAGTTGCGGGGAGGCAGCGCCTTCCAGACATCCAACAGAGGACTTACCACGCACCAGCCGGCTTCGACCATGTCCGCGCGCTGGAACAAAGTCTGGTCGCCGATCATGCAATCGTGAAGAAGCCGCTCATAGCCCGTGCTGGGCTGGGTTCCGAAGTAGTCGGCATACTCAAAATTCATGTCAACCGCGCCCAGCCGCATAATCGGCCCAGGAACCTTAGCGGCAAATTGCAACGAGATACCTTCCTCAGGCTGAATATGCAGCACCAGTTGGTTGGGCATTAGATTCTCCACCGGAGTGTCACGGAAGAGCACGAATGGGGCTCTGCGGAACTGAATCACGATGTGGGTATTCTGCGCGGACAACCGCTTTCCGGTGCGAAGATAAAAAGGAACATCGGCCCACCGCCAGTTGTCGATCAGCAGCTTCATGGCGACGAAGGTCTCGGTCCTTGAATCGGGCGGAACGTCGCCTTCTTCACGATAGCCCGGCACACGCTCGCCTTTAATGATTCCGGCTCCGTACTGTCCGCGCACCGTTCTGGTGAGCACTTCTTCGGCGCTGATGGGTTGGATGGCGTGGAGAATCTTGGCCTGCTCATCGCGCACCGCGTCGGCGTGAAAAGAGATGGGCGGCTCCATGGAAGTCAGGCTAATCAGTTGCATGATGTGGTTGGGCACCATATCGCGTAACGCCCCGGCCTGATCGTAGTAACTGCCGCGCTGTTCCACTCCCACGGTTTCCGACACTGAAATCTGGATGTGATCGATGTAACGCCGATTCCAGATGGGCTCAAAGATTCCATTGGCGAACCGGAAGGCCAAAATGTTTTGAACGGTTTCCTTGCCTAGATAATGATCGATCCGGTAAATCTGTTTTTCTTTGATAACCTTCAGTAGCTGGACGTTTAATGTCTTCGCCGATTCCAGGTCGTGCCCGAAAGGCTTTTCAATGATGACCCGGCGCCAGTGCTGATTATCGTCTTCCATTAGTCCGACTGCTGCCAACTGTTCTACGATCGGGCCAAAGAAGCTTGGAGCGGTTGCCAGATAGAAGAAAAAATTGCCGTGCGTCGTATGATCCTGGTCGACCTTCTTTAGAAAATCCTTCAACTGCACATAAACGTTCTTATCAGTGAATTCGCCACTTACGTAGTACAAGCGTTTAACGAACCATTCGACGATATCCTGGTCGACATCTCCGCCCGCGTAGCGTTTTATGTCTTCTGCAATCTTTTGGCGGAACGCGTCGGTCGACATCTTGCCGTGCGACGTACCTATAATGGCGAATTCGCGAGAGAGGAGTTCAGCCTTCGCCAGGTTATAAAGTGCGGGAATGAGCTTGCGGCTGGTCAAATCTCCGCCCGCGCCGAAGATCACCATTACACATGGGTCGGCGGGCCGCCCTGGGCGATGTTGCCTTACATCTAAGGGTGCTTCGGTCACGGCCATGATGATTCCCCTTCAGATTGAGAGCTCGGATTGAGCAGCCATGAAGTCGCTACACTCTGCTCCACGGCTCGGTGGTATCCGCGCAATTCGAGTCGTGGCGATGAGCTTCGCATAAGCACCAGCCGTGCCCACCGCCGACCATTTCCGGCTCGCAGGCACGTCTGGCACCAATATTAAATCGTTTTTATAGTTCTGGCGAATTTACTTCAGTTTTGGATTGCCGAAGGCAAGAGCCCTCGCTACCGTTGGAAACTCCAGCGCCATTCAACTGCCATTTCATCGCCGACCTATGCCGTCGTTACTTGTAACTCTTCTCTACGGCTTGCAGTAGCTTGTCGAAGGCTTCCGCGAAAAGCCGGACCCCATCATCGGTCAGCTTATCGGTGACTTCTTTCATCGAAATGCCAAGCTTAGCTGCGGTTTCCATGGTTCGGTTGGCTGCTTCGACATTCTCAGTCAAGCTGGCGCGAGGATGCCCGTGGTCGCGAAAGGCATTGAATGTGACCGGTGGAATCGTGTTTACGGTGTCGGGCCCGATCAGTTCTTCGACGTACAACACGTCACTATAGCTGGGGTTCTTGGTGCTGGTACTGGCCCAGAGCACACGTTGCGTCTGCGCCCCTTTAGCGGTCAGAGCTTTCCAGCGATCGCCGCTGAAGATCTTCTGATAGCTGGCATAGGTTTCCTTGCCATTCGCAATTGCGACCTTGCCGAGAAGGCTTTTCAATTGCTCCTGCTCACGCGGATCTTTGGAAGTCTTCAGACGCTCGCCGACGATAGCATCGATTGAATTGTCAATCCGGCTGATGAAGAAGCTGGCCACGCTGGCCATTTTGCTGATGTCGCCTCCGCGCCCCGCCATTTGTTCGAGGCCTGCGATGTAAGCTTGCGCAACGTGTTTATAAACTTCCTGCGAGAACAGCAANGTGACGTTAACGTTGATGCCCTCACCAATCAATTCCTGGAACGCGGGAATACCTTCGGTGGTGCCGGGAACCTTGATCATCACGTTCTCGCGGCCGACGGTTTTCCATAATCTGCGCGCCTCGGCCAGAGTTCCTGCGGTGTCGCGAGCGAGATAAGGCGAGACTTCGAGGCTGACGTAACCGTCGCGGCGTTTCGAGTCTTGATAGACGGGGCGCAAAATATCCGCCGCATCCTGAATGTCGCGGATGGCGAGAATCTCGTAGCGGCCTTTAGCATCGAGATCGGTTCTGGATCGCAGCGACTGCAGAATGTCGCTGTACAACGTGCTGTCGCCGATCGCTTTTTCGAAGATGGAGGGATTCGAAGTCATGCCGCGAAGGCCATCCTCTTCAATCAGGCGTTTGAGTTCGCCGCTCGTGAGCAGATCACGTCGGATGTAATCCAGCCAAACCGATTGGCCGTACTTCAGAAGATCTTTCAAGGGGTTGGTTGCTTTTGCGGTCTCGATGGTTCCGGTTGCCATAATGCCTCCATTTAGCGAAAAACTCTTGCCGTACTTAACAGTTATGCCGCTCCGCGCCAGATCCTTCAGGACCTTCGGTCCTTCAGGATGACGTCAAACCCTGCTGCGCCTCGTTGTTGCCGTGGCGCTAGATTCTGACGTCATCCTGAGGGACCGCAGGTCCCGAAGGATCTCGCGCGCAGTGCCCATGCTCCACCCCACGCGAAACTCTACTTCGACGACGCAATCGCCTGCCGCGCTGCCTCCACAACTTTCTCCGTGGTGAACCCGAATTTCTTCAGCAAATCTTTGATCGGCGCCGACGCTCCGAAGCGATGCATTCCGATCATCTTCCCGGTTGGCCCGACGTATTGCGACCAGCCAAGCGTGGCGGCTGCCTCTACCGATACGCGCGCTTTTACTGCAGGCGGTAAAACCTGGTTCTTGTACTCTTCGCTCTGCGCGTCGAAGATGCCCCACGATGGCATGCTGACTACGCGCGCCTTGATTCCCTCTGATTTCAGCTGCTCGTAAGCAGTCACGCAAAGGGAAACTTCGCTGCCAGTTCCCATGAGAATGACATCCGGTTTTCCATCCGGCGCGTCGGCCAGGACGTATGCGCCTTTGGCAACGCCCGAAGCGGGAGCGTATTTCGAGCGGTCAAAAGTCGGCACGGCTTGCCGTGTCAATACCAGCACGGCGGGCTCATGCTTTATTTGAATGATAATCTTCCACGCTTCCACGACTTCGTTGGCATCCGCCGGGCGCAGCAACAGCAATCCGGGGACAGCGCGCAACGATGCCAGTTGCTCGATCGGTTGATGCGTAGGACCGTCCTCGCCCAAGCAAAAAGAGTCGTGCGTATAAATAAAGATAGAGGGAATCTCCATGAGCGCCGACAGTCGCACCGACGGCTTCATGTAATCGGTGAAGTTGAAAAACGTGCCGCCATACGGTCGGATTTTCGATACCGCCAAGCCATTCAGAGCCGCAGCCATGCCATGTTCGCGAACCCCAAAGTGCAAATTGCGTCCTGCGTAACTACCAGGTTGAAAATCACCGGCACCTTCGAACTTGAGCCTGGTGCGGTCGGAAGTTGCCAGGTCCGCCGAACCTCCTATCAGCCACGGGATATTTTCCGCTAACGCGTTCAGCACTTTGCCGCCGCTATCGCGCGTGGCGATGCCCTTGGCATCAGCAGGGAAGGTGGGAAGATTTTTGTCCCATCCGTCGGGAAGCTCGCGGTGCTGCATGCGGTTGATCCGGTCCGCAAGTTCAGGAAATTTCTTGCTGTATTCCGCGAACGACGCTTGCCACTTCTGGTACAGATCGTGTCCGCGCTTGCCGATTCCCTGCCGAAAATTGTCCAGCACACCGTCGGGGACGAGAAACTTCGCATCCTCCGGCCATCCATAATTTTTCTTGGTGAGCCGCACTTCCTCTTCGCCCAACGCTTCGCCGTGCGCTTCGCTAGTATCCTGCTTGTGCGGCGATCCAAATCCGATGTGGCTGTTCACAACAATGAGCGTGGGCCGGTCTTTGGTCTGAAGAAAACTGTTATAAGCTTTGGCTAGTGCGTCGAGATCATTCGCGTCGGTCACGTGCAGCACGTTCCAGCCATAGCCTTTGAAGCGCGCGCCTACATCTTCGGTGAACGACCAGTCCGCAGGGCCATCCAGCGTGATGCGGTTGTTGTCGTAAATCCAGCACAGGTTAGGAAGCTTCAAATGACCGGCCAGCGAAGCCGCTTCCGAGCCGACACCTTCCATAAGATCGCCGTCGCCGCAGAAGGCATACACGTTATTACTGAAGATCTCGAAGCCGGGCCGGTTGAAGTTTGCCGCCAGCCAGTTTGCCGCGATCGCCATACCAACCGTGTTTCCAATTCCTTGTCCGAGAGGTCCAGTCGTGGTTTCGACGCCTGCGGTCAGGCGATATTCGGGATGTCCGGGAGTCTTGCTATCGAGCTGGCGGAAGTTCTTAATGTCATCTAACGTGACCGCGAATTCTCCAGTCGACTCATACTCAGGATTAACCCCGCGAACCTCGCACAAGTACAGCATTGCGTAGAGCAACATGGAGGCGTGTCCGTTCGAAAGCACAAAGCGATCGCGATTGGGCCACGTGGGATTCGCCGGGTCGAAGCGTAAGAACTGCTGCCACAAGGTATAGGCAACGGGGGCAAGCCCCATGGGCGCCCCGGGGTGTCCAGAATTTGCTTTTTGCACCGCATCGATTGCCAGGGTGCGGATGGTGTTGATGCTCAGAGTGTCGATTTGCTTGCCGGTCAGCAACGTTTGTTCGCTCGCCACCATAGAAGCTTCTCCCTTCGGACGGAGTGATCAGAATGTTTCAGTCGAATGACTGTTGGCCCTGTCTCAGTTCGCCGAGAACAGAGAAACTTCCCTCATAGGGCAGTTTACCAAGGTTTCGTGGGACCCGTGAGCGATCCAAGCGAAAAAAACGAATCTCTCCCATCGGTTATTCGCATTTTCGATTAGCCTCATTAGTCTTTATGATGACACCGGCGGGACAAAGTTGCAGTTCCTGAATTTTATGTGACTAATGGAAGCGGCATTCTCAGTGCTAATTACGAAGGACAGAAGAGTGCGCAAACACTTCGTAAAACTTCAATGTCGATGGCGTCTCGGATTGCTAGCGCTTCATTTGCGCCAGGTAGCCCTGTTGGCTTTGGTAGGTCTTGGTCGTGCTTTCCACGAACTTCAAGAATTGGCGCAGGGTTTCGCGTTCGGCTGGGTCGAGATTGTCGAACTTGAGGCGAACTCCGAAGCTGGGATTGCTTCGCGTCACGATGCCATTAAGGATCAGACCTTTAACCCAGATTTTTCCATTAGCTACCCAGAGTCCGATTTCGAGCTTTACTCCAGTTTTCAACGGAGTCAGAGTTTCAACGAAGCCGCCGCCCAGACTGGTATTCGACAGATTGCCCCAAATCGGAGCGGGTGAGCCGTCCACGCGCAACTCGACGGCGACAAAACATTTCATCCGCGGATATCGCCGCCGATCCTGGCCCCAGCAGGGAGTGAAGAGGTCTGGCTCGAACGGTGGCGTCGCTGCCGGCGCGGTTGGGACTGACGGCTCCAAAGAAACCTTCGGAGACGATGCCGCAGGCTGAACTTTCGCCGCTTCAATCTTGATCTTGCGCATCGTATCGCGCAATGCCTGATCACGCCGGGCGGGCTCGGCATCGCGATATGCCTGCAACAGCTCTCCTAGATGGCTGATGATGTCAGGATCGGTGAGGAGCTTGGTCCAGTCCACTCCGGGCGCAGAAGTCTTGGTTTCGTTCATTCGGTCGGTTGGCTCGATTTAGAGGGTTTTCCCCACAGTCTAGAGTGAAGCAGGACCGCAGCTCCGGCAAGATGACCGTAGTGTAAGGTTATCAGTAACCAGTACCGGCAGCTTTGCCGCCTGCCGCAGTTTCCCGCGCTGATCCGGCGCTCGATAACGCAACCGCAACCGCTGTCAAAAGGCTTACCAGCAACGGGAACCACACCTGCGCTATCCAAGGCACCGGGATAAGAAAGAGCACGTCGAAATCAGTCAAGGAGGCCGGCCAGCGCACGGTAATCCAGAGGCCTGCGTAGTAAGCCATATCCCACAGAGCAAAAACCCAAAGGAACGCCGCCCAGCGCGCGCTTGCCTTCGACGCAGACAGCAGCGCCACACCCATCAGCATGACCATGGTCGCGGCTTCGCGATACATCTCGATAGTAAGCAGGCTCTGCGGAAACTGCGTCAGCGACTCGGCTTGCGTGTAGCCGAGCGACGAATGCCTCAGATCGGCGAACGTTCCCATGTAACCAGGCAGCAGACCAATCGCGGCGCGCAGGTAGACGACGACCGCAGCTTCCACAAATCCGAAAGCGACAGCAAAGATGGCAATAATAATGAGCTGCCGCCAGTGCAGACTCGATCCTTTGCGCCGGTAAGCGAAGTACGTGGCCAACGGAATCAAGAGCAACAGGTTGACCCACCAAGGTTGCGCCCAAAGCTGGAAACTCGGCATAGCAGAGAGATTCTACCCCGGCCGCGTTCCGCAGTCGTTTGCATGCCAGGGAGTGACCCCCTGATCGAAACTCAAAAGATCGGGATTTAAACTATCAAGCTCAGTGCCTGAAAGACGTCGCTTGCGATGCCGCTGCCAGTGCCAGGCACACCGGAAGCGATATCCTGCAAGTCTCCGCCGCTGCGAACCGGGCGGTTATGATGCGCGTCCATGTGATTCGAGTTCTCGACGTTCTGCTGTACCGATGAGTAGGCCTTCTGGGCCCCGGTTAGATTGCCGGATTGCAACGCTGATCCGAGGTTGCTGAGATCCGATTGCATTTGAGTGCTCATGAGTCCGGAACTCGTGGCGCTGTTGTTCAGAGCGCTGAAAAGTTGCTGGGCACTGCTTAAGTTGCCAGTCTGCAGAGCCTGCGTCAGCTGCTGAAATTGCGTCCCTGATGGCTGGTTTGGATTTGGCAGCATGTTGGATTGATTCAGTGCATTGCCGGATGAGATCGCGGATACTGACATTGTCAACTCCTCGCTTCGAACGATTTCCTGAGTGCAAGCCACTTGCCAGAGTTGTGCTCGCTCCGAAGCTGATGATTTCATTCGAGGGGGAGCAAGTTTCTTGCAGCTTTGTTTTCGGGATCGGATCAATCGCAGGCAAGTCTTGCCCGGCGCCGATCGCAAACCGGCAAAGTATGCCAAAACCACCGACCTGGAAGGCGCTTACCGGGCTGCATACGTCAAATCAAGAAGCGCTCAGGATGAAATGGGGCAA
>JGI12635J15846_10004583_pt1 | contig 11913 bp, 11 predicted proteins | sample BlaSpr_A8_OM2_M2_FD_15846 | JGI IMG/M metagenome (IMG submission 15846) | reverse complement strand
TGGCTCGGCAGCCTGTATGCCAAGGAAGCACGCTACGCTCAGGCCGCCGAACAATACAAAAAAGCGGTGGCACTGGCCCCCGATGGTGCTCGATACTGGTCCAGCCTGGGCGGAACGTATCTGGTCGCGGGAAAGTATCCAGAGGCCGAGCATTCGCTGCAGAAGGCTATCAGCCTTCAACCCTCGTACGAGGCTTACACCAACTTGGGCGATACATACTTCCTTGAGAGGAAGTTTCCAGAGGCCATTGGCGCGTTCGAGCAATCTGTGGTTTTGGGAGATCGGCAGATCCAGGCGCATGGCAATCTAGCGCGGGCTTACTACTGGTACTCACCGGACCACAGCAAGGCTAGGGGCGAGTTAAAGAAAGCGATCGAACTGGCCGCGTCCGATCTGCAAGTCAATCCCAATGACGCCGATGTGCATACCCTGGCCGCTGAGTATTTCGCGATGCTGGGTGATCCGAACCAGGCCTTGCGGCATTTACATGCCGCCCAGAGTCTTCGTCCGGGCGATGCCGAAACCGCCTATTACGCTGCTAAGGTTTACAACTTGCTCGGCGATCGCCAGCAGGCGCTTAATTGGCTCGAGAAGTCAGTAAATTCAGGTTATTCCGCAGCGGAGATCAGCAACACGATTGAACTCGATTCGCTCCGAAGCGACCCGCAATTCAAGGCCCTTGTTTCGAAGTTGCACTCGTAACGACGCGGCGATCTACGATTTGGCGCGAAGGTAGCGAGACTAGCGGCTATGCGCAGCATGATAGACACGATTACGACGACAATCTCACGATCGAAATTGGAGGGCTATTTTTTCTTCTCTTCGCGATACTTTAATTCGCTTTCCAACTTCTTTACCTGAGCTTTGAGGTGCTCCAGCGTGTCTTTCAATTCTTCCAGAGAGGCGTTATTGCTCCCGTTGATAATGATGTGGGGATCATGCACCCCGATAATAGAGGAAGTGAATTTTACTTCGTACGCGCACCCTGAACGTTCGTCATCAGCCATGCCCGATAGGAGGAATTCATCATTTCCGCTGTCGGCATCTGGGTCTTTTAGGAACGGCTTGTTCGGGCAGTTCCCCGTTGTCAGTGCGGCAAAGTGGGCCTTTATCTTTGTAGCCCCTTTCAAAGACCAGATAATTTGCTCATGGTGCAAGGCGTCAATGCAGATGGGATGATGATCGTTCCCACTCCCCTTCTCACCCGCGTCCTGCGCAGCCTTGATATCGAACTTGTGATTTTGGGGCCCGAGGTGCGTGTGAATCTCATCATCCGCACGGCAAGTCCACTGGGTCCCAGCTCTGTCCCTTACTACAGTTTGAGCCCAGCCAGTAGTTACTGAGGTTGCAGCGAGACAAATCAGCAGGAGCGAAGTTCGCGCTTTCATCCTAACTCTCCTTTGCCATATAGCGGCTTTCGGTAAGTTGGGTGCAGTGTCCGTGGAGTATAGACTGAAGGCTTGCAGCTGTCCATGGTAATTCCGCGACCACGGCCATAATTACAGTTTAATGATTTGAAAACGTAGTGGCTAGCGGCCATCATTTCGAAGTTGAATGCATGCTTTGGTGCCATGTCCGCATTCTACGAATAAACCTTGTGCATTCTTCGGAGGTTTTTGCTCACGAATCCAAACTTTGGCCTAACGCAGGAAAATCCTCGGACGGAAAGCCGGAAAGTGGCCGGCCACCTTCAAGAGCGTTGATACGCTGGTTAGGAAACTACACTTTCCTAACGCGGGGACTCGCGATGCAACGCTCCTATGTTTATGCGGGTATGAAGGGGCAGGTTGTGAAGGGGTTTTCTAACATGTCGGAGAAGACAGTGTCGCGTATCGGATTTTGCAATCGTGCGCAGAAGTAATCCCATCCGTCACAGGAGGGAAGGCGCATTGCTTCATTAGGTCAGGGGTTGCGATTGATCGGAACTTCACGTATGCAATCGAAGGACAGTGTTTCAGATGCGTAATCAGTCCAAAGATCGCGATAGAGATCTTGGCCAAGACGAACTAACTCAAAGTCCTCGCCTGGGTTTCCTTCATCGAGACCGGGGCCGACCTTAATGCATCCGATATCAGTTCATTACAGTTTGCTCGAATTCACTCATTCTCACCATTTCCGGAATTGTTAAGCCATTGAAACTAAATGGCAAAACTGGTGGCGGCGCGTGGACTCGAACCACGGACCTACGGATTATGAGACCGTCGCTCTAACCACCTGAGCTACGCCGCCATCTTTTATTTACAACAACTTAAGCACTGATTACCAAAGACTCGTTGCATTATCGTTGCATAGGACGACGACCCGCTACTACGTTACTGTCTGCAGGGCAGCCTGGGTCGATACCAACGAGGGCACGTCTTTGAGCTACCACGTCTCCGAGATTGTAGATGGTGAGCCTCGACGAGTGCAACGTTCGGAGCGACTCTGCGCGAGGGACCACCGCACGAAGTGCAAGCCTGTCCGACAAAAAGCCGGTGCGTAACGGACCGAATCAGGCGGGCTGCGACAGATCATACACTTCAATCGTAGAATTCTCCTATGGCACGAACCTACACGGATCCAACAATCGATGAGTATCTACGGAAGCGGTTAATGCCGGTGGAAGGTGTGATTCCACGCCTCCCAGGAATTGACATGTACGGGAATTCCATTCCCGCGGGAACTGTCGGCGGCGACCTATTTGAGTACATAAACTTTCAGCAGCGTTACGACATAGACGCGCGTATTCAGCGGGCTTTGAAGTTATCGAAAGAATTTCTTGAGCCGCTTCCGCCAGGCGCGAAGCCGCGCAATTCGGTGGACGATCATGTGGAATGGCTGAAGTCGAGGCCGGATTACAGGTCCGAAATGGAAACCGAATACCGATACGCGCGAAGTTCGGAACAAGTACGGGTGGCCGAAGATCTGAACGAGCTTTACACTACTGCGGGCGTCCTGTTGGTGGACGCTGAGGGACATGGAATTATTTCGGCGAAGATCGCATCCACGGTCCATGATACGTTCCATGCCTTGATGCTTTCCGAACTCGATCGCCGCGGGAAAACGACGCCGGAGATGTTTGAAAGGCTCAACCTGCGTTTGGCGCAGTCAGTCACCGCTCGCAATGCGCTAGGCAGAAGTGAGAAAGAGAGCGCCCGCGAGATTGCAAGCATGCTCTACGGCGAGGTCCGCCCTAACGGTCAATTTCGGTTTGTTAATTTCGGGCATCCGCCACCGCTGGTGTTTTCCGCAGAATACCGTAGGTTCATGCAGATCGATAAAGGCTGCATGGTGCAATTTCTGGAGCTCGGTCTGCAGATTCCCGAAGATGATCCAGATCGTAATCGATATTTTTCATTGCAACCCCGGCAGCGGCGGGCAAACTCCTCCGACATTGCCGAAATCACGCTGATGAGTCCGGGAGACATTCTCTTCCTTTACACAGACGGGGTTTATGACGGCAGCGATAATGAAGCACGCCAGCAACTCGAAGGGGTAATGCGCGAGCACTACTGGTTGTCAGCAAAAGAGATTTGCAATGCCCTGCTGGAACACGCTTTAAAAGATGATGAACATCTGCGACAGATTGGCGAACAAGACCGCATTGACGATAAGACAGTGTTCATTATCAAACGGAACTGACGGCGGACATTCTGACTCGCAACGCCAAACATGACTACCTCGTGCTCAAGCACAGAGTCTAGAGCGGCGCTGTTCCCGATAATTCCTGTCGCAACATTTCGACACCTCAGCACCGCGTTCAATCAGCTTTCTACCACACGCGGCAGGCGTTGGCCCGAACCATTGGCTGCCCGGCTTTGCATCCGTAAGCCTTCTGGAATTGCTCCATGTTGCTGACGGCACCGTTGACTCGGAATTCGCCGGGTGAGTGTGGATTGGTTTCTACCTGCAGCCGCAATGCTTCGTCAGTTGCATTCGTGCACCATACCTGTCCCCATCCCAGGAAGAAACGCTGTTCGGGAGTCAAGCCATTAATTGGATCGCGGGCGCTGTCAGGCTTTTTTGCAAGAGAACTCATAAGCGCAGCGTAGGCTAGGCGTAGGCCGCCGTTGTCCGCGGTATTTTCTCCAAGAGTGAGCTCGCCGTTGACATGCTCGCCGCCAGGAACAGCGAAGTCTCCGTACTCCTTTACCTCACAGCTAGTGCGCTCATTGAACGCCTTTGCGTCCTCCGGCGCCCACCAATCGCGCAGATTGCCTTCCGCGTCGTACTGCCGGCCCTGATCGTCGAAGCCGTGAGTAAGTTCGTGCCCGACGACCGAACCAATTGCTCCAAAGTTCACCGCATCATCGAGGTCGCTTTCATAAAAAGGCGGCTGCAAAATCCCAGCCATAAAGTTAATGTTGTTTTGCGGAGGGTAATAGTACGCATTGACCGTGGGGGGACTGTAGAGCCATTCGGCCGGATCCACGGGCTTGCCAATTTTGGCTAGCTGGCGTTTGGCCTCGAATTCGTTGCTGCGGAGCGAATTGCCCATTGCATCCCCACGAACGATTTGAAGCGTGCTGTAATCGCGCCACTTGTCGGGATAACCGATCTTGTTAGTGATCCGTTGCAACTTAATGAGGGCTTGCTTCTTCGTGGCTTCGGTCATCCAGGGCAGATCAGTGATGTCCTTCTGCAACGAAGCTTCCAAGGCTTCCACCATTTGGAGCGTGCGCTGTTTGCTTTCGCCTCCGAATGCGCGCTCTACGTAGGCGCGTCCCAGGGCCTCGCCAAGGTCACCATCGACGGAAATAACACAGCGTTTCCAACGTGGCTGCTGTTCTTTCTGCCCCGCCAGAATCCGGTTGTAGAAACTGAAAGACTCATCGTCAATTTTCTTAGGCAAGAAAGTTGGCTGGGCGCTCATCACTCGCCAGCGCAGGTAAACCTGAATGTCACTGAGGCTATTGGACGCGATGATTGTTTGCATCTGGCGGGCGTACTCGGGCTCGGATGCATCCAAACTCGAAAGGTCGCCCAGGCCGACGGCAGACATAAACTGACTCCAATCGAAAGATGGGGTAAGCGCCTGGATCTCCTTCATGGTCATTTTGTGATAGACCTTTTGCGGATCCCGCCGGGACACGTTATCCAAAGAGCCCTTGGCCAGCCCCGTCTCGATGCGCATGATCGTTTGAGCGTGAGCTGCCGCGTCCGCAGGCTTTTCCCCAAAGAGTTCGAACATGTTTTGCGCGTGTTCAACGTACTGCTTTCTGATCTCTACCGACTTCGGATCGTCCCGAAAATAGAAATCGCGGTCGGGCAGGCCGAAGCCTCCTTGTCCCATTACCGCGATTTGCTGAGTCGAGTCTTTGGCGTCTTGCTCCGACCCAAAACCAAAGAATGAATTCACACCGATCAGAGAAAAATGGGCCAGAAGGGGAGGCAGGTCGCTTTTTTCCTTGAGCGCCGCGATTCGCGCCATTTCAGGATCCAAAGGCGCGGTGCCTTTTTGATCGATGCCGCTCTCGTCCATGCACGATGCGTAGTAGTCCCCGATTTTCTGGTCGGTCGCAGATCGATTCGCACTCGCGACAGAAGCTTGCTCTAGAATGCTTTTCAAAATCAATCTGTTTCGATCAGCAAGCTCGGCAAAACGGCCATATACAGCCTTATCTGGGGGCACAGGATTTTCCTTGAGCCATGTGCCGCAGGCGTAGTGGTAAAAATCGACACATGGATCGACCGATTTATCCAAAGCGTTGACGTCAAATCCCTCTTTCAATTTGGGAGATGAGCGGGCCGAGTCCGAACCCTGTTGAGTTTCTGCCAACTGAGAACCTTGCACCTGTCCCCGTACAAGCGCAGTCTGGGCACATGCCACGCAAGCGGTACAGAGGGCAACGAAGAGAAACCGCAGTATTTGCATAATCACCTCATCAGCTCAAGCCTCGGAGGACTTTGGGCGAGCTTCTCCCAATGACCAAAAAAGGTTGGACTCGCGAGGTGGGAGAACGTGAGCAGAAGATCAAGCTCGGTAATTCCCGCTGAGATTCTTTTCGACGTCTGAGCCGGATGCGGGTTAAGTCTTGGTGAGGATGGCTTTTATAATCCCCCGCCGACAAAATGAACGACCTCTAGACGATCTCCTTCCGAAAGCGCCGTCTGTGACCACATCTCCCGCGGGACAATGTTTCGGTTCAATTCCACCGCAACCCGATCTTCCTTCATTCCGAGTTGCTCAACCAGCTTCGACAGTGAGAGTGGTGCAGCGAACTCGCGCTCATGACCGTTGAGTTGGATCTTCATGCTAAGTGGAACCGCGTGCATACGGCTAAGGAAATTGGTTACCTACGCTTCGACTTTCCTCAACTGAAACTTCCGAGTCGCGGTGCGGCCTGAGTAGTTTGCCTGCACCAGAACCGACGAATCCGGCATGGACGCCTCGTCCACTTCGATCTTCATTTCCGCGGCTCCGCCTTCAGTTGTCACCACCTGACTGTAAAAGGGAATCGCGTCTGGCCGCGCGAAACGGACTGTGAGCCGAGCCCCTTCAACCCCGGACCCACCATCAGTTACCCGAAGTCGCATCGTCAGATTCTGATCGGAGTGCACCGAATCCGCGTTCAGCCACTGCACATCGAGCTCTTTGATTGCGGCCAGGACCTCCGGACTCTCCCGCTTATCCAGAACGTTATCGAGCCGCCCATCTTTTATCGCGTCTAAAACCACCCGGTGCTGATCCCGCAATATTTGCTCTTTTTGCTGATCGTTGAATCCGGATTCCGAAGCCCGATCGGCATAAGACTTCGCGCACTTTCCGATGCAGCGGCCGCGGACAAAGACCTGGGTTTGCAACAACAGCTCGCTTTCGCGCGCCTCACTCTGTACGTGATAGATCGTATCTTCGTGCTTTACGTCGGTATTAAAACCAAAAATCATGGGATTTCGTTTAACGCTGCTAAAAATCTATCATGCGCACAAACAAAACAGCCCAAGCGCTTGACACTACACACCGTGAAAACTACTCTAGAATGTTTACTTACAGCTGGCGCAAATTATATATAGCCTTTTTCTATGCCCGACAATTATTTCGCCAATTACCTGCCGTTATTAATCCATTTTCTGTTCGCGGGCGCATTTGCCGTCGCCGTGGTCACCCTTTCTTACTTTATCGGCTACCGCCGCCCCACCCGCGCCAAACTTTCTCCTTATGAATGCGGCATGGTCCCGGTCGGCGATGCTCGCGGCCGTTTCTCGGTTAAATTCTTCATGGTTGCAATGCTTTTTATTTTATTCGACGTCGAAGCAGTCTTTCTGTATCCATGGGCCGTGATCCTCCGTCAACTTAAAATGTTCGGATTCTTCGAGATGCTCGTCTACATAGTCATTGTTCTCGTGGGCTTCTTCTACATTTGGAAGAAGGGTGCGCTTGATTGGGGCGAGTCCCCCCCAAGAGGTGAAGTCTAATGGCTTTGGCGGCGGCCGTCACCGATCTGGAGCAATTGAAAGATCATCCAGCGATTGCCCGATTGATTGCATGGAACCCGAACGCCGTCGAAGGCGTGAAGTTCGATCGTGACGAGATGACGATCTATGTCGAGCGATCTGCCATTCGAGAGGCCTGCGGCCTGCTCAGGGATGATCCGAACTGCCTGTTTAATTACCTGTCTGATGTAACCTGCGTCGACTGGTTTCCCTCAGAGCCGCGCTTTGAAGTGATCTATCAATTGTTGTCGATTCCCAAGAAGGAGCGGGTTCGATTGAAGGTTCGATTGGGAAGCGAAAGTCCAGCGGTGGAGTCGGTCACATCGGTTTGGCGTGGCGCGAATTATTTCGAAAGGGAAGTGTTCGACCTCTTTGGAGTTCGCTTTCTTGGGCATCCATATCTGCGGCGCCTGCTGATGCCGGAAGATTGGGAAGGTCATCCGCTCCGCAAAGATTATCCGGTGGAGGGCTACCGCTAACAAAATGGGCCACCTGACCCAAATGCCCCCGCTCGAAGAGGCCCAGGATCGCACCATGATCCTGAACATGGGCCCGCAACACCCATCGACCCATGGCGTACTGCGCCTAATCCTGGAAATTGACGGCGAGAACATTGTGCGGCTCATGCCGGACATTGGCTACCTTCACACCGGGATCGAGAAGACATGCGAGGCCAAGTTTTACCAGCAAGTGGTGCCGCTCACCGATCGCATCGATTACCTCTGTCCTCTGACTAATAATCTCTGTTATGTGCTCGCTGTGGAGAAACTTCTGGGCCTTGAGATTCCCCCAAAGGCGCAATGGTTGCGGGTGATGCTGAACGAATTGACCCGCATCAACTCTCATCTCGTGTGGCTGGGAACGCATGCTATGGACATCGGCGCCATGACCGTCTTCCTATATTGCTTCCGCGAGCGCGAGGATATCTTGCGATTGTTCGAGGCAGTGAGCGGTCAGCGCATGATGACTTCTTACTTCCGCATCGGCGGCGTCGCGCTTGAACCCCCATTAGGATTTCTTGACAGGGTGCGCGATTTCGCTAGACGGTTCCCATCGAAGGTCGATGAGTACGAGAATCTGCTGACTGGCAATCCCATCTGGACCATGCGGACTAAAGGCGTCGCCAAAATTACGGCGGAAGACGCCATTGCGNTGGGAGTCAGTGGTCCGACCTTGCGAGCCAGTGGTGTGGACTTCGACCTGCGGCGAGATATTCCATACTCTGGCTACGAGAATTTTAAGTTCAAGGTACCGACCGCCACCGAGGGCGACGTTTTTGCTCGGTACATGTGCAGAGTTCGCGAACTCCGGGAATCGATTTCGATTGTGCAGCAGGCCGCGGAAGGGATGCCCGAAGGTCCCATCAAGGCTGACGCTCCCAAAGTTGTGTTGCCCGACCGCGAAAAGATGAAAACGCAGATGGAAGCCCTCATCTACCATTTCAAAATCATCACCGAAGGATTTGCGGTTCCCGAAGGCGAGGTTTACCAGGCGGTGGAATCTCCCCGCGGAGAGATGGGTTACTACGTCGTCAGCGATGGCACGGCGAAGCCATATCGAGTGCACATGCGGTCGGCATGTTTGGCAAATATGCAAGCGCTCCCCGAGATGTGCGAAGGAAAGCTGCTCGCAGATGTGGTCGCCGCGATTGGGAGTATCGACATCGTGTTAGGAGAGATCGACCGCTGAGGAGATTGATTTGGTTTGGGTAGGGAACGCCTTCAGGCGTGCCGTAAGAGGCCAGATTTGAGTTCACGGCGCGGCTGAAGCCGTGCCCCTTCAAGCCAGTTGGTAAATATGAGGTTTTCGGATCAATTCGAATTGCGATTCGTGCGAATGTTGAAGCACTATCCGACGAAGCGCTCCGTACTCGTCCCCACGCTGCTATACGCGCAGGACGAGACCGGCTATTTGAGTCCCGAGGTAATTCATGAAATTGCGGAACGTCTCGAACTCACCGACCTCGAAGTTGAAAACGTGATCAGCTACTACTCGCTGCTCACCACGAAACCCCGCGGGAAGTACAACGTGCAAGTTTGTACAAATATCGCCTGCCTAGTTCGCGGTGGAGAGGAACTTCTCGATCACTGCAAGCACAAGCTGGGTATCGGACACAAAGGAACAACCGCTGATGGCATGTTCTCACTCGAAGAAGTCGAATGCATCGGCGCGTGCAGTTGGGCCCCGGCGGTCCAGGTGAACTACGACTTCCACGAAGACTTGACGCCGGAAAAGATGGACCAGGTTTTAGAGCAGTATGCGAGCAGAGAAAGACAATGAAATTTTAGATTGAAGATTTCAGATTGCAGAATTTGAAATCAGTGCGGTTTCTAGTCTTGGTTTCAATTCTTCAATCTAAAGATCTTCAATCTGCAATGAAGAAAATGGCCTCTCTAGTTTCCCATCCCGACGAAGTAAAGGTTGTCTCCAAGCGCTTTGGCATGGGTGCGACCAATATTGATCGCTATTGCGAACTCGATGGATACAAGGCCCTCCAAAAAGCGCTGGAGATGCAGCCCGACGCAATCATCAATGAAGTAAAGAATTCAGGATTGCGGGGTCGTGGCGGCGCTGGATTCAACACTGGCCTTAAATGGTCTTTCGTTCCCAAGCAATCGGCGAAACCAAAATATATTCTCTGCAATGGCGACGAGAGCGAACCAGGGACCTGCAAAGACCGGCTGATTTTCGAACATGACCCCCACGCCGTAATTGAAGGTGTAGTCATAGCAGGCCTCGCCGTCGGCGCGCATGCCGGTTACATCTATGTCCGCGGAGAGTACCGCTATCTTCTGGAAATTATGCAGAAGGCCATTGACGGCGCGTACGCCCGCGGGTTTGTCGGGAAAAACATTCTTGGCAGCGGGTATAACTTTGACGTTTACTGGCATGGCGGCGCCGGTGCATATGAAGTTGGCGAAGAATCCGCGCTGATGGAATCGCTAGAAGGGAAGCGTGGCATTCCGCGGATACGCCCTCCATTTCCCGCAGTGGTTGGGCTGTGGGGCGGGCCCACGGTTATCAACAACGTCGAAACACTGGCGAGCGTTCCTCACATCATCAATGGCGGACCTGAATGGTTCGCAAATCTTGGCACACCAAAAAATGGTGGAACCCGGCTGTTCTGTCTCAGCGGTCACTTGAATAAGCCCGGCGTTTACGAGCTGCCCATGGGATACAACTTGAAGAAGATGATCTACGACGTAGGCGGAGGAATTCCTAACGGGCGGAAGTTAAAGGCGGTTGTACCTGGCGGGTCGAGTTGTCCTTTGTTGACCGCCGACGAAATTGATCTACCGATGGATTTCGATTCGCTGGCGAAGGCCGGTAGCATGCTTGGCTCGGGGGGCCTGGTTGCTGTCGATGACACCACATGTATGGTGAAGTTTGCGCTTCGCATCATGAAGTTTTATCAACACGAAAGTTGCGGATGGTGCATCCCATGCCGTGAAGGAACTGACTGGCTGGAAAAAACATTGAAGCGCTTCCACTCAGGCGGTGGAATTGAGAAAGACATCGACAACATTCAATACCTATCGGAAAACATGCTAGGCCGCACATTCTGCCCGCTGGGCGATGCGGCCGCTTTACCAACGATTTCAATTGTGAAGAAATTCCGTAAAGAGTTTGAAGACCATCTCGAAGGCAAGCCGTGCCCGTTTGAGAAGCAGAGTGTTTCCGAGATGGCTATGGCAGATTGAAGAATTGTCGGATTTACGAATTGATGGATTTGTATCAAGCGGGTTGACTTTGATCGTCGATCGGTTGGCCAACGACCAACGACGAAGGGCCAACGGCGGACGGTAAATTCTTCAATCCGTAAATTCGACAATCCGCAAATGAAAAGGATTTCATGCCAGACGTAAACATAACGGTCGACGGCAAAAAGATCACGGCTCCCGCCGGAACGCTGCTGATCGAAGCCTGCAAGAGCGCGAGCATCGAAGTGCCGTCCTTTTGTTATTACCCAAACCTGTCATTGCAAGGCGCTTGCCGCATGTGTCTGGTGCGCGTCGAAAAGATGCCCAAGCTCCAGACTGCTTGCACGACTGTGATCAGCGAGGGCATGGCTGTAACAACTGAGAGCGAGGAAATCCATCAGGCACGCAAGAGCATGGTGGAAATGCTTCTAGGCAACCATCCTCTGGACTGCCCCGTTTGCGATGCTGGCGGCGAGTGCGAACTTCAGGACATGACCTTCTCCTACGGAGCCGCCGAGTCGAAGTTCATCGATGTAAAGAATCATCGCGAGGAGCAGCAATGGTCTCCCGTCGTCTATTTCGACCGGCCGCGCTGCATCCTGTGCTATCGCTGCGTCCGAGTCTGCGGAGAGGGAATGGATGTTTGGGCTCTCGGTGTCCAGAATCGCGGGGTGAGTTCGATCATCGCCCCGAATTTGGAAGATCATCTCAACTGCGAAGAGTGTGGCATGTGCATCGACATTTGTCCTGTGGGTGCGCTGACCTCAGGCGCTTACCGCTACAAGACGCGGCCTTGGGA
>JGI12635J15846_10004582_pt1 | contig 11914 bp, 8 predicted proteins | sample BlaSpr_A8_OM2_M2_FD_15846 | JGI IMG/M metagenome (IMG submission 15846) | reverse complement strand
GGGACGGGCTGCTGACCAGCCTGCACCTGCTGGCGACGGCGGCCGGCCGTGGCCAGCCGCTCGGCGAGCTCGCGAAGGTGATGACCAAGTACCCGCAGGTGCTGATCAGCATCCCGGGAGTCGACAAGTCCGTGGTCGCGTCCTCCCCGGAGCTTTCGCGAGCGGTTCAGGACGCCGAGACGGAACTTGGTGACTCGGGCCGGGTGCTGGTGCGGCCGAGCGGCACCGAGCCGGTCGTGCGGGTGATGGTCGAGGCGGTGGACTCCGGGCACGCGCAGCAGGTGGCCGGCGCGCTCGCGGACACCGTGCGCAGCCTCGCCTGACGGCGCCCCCTCAACGCGCGTCCCATGACCGCGTGCAGCCTCGGCTGAGCGCGCCCCCACCGCGCGTCCCATGACCGCGCACAGCCTCGCCTGAGCGCGCCCTTTACCGCGTCCCATGACCGTGCGCGGCCTCGCCTGAGCGCGGGCGCCACATCTGCCCATGGTTTTCTCAGCAATATCCTGAATGTCTCCCACGTCACGCACGTAGTGTCTTGTCATGGCCGTACAGCAAATGCGCAGCGGGGGGGGCGTGAGGACATGGGGGCATGGGGCGTCGCAGCGGCGGTCCCGGGCGCCGATTCCGCGGCAAATCTCCGTGCCGCTCACCCGCCTACCCGAGACCCCGAAATGCCGTGCTGTGCAGGCGAAGCCCGGCCTCGCCGGGGCACTCAGCGCTCATGCTCAGCCGCTGTGGGTAGATTTCCTCACCCTGATGACGGATGTTCCGGGCTAACGCAGCTGGCACAGTTTTATCTCACGTGCCGCGTAGCGCGTGATGACCGCCATACCGCCAGGGGGATTCATAGTGTCCGTACCCGAGCCCACGCGGCCGGTGCGCTGATGAGCAGCGACAACGCGCGTGCCACCGGGACCACGCCGACGGTGGTGCTGAAGTTCGACCCGAACGTCATGCACCACGGCGGCCTGGGCGTCATCCGCAGCCTAGGGCGACTCGGCGTGCCCGTCTACGGGGTGCACGAGGGACCTTGGGCGCCGGCGGCAAATTCCAGGTACCTGCGGGGCCGGTTCTTCTGGCAGCCGAATCCGGACGAGGTCGAGCGGGTTCAGGCGGGGCTGCTGCGGCTGGCGGACCGGATCGGCCAGCCCGCCGTGCTCGTGCCGACCGACGACGCAGGCTCGATCTTCCTGGCCGAGCACGGTGGCGGCCTTCGGGAGCACTTTCTGTTCCCGGCTCCGCCCCGGGATCTCCCCCGGCGGGTTGCGGGCAAGTACTCGCTGCACGAGCTCTGCCGCGAGGTCGGCATGCCGAGCGTGCAGGCCGCGGTGCCGGAGTCGCTGGAGGCGGCGCGCGCCTTCGCGGCCGACGCTGGCTTTCCGCTGATCGCGAAGCTGACCGCCCCCTGGACCGGGCACGGCAGGATCCGCAGCACCTCGATCCTGGCCGACGCCAGTGAGCTCGACGACATCTACCAGACCTGCGCTCAGGCGGGCGTCGGGCTGATGCTGCAGGAGTTCATCCCGGGCGGGCCGGGCCAGGACTGGTTCTTCCACGGCTACTGCGACGCCAGCTCGACGTGCCGCCCGGCGTTCACCGGCGTCAAGGAGCGGTCCTACCCGGCGCACGCCGGACTGACCTGCCTCGGCCGCTCCGAGCCCAACGACAAGCTGCGCGACCAGATCACCGGACTGCTGCAGCGCATCGGCTACCAGGGGATCCTCGACCTTGACATCAGGTTCGACGCCAGGGACGGCCAGTACAAGCTGCTGGACTTCAACCCGAGGATCGGCGCGCAGTTCCGGCTCTTCCGCGACGCGGCGGGCACCGACGTCGCCACCGCCTGCTACCTCGACCTGACGGGGCAGGCCATACCCGAGCGCGAGCAGGTGTCCCGCAGATTCGTGGTGGAGAACTACGACCCGATCGCGGCGTTCCGGTACTGGCGCGGCGGCGAGCTCGACCTGCGGTCGTGGCTGGCGTCGGTCCGCACGATCGACGAGACCGCATGGTTCGCGCGGGACGACCTGCGCCCATTCGGCGTGATGTGCCTGCGCATGGGCTGGCGCGTGGCGACCAGACCGCTCGGCCTGCCGCAAGGCAAGGCATCAAGCACGGACTTCCGTTTCTCCGGCGGCCGCGGCGCTGCCAGAGTCGGCCGGGGCGCACCGCGCTCGCAGTCGGCCACCACCGCAGTTAGTCAGACCGAGACCACGCGGCAAAAGGAGCCGCGGTCTCCCAAGGAGGGGACAAGAGTATGAGCGACGCCGTTGAGGTGGCGATAGTCGGAGCCGGCCCGTACGGGCTGTCGCTCGGCGCCCACCTGCGCAAGGCCGGCGTGAGCGTACGTCAGTTCGGGCTGCCGATGCAGCTCTGGCGGGACTTCATGCCCGAGGGCATGTACCTGAAGTCGCAGGGGTTCGCGTCGAACCTGTCCGACCCCGACCACACGCACACGCTTGAGGCCTTCTGCAAGGCGACCGGGCGGCCCTACCGCGACTACGGTCTGCCGGTGCCGCTGGACACGTTCGTGGCCTACGGCCAGTGGTTCCGTGAGGCGCTCGTGCCCGACATCGACGAGGTGCTCGTCACCGACATCGCCAAGGCCGGCGATGGGTTCGAGGTCACGCTGGCAAATTCCGAGCAGGTGCGGGCCCGCAAGGTGGTCGTGGCCATCGGCGTCGAGGCGTTTGCCTACACGCCCGAGCCGCTGTCCGCGCTGCCCGCGTCCGTGTGCACGCACGCCTCGGCCCACACCGACCTCGGGGTCTTCAAGGATCAGGAAGTCATCGTCGTGGGTGCCGGCCAGTCGGCGCTCGAGTCGGCCGCGCTGCTGCACGAGAAGGGCGCCAACGTCCAGCTCGTCGCGAGGAAGGACGTCATCCGCTGGAACGGCGTGCCGCTGCCGCTGGACCGCCCGGTGATGCAGCGGCTCAAGGAGCCCGAGTCGGGCCTTGGGTCCGGCTGGGCCACCTGGTTCTACTCCAACCACCCCGCGGCATTCCGGCGTCTGCCGCGGTCCACCCGGATCTACCGGGCCAGGACCGCGCTCGGCCCGGCCGGTGCCAGCTGGCTGCGTGAGCGGGTGGAGGGGCAGTTCCCGACCCTGACCGGCCTGTCGATCAAGTGGGCGAGAATGCAGGACGGCGGCGTCCGCCTGGGGCTCACCGGAGCCGGCGGCACGCGCGAGCTCGGCGCCGACCACGTGATCGCGGCCACGGGCTACCGGTGGGACATGACCAGGCTGCCGTTCTTCGGCGAGCAGATGCTGGCGGGCCTGCGCAATGTGCCAGGCACCGGCAGCTCAGCGGTGGGCAGCGACTACCAGACCACCATCCCCGGCCTGTACATCATGGGCCCCGTCGTCGCCCCGACCATGGGTCCAGTCATGCGCTTCGTCTTCGGCTCCGAGCACGCCGCCACCACGGTGGCACGGCAGCTCATCGGCGCCAGCGCGGGCAGCCGGTCCCGGGCAGCAGTGGCGGCGGGCCGGTAATGAGCAGGGACTTCGGGCAGCGCAGCGCGGACACGGACCCGTTTGGGCGTGTCCCTGCTGCGCGGCCCGGTGACGGGGGATTTGACCTGCCGGCCCAGCGGGCACGCCCGCAGCAGCGGGAGCGCCGGGCCGGGCGGGTCAGCCGGATCCTGCCGGTCGTGGCGCTGCCGCTCGCCGACGTCCTCGCGCTGGCGGCCGCCGTCGGCGTCGCCGGAAGGGTCGCCGCGCCGCAGATTCTCTACGCGCTCGCCGTCCTCGCCGTCCTCGCCGCCATGGGGCTGCACCGGCTGCGGATCTGCCTGCGGGTCGCCGATCAGGCGGGGCGGATCATCACCGCAGCGGCGCTGCCACTGCTGGTACTGCTGCTGTGGATTCCGGCCGGCGAGGCGGCCCGGCTCGCGCTGTGGTCGGCCGGCCTGATAATCGCCTTCCGGGTTGCGGTGTGCGCGGTGCTGCGCACGGCGCGCCGCGGTGGCCTGCTCGGTGAGTCGGCGATCGTCGTCGGCGCCGGGACGTTCGGCGCGCACATCGGCGAGCTGATGCGCGCGCACCCGGAGCTGGGACTCCGGGTGCAGGGCTACCTGGACTACGGGCCGCCCCGCCGTGACCTCGCGCTGCCGTCGCTCGGGGTGCCCGCCGACCTCGCGCAGGTGGTCGCCCGGCTCGGCATCCGCCGGGTCATCGTCTGCTACGCCGCCTGCAAGGACGAGGACCTGGTTGCCGTGCTGCGCGCGGCCAGGCCGCTGCGCGCCGACATCTGCGTGGTCCCGCGGCTCTACGAGGTCGGCATGGCGGTGCCGCGCGCCTGCCTGGACGAGATCTGGGGCATACCGCTGATCCCGCTCCGGCGCCTGGGCCGCTCGATCGTGAGCCTGGCGCTGAAGCGCACCCTCGACGTGGTCATCGCGGCGACCTTGCTGATCACGGCCGCCCCGGTGCTGTTCATCCTGGCCGCAGCGATCAGGTTGCAGACCAGGCAGACCCCGCTGTTCCGGCAGCAGCGGGTCACCGGCCGCGGCCGGACCTCGTCGGTCGTCAAGCTGCGCACGCTCAATGGCAGCGCCGACCCCGACACCTCCTGGGGAGTCTCCGGGCATCAAAGCAGTGCCCTGGGCCGCTGGCTACGGGACACGCACCTGGACGAGCTGCCGCAGCTGTGGAACGTGCTGCGGGGCGACCTGTCGCTGGTTGGTCCCAGGCCCGAGCGGCCCTACTTCGCCGATCAGTTTGGCCACGAGATCCTGCGGTACAGCGACCGGACCAGGATGCAGGCCGGGATGACCGGCTGGGCACAGGTTCACGGCCTGAACGGGGACACCTCGATCGTCGAGCGGGCCCGTTTCGACAACCAGTACATCGAGTACTGGTCGCCATGGCTGGACGTCGTGATACTCGCCCGCACGCTTGCGTCCTCGATCACTCGCAGATCGGAGGGAGAGCGATGATAACGGGGACCGCTCGCGCCGCACGGTGGCTGGAGGACGGCCAGCTCAAGCTGCGCGACACTCCGATGATCTTCATGTACCACGGCGTTGCCGACGTGGACGAGGACCCGAACCAGCTGTGCGTGTCGCCCGCCCGGTTCGCCGAGCAGATGGCCTGGCTGGCCCGCCGCGGCCTGCGCGGCGTCGGCATAGCGGAGCTCGTCGATGCGATGCGCGCCGGCCGTCAGCGTGGGCTTGTCGGCCTCACCTTCGACGATGGGTACACCAACGTGCTCGAGACCGCGCTGCCGGTGCTGCGGCAGCACGGCTTCGGCGCGACCGCATACATCATCTCCGACCGGCTCGGCGGCACCAACGAGTGGGACGAGGGCCCCGTCTGGCAGCTGATGACCGGCGGCCAGGTCCGCGAGCTCGCCGCGGCGGGAATCGAGATCGGCTCGCACGCGGCCACCCACATGCGCCTGGCCGGGGCGAGCCCGGCCCAGCTGACGGCCGAGATCAGCGAGAGCAGGACCAGCCTCGGCGCACTGCTCGGCACCGAAATCCGCGGATTCGCCTTCCCGTACGGGTCGATGGACGCCGCTTCCCGGCAGGCGGTGCGCGACGCGGGCTACGAGTACGCGTGCGCCGTGGAGGCCTCGACGGCCGAGATCGGGCTGATGGCGCTGCCCAGGCTCTACGTCGGCGAGCAGGACGATGCGAGGCGGATGACGGTCAAGCGGCTGCTCTACCGGGGCCGTATCGCGATGCGTTCCCGCCCGGAGGGACAAACCCCCGAGAACCCCCCGCCTGGCGGCTCGGCGGGACAAGCGCCCCGAGCCACCAGCTAAGGAGGAGATGTTTATGAAAGTGCTTCACGTCATCACCGGTCTCGATGCGGGCGGAGCTGAGCTGCAGCTCGCCATGATCCTGCGGCGCACCCGGCACGAATCGGACGTCGTGACGCTCTACAACCCGGGCCCGGTCGCCGAGATGATTACGGCGCAGGGGACCACGGTCCGCAACATCGGCATGCAGCGCAACACAGAGCTGCCCGCGCTGATGCGGCTGCGCAAGCTGATCAAGGACGGCCAGTACGACGTGGTGCACGCGCACCTGTACCGGGCGCAGGTCTACGCCCGCCCCGCGGCCAGGCTGGCCGGCACGCCGGTGGTGCTGACCACGGAGCACTCGATCGGCGAGACGCACATCGAGCGGCGCAAGATGACCAGGGGAGTCCGGGCGCTGTACCTCAGCTCCGAGATGTTTTCCGACGCCACGATCGCCGTCTCCGACATCGTCAAAGACCGCCTGGTGCGATGGGGCGTGCGGCCCGGCAAGGTCACCATCATCCCGAACGGGGTGGACACCGATGAACTTGGCTTTGACGCTGAGGCGCGAGAGCGGGTCCGGGCGCAGTTCGGCCTTTCCCCGCAGACGTACGTGATCGGTGCGCTCGGCCGGCTGGACCCGAACAAGCGGGTCGACCTGACCATGGAAGCGGCCGCGCCGATGCTCGGCGAGAAGTGCAAGATCCTGGTGATCGGGCGTGGCGAGGACCAGCCGAGGCTCGAGGCCGCGGCCAAGCGGCTCGGCGTGACCGAGCACGTGATCTTCGGCGGATACCAGTCCGATACCACCGCGATGCTGGCCGCCTTCGACCTGTACGTGGCCGCCTCGCTGCAGGAGACCTTCGGGCTGTCCGTGCTCGAGGCGCTGGCCAGCGGCTTGCCCGTGCTGTACACGACCTGCCCGGCCCTTGACGGCATTCAGACCGAGCGGGCCCGCATGGTGGCGGGCACCCCGGACGCACTGCGGGACGAGATCCGCAAGGAGTTCGACACCGGCCCCAGGCCGCGCGTGGCAGACAACAAGGTGTTCGCCCGGTACGGCATCGAGTCCGTGGTCAGCCGGATCGACGACCTCTACGAGAAGATCCTCGAGGCCCGGCCGTCCCGGGCACAGCGGAAGGTCGCGCGCCACCGGTCGGCGGCCGCGTCCCGGAAGGCAGATCCAAGCGCACTGAGCAACGAAGGGACAGGCTGACAAGAAACATGGCCGGGAGATTGCGGTTCGTGATCACCGTGGCGGCCGGCTGCGCGCTCGTGGCCAGCCCGGTAATGCTGGCGGCCGGACCCGCGGCCGGGATGGTCATCCCGGCGAGCGGGATCATGGCGGCCGCGGCGACGTCGGCCCCGCGGGTCGACCTGAACGTGCTCGTGGTGACCGACGGGACGCCGTGGGTTGAGGCGATCCAGCAGCAGCTGGCGTCCGAAGGCGTGCCGACGACGGTGGTCAACCTGGCCGACTCATCCAGGCCGACGATCACCAGCTCGTTCCTGTCCGGCACTCTGAGCGCCGGCACGCCCGTCGGCTATTTCCAGGGCGTTGTGCTGCCCAACGACGCGCCGTCCGGGCTGTCATCGGCCGAGCTGGGCGCGCTGGCCGGCTACGAGACCGCGTTCTCGGTCCGCCAGGTGGACGCCTACCTCTACCCAACGGGCAACGTCGGGATGAACGCGCCGGCTTACGGCGGCTCGCTCGACGGCACGCAGGTGACCGTGACGTCGGCCGCGCAAGGCGACGGCTTCGGGTACCTCAAGGGCGCCTTCAGCTTCGAGGGGACGCCGGGCGGCGCAACGTCCTACGGCTACCTCGCCCAGCCGCTGCCGGACACGGCAACCACCAGCTTCACGCCGTACCTGACCGCGACGATCCCCGGCACGACCACTACCGGGACGCTGGCCGGGGTATACGACGACGCTGGCCGTCAGCAGATGGAGATGAGCTTCGGCTACAACTACTACCAGCTGCAGTACCGGTACATCGCGCACGCGCTTGCCGACTGGGTCACCAGGGGCGTACACCTCGGCTACTGGCGCAACTACCTCACCGTTGACTACGACGACGTGTTCAACGCGGATGCTGAGTGGAGCCAGACCGGCAAGTGCACGCCCGGCGACACCACCTGCCCGGCCGGCACCCCGGACACCACACCGATCCGGATGACCCCGGCCGACGTGACCTACGCGGTGAACTGGGAACAGCAGCACAATTTCACGATCGAGTTCCTGTTCAACGGCGGTGCGTCGGCGCGGTTCCAGGTGAACGGGACCGACCCGCTGCTGACCGCGTTCCAGCCGGTGGCCAGCCAGTTCTGGTGGATCAACCACACCTACACGCACGCCTGGCTCGGCTGCATCCAGGACTTCACCGTCAACCCCTGGCAGTGCACGCTCGACTCCAACGGCAACACCGAGTACGTCGACCTGCCCACGATCCAGGGCGAGATCGAGAACAACGTGACCTGGGCCCAGCAGAACGGCATCCCGATGTCGACCACGGAGTTCGCTCCGGGTGAATACTCGGGACTCCGGATCCTGCCGCAGCAGCCGGACGACAACCCGAACCTGGTCGACGCCATCAACCAGGACGGGATCCAGTGGGTGGCCATGGATGCCTCCCGCGAACCGGTCATTCGCCCGATCGGCAACGCGCTCGGCCTGCCGAGGCACCCGATCGACGTGTTCTACAACGTCGCCACGAAGGCCGACGAGACGTCCGAATACAACTGGCTCTACGACTCGACCGCCGACGGCGGCAGCGGCGTGTGCCAGACCAGCACGGTCCAGACCTGCCTGGCGCCGCTGAACCTGAAAACCGGCTGGAGCTCGTTCATCCTGCCAACGCAGATCCGGACCATGCTCGGGGCGGTGCTGGAGAACGACCCGCGGCCGTTCTACATGCACCAGTCGAACCTGACCGGGGACCGGCTCGGCTACCCGCTGATGAACGGGGTGCTGTCGGACTACAAGTCGGTGTTCGCAGGCAACACGCCGATCGTTGACCAGCGGATGTCCGCTGACGGCGAGTCGCTCAACGCCCAGGACATCTGGGCGCAGACACTGAGCGCGGGCACGGTCAGCGGCTACATCCAGGGCAGCACGGTCACGATCACCGGTCCGTCGGGCACGTCGGTTCCGGTCACGGTCCCGAACGGCACCAAGGTTGGCACGTCCAAGGGCGCGGCCTTCGGGACCGCGTACGCGGGCGAGCGCTCTGACTACACCGCGCTCGGGTCCGGGCCGCTCACGCTGGTGCTCAAGACGACCCCCTACCCGTCCGGCTCGGCCGTGGCCGCTGCGACGGCCGCCAAGTCGCCCAAGACCCGTTCCACAAGTGCCATCAACGACGTGGTGAACCCCCTGGCCGTGCCCAAGGGCAAGCTCGGTTCCGCGATCTTGAAGGCAACGGAAGGCAGCTAAGAAGAGCTTGCTACCCCTCCCCGCGCAGCAGACAGGAGTACACAACCTCAAGTCAGGTGACAGAACTAAATGGATGTCGCACTAATCGGAGAAGGCACCTACCCGCACCAGTTCGGAGGNGTCAGCGTCTGGTGTGACCAGCTTGTCCGCGGAATGCCCGACTATGACTTCGAGCTGGTTGCCCTGACCGCGACGGGCAGCGAGCCGGTTCGGTGGTCGCTGCCCGACAACGTCACCTCGGTGCAGACCATGCCGCTCTGGGGCCCTCCGCCTGCCTACCGGCGCGGCAGGTGGGGCCGGTCGGTGCCGTGTCCGGCGCTCCGCGATCTGATCGAGATCCTGCTCGCCTCGCCCTCCGAGGCCCAGGACCGCTTCGGCGATGTGCTGCGGGAGGTCTTCGAGTTCGCCCAGGCCGAGAACCTCACCGCCAGCCTGTCCAGCAACTGGGCGGTGCGGCTGCTCAGCGAGACCTGGCACGACTGGCGGCTCGACTCGACGGAGGCGGCGCCCTCGCTGCACGACGCCGTGACCGCGATGCAGTTGCTGGAGCATTCCCTGCGCCCGCTGTCGTACCCGCCGGTGCGGGCCGACGTCGCCCACGCGGTGACCAACGGCCTTGGCGCGCTGCCGGCGCTCGCCGCGAAGTGGCGGTACGGGACGCCGATGGTGGTCACCGAGCACGGCATCTACATGCGCGAGCAGTACCTGCACAGCCGCGATGTCCCGTTCCGCTGGCCGGTGCGCGCTCTGCACCTGCGGTTCCTGCGTCGCATGTGCTCCCTCGGGTACAGAGAGGCCGAGCTGATCACGCCGGGCAACGTCTACAACAAGCGCTGGGAGGAGCAGCTCGGCGCCGATCTGTCCCGGGTTCGCACCGTGTACAACGGGGTGGACCCCGCCGACTTCCCGGCCAGCGAGACCGAGCCCGACGTCCCGACGATCTCATGGGCCGGGCGCGTCGACCCGGTCAAGGACCTGGAGACGCTGCTGCTCGCGTTCGCGCTCGTGCACCGGGAGATGCCGGAGGCGAAGCTGCGGATGTTCGGTTCGCCTCCCCAGGGACAAGAGGCCTACCTGGAACGTTGCAAGGCGCTTGCGTCCGATCTCGGCCTCGGCGGTGCCGCGACGTTCGAGGGCCGGGTGGAGAAGATCCGCGATGCCTACGACTCCGGGCAGATCGTGGTGCTCTGCAGCATCTCCGAGGGCTTCCCTTACACCCTGATCGAGGCGATGACCTGCGGGCGGCCGTGCGTGGCCACGGACGTCGGCGGAGTCACCGAGGCGGTCGCCGATACCGGCATGATCGTCCCCCCGCGCAGCCCCGAGGCGCTGGCACAGTCCTGCCTGACCCTGCTGCGGGACGCCGGCCTGCGGCGGAAGCTCGGGGCGGCGGCGCGGATGCGGGCGCTGGAGTACTTCACTGTCGACCGCGCGATCAGCGCCTTCGATGAGATCTACACGTTTGTCGGCACCGGTCTCGAGCTGCCGAACGTGGAGCTCGAGGACGAGTCGGACGACCTGACGGTGTCCGCGCTGCCAGGGCGTGACGAGGAGACCGAGCTGCTCGAGGCCGCAGGGTGAGCGGAAGCGCAGCATGAGCGTGAGCAACGGGCACGAGCCGATATCGCGGTCGCGGCTGGCCAGTCCGGCCGAGCCGCAGCGTCCTGCGGCCCCGGCCAACGGGCAGCACCACCGCGTGCCGCGTACCGTAGCGGCGCTCTGCGAGCAGTTCTCGGCGGTGTGCGCGTCCGCTGTCGATCCGCTGGAGATCGCCAGCGCTCTCGAGTTCGAGGGCCTGGGCGATCAGACGGCAAAGCGGCGGTACGGCTATCCCGACGTGTTCGCGCTCGCCCAGGACATGTACTTCCGCGTGAAGCGGGAGCCGGCCGAGCCGGACGTGCCGTCGGATCCATGGGAGGCCAACGGCAAGCTCAGGCCATTGCTGCACGGCCTGCTCTACGCCCTGCCCGGAGTCTGCTTCCCGGCCGCCGTCGGCCTGCTCATCGGCCCGGGCGTGGAGATCGCGCTGATCGTGGCGCTGCTCGCGGCATGGTCGATGGGCCAGGGGCTCGCCTACCTGGGCTACATCAGGCTCGGCCGGACAACGGACATGGACCAGACGCGACGGGTGCTGCGGATCGCCCTGGCCGTCGGCCTGCTGGTGGTGGCCGCCGCCCTGGCCGTCACCGGCCGCGTGGTGCACGCACCGCCGTCGGCGCTGCTGTTCGGCCTCGGCGAGGGCATCTACATGCTCGGCGCCGGCGCCCTGATGGTGCTCGGCGCCGAGGTGTGGCTTCTGGTGGCGCTCGCTCCTGGCGTGCTGTACAGCGCCGCGTTCCTGGCCCTGGGCAGGCCTGTCTACCTGCAGCACGTGGCGTGGGGAACGATGGCAACCACCCCGCTGCTGGCCTTGGCGCTCGCCTTGATCTTCCGTTGCCGCGGGCCCGCATGGCCACGGCGGCATCAACTACGCGGCGCTGCTTGCCGGGCTGCCGCTCTCCCTCAGCATGGGCGCTGCTGAGGTGAGCCTGCTCTGGTACCGGCGGCGCACCCAGCGGCTGCTGCGCACGACCAGGGAGATGCGCGGGTTCGGGACCCGCGCGCGGCTGATCTTCGTGTCGGCGGTGCTCCAGTACATGGCCGCCGCGGCGGTGCTGACCCTGGCCGCGGCCGTGATCGCGAGCAAGACCGGGCTCCTTCACCCGAACCTGACGTTCCTGCCGCAGCTC
>JGI12635J15846_10004580_pt1 | contig 11916 bp, 13 predicted proteins | sample BlaSpr_A8_OM2_M2_FD_15846 | JGI IMG/M metagenome (IMG submission 15846) | reverse complement strand
CCGCATCGACTCCCGCCGCCGCGCCCGCCGCCATCACCTCAGCCGCGAGGGCGCTGAGGCCCGTCAAGACCGTGTTGGCGATGAGCTTCAACTTCGCGGCGGTCTCGGGGTCGTTGATCCGCCGAATCTCGCCGAGCTTCTCCAGGACCGGACGAGCCCGCTCCAGGGCTAAGTCATCGCCCGCGGCGAACAGAAGCCCCTTTCCGGTCTCCATGGCCGAGATGCTCCCGAGCACAGGGCACTCTACGAACTTCGCGCCTGCCGTCTCGATCGCCGGCTGAAGCTCCTTGACCACGTCCGGGCCTGCGGTGCTCATCTCGATGAACACCTGGTCGCGCGCAGCCTTCAACGCGCCGCTCGGTCCAACGTATGCAGCACGGATCGCGTCGGAGTCCGTGAGGATCGAGATCACCACCTCGGCATGCTCGACAGCTTCGGCCGGCGTCGCCGCTACGCGACCCACCCCCAGCGCCTCGGCCCGCTCGCGCGTTCGGTTCCACAGCGTGAGCTGGTGCCCCTCCGAGTTGAGCCTCCGCGCGATCGCGCCGCCCATCTTGCCTGTCCCGAGGATCGCCACTCGCATCACAAACCTCCCGCAAACCCCGCGCTGCCCGTTGACTAAACCTTCTTCTCGTCTTCCTCGGCTTCCTCGCCATGCTCGACGATGTCGCCTTCCTGGAACAGCACGTCCTTGAGCACGACCCGCCATTTCGGCTTACGCCGGGATAGGAACTCCAGCGCCATGGCGAAGTGCTTGAACTCCTCCTGCTGAGCGTTGTTCATGATCGCCCTGGCCTGGGCGTCGCGCTCGAGTGAGATTCGCTGCTCGTACCAGCCGATGGCCTCGGCCTCCTCCTGCAGCGAGGCGACCACGCGCGCAAACGTCCTGATCTCCTGGCTTAGCTCCCCTGGCGGCTCGTGATATTGATCTGTCGGCATTTCTCCCCCTTTTTGAGCAACATTCTGCTTCCCAGCAAGGATTTGCGGCAAGTCGGATTAAATAGCCCAGTGGGCAACATCCTCATCTATATCCTCGTCGGGCTGGTCGCGGGGTTCCTGGCGAGCCGCGTGGTGACGGGCAAGGGCAGGGGTTGGTTCTGGGACATCGTGATCGGCATCCTCGGCGCCATCTTTGGCAACTGGCTGGCCGACCTGCTGCACATCTCGATCGGCTACGGCATCTTCGGCCAGATCGTGATCGCCTTCGTCGGCGCCCTGATCCTCCTGTTGATCTGGCGCTTGCTGTTCCGTCGCAAGGGGAAATAGCCCCGCCCGCGATCCCTTTCTACTCGTAGATGGACTACGGGCATGCGGTCCAATTCGGAGTTTTCATCACGCCTATCGCGCAGCCGGAGCATTCGCTCTCGGTCGCGGTCGAGGCTGACGAGCTGGGCTTTGACCTGATCGGCCTTCAGGACCATCCGTATCAGAGCCGCTTTCTCGATGCCTGGACCTTGCTCGCCGCGATGGCGATGCGGACCAGGCGAATCCGGGTCTTCCTGGATGTTGCCAACGTCCCGCTCCGACCGCCGGCCATTCTCGCCAAGGCTGCCGCCTCGCTCGACCTCCTGACCGGTGGTCGCGTTGAGCTGGGGTTGGGCGCCGGGGGGAGCTTCGATGCGATCAAGGCGATCGGCGGGCCGATGCGGACTCGCGGCGAGTCGGTCGATGCGCTCGAGGAGGCGATCCATGTCATCCGCTTGATGTGGAGTGGGGGGCGAGGCGTCCGTTTCGAAGGAAAGTACTACCAGCTGGCCGGTGTGCACACGGGGCCGGCGCCGGCGCATCCGATCGGGATCTGGCTGGGCGCCTATAGGCCCCGGATGCTGTCACTGGTCGGGCGCGAGGCGGACGGTTGGGTGCCGTCGCTCGGATACGCACAACCAGCGGACCTGCTCGAAGGAAACAGGCGCATCGACGAGGCGGCAGTGGCGGCGGGTCGCGACCCCAAGGCGATCCGCCGCATCCTTAACACCGGCGCTGACGTACCGGTCGAGCTGTTCACGTCGCTGACCGTTGAACACGGCATGGACACCTACGTCATCGGGGGTCTCGAGGAGCCGGATGCGCTCCGCTGGTTTTCGTCCGACGTCATCCCGGCGGTGCGCGAGGCCGTCGCCAAAGCGCGATGAATCACGCCGACCTGGTCGCGCTCATCGAGGACGGGGTGACTGTCCGGGGCGGGCGTTGGGCCGACCTTGGGTCGGGCGAAGGCGGTTTCACGCTCGCGCTTGCGGACCTGCTTGGCCCGGGCTCGCATATCACCGCGGTCGACCGCGACGCCGGCGCCCTCCGCCATCTCGTGCGCGACAGGTTTCCCGGCGTCCAGATCGATGCCAGGGTGGGGGACTTCACGCGCCCGGTGGCTCTTTCGAACCTCGACGGCATCGTGATGGCCAACTCGCTTCATTTCGTGCGGGACAAGGCGCCGGTGCTCGAGTCCGTGCGAAAGATGCTGCGGCCGGAAGGCACCCTGATCGTCGTCGAGTACGGGTGCGATCGCGGCAACCCGTGGGTACCGCACCCCTTCCCGTACGAGACGTGGGAAGCGATGGCAGCTCAGGCGGGGTTCGTAGAGACCCGACTCCTACGAACCATCCCAAGCCGCCACCTCGGAAGCATGTATAGCGCGGCTAGCGAATCACCGCTGACTTAATAGCTAAATCACTTCCCCGCTCGCCGGGGAAGGTGGCGCGCAGCGCCGGATGGGGGGGTGCACCATCTCCGAGGGCTTTAGAAGACTTGCGACTGTGACTCCGCCTGCTGGCCGGCGTGCCTGCGGCGCCGCCGCCACATCCGCCCGATCATCACCCGCTTGTCGGAGCCAGAGCGCCCGCCGCCGCCTGCATTGAATCGCTTGGTCACGCCACCGAGCTTGGCGCCCCACGTGACGTACTTCTTGAAGCGCTCCTCGGCTTCCTGGGCGATGCCGATCCGCTCCCCGCGGGTCTCCTCGCGGAAGCGCGCGATGCGCCCGGCCGCAGCGCCCTCTTTCTCCTCGGGCGTGGACCCGACGTTCTTCAGCTCGGGCAGCGTCCCGAGCACCACGATCTGGTCATCCTCCAGCGTGACCTCCGTTCCCGTGAACCAGCCGTCCGGGAGCCTACCGGCAAACCAACCTTTGATCGAACCGAACTCTTTTTCATCCATGCGTTACATAATTACACTGTTATGGATGGCCTGTCAAGCTAAGCTGGGTTTGAGATGGGGATGACGCCGCCTGGCGGCCACGGGCCGGTGATCTGGTGGGGCGGTTGGGGAAGAGGCCGGCGCAAGCCGGAAACCGGGTCTGCCAACAGCGGCTTGACCGGCGATCCCACGCTCGAGCCGCCTCAGCCGCCTGAAGGTCCGAAAGACCTACGAGGCAGGTGGGAGAGCCTCAAGCAGTCGGTAGCGGGCACCACCGCGGCCCTGCCTCAGGTGCTGCGGCTGGTCTGGGAGGCAAGCCACCCGACCACCATTTCGCTCTTTATCACCACCGCACTGGCCGGGCTCGTCCCCGTCATCTCAGCCGGCATCTCGATGATGCTGATCAACTCCGTCGTCCAGGGCTTGACGATCAACGTCACGCACCGGGCGGACCGGCTCCATTTGAACGGTCTCGGCGTGCCGTGGCTGCCGGATCTGGTCTTCACCAGCGTGGGGATGATCGTCTTCATCGCAGTGCTCCAGCTGGTGGTGTTCGCGGCAAGCGCGCTTCTGAACACGCTTCGCAACATCAGCCAGCAGCTGCTTCAGAACTCAGTTTCCATGCGGATCCAGCTCATGGTGATGGAGAAGGCCGCGTCGCTCGACCTTCAGTTCTACGAAGACCCGGCCTCCTACGACCTCCTCCGGCGTGCGCAGAACGATTCGATCAACCGCCCTGTGCTGATGATCGCGACCGTCTTTGGTCTTTTCCAGACCATCCTTACTTTCGTCACGATGATCGGAGCGCTGGTAGTGATCAGTCCGCTGCTGGCCGCGATTTCACTCGTGTCGCCTGTGCCCGCGTTCATCGCCGACACGCGATACGGCTGGCGTGGCTACAACATCGCGCGCTGGGGCTCGCGCCTGCTGCGCCGGATGAACTACATGGTCACGCTGGTGACGACCGATTCCTTTGCCAAAGAGGTAAAGCTCTTTGGCCTGGGCGGGTACTTCATCGAGCGCTACCGCCTCATCGCCAGCGCGTTTTACAACAGCCAGCGCTCCCAGCTCGTGCGCCGGTACATGACCGGATTCGCACTGGGCAACATCAGCACGATCGTCACCACCGTCACCTACGTGTACGTCGCACTCCTGGCGATCGCCGGCAAGCTGACCGTCGGCCACCTGAGCTTCTACACACAAGCGGCGTCGCAGGTGCAGAGCTCGATCCAGAGCATCCTCAGCGGCTTCTCCGGCATGTACGAGCACAACCTCTATCTGAACAACCTCTACGAGCTGATGGCCAAGGAGCCTTCGATGAAGGTTCCGGCTCAACCGACCGAAGTGCCCGAGACGCTCCGTGGAGAGATCCGGTTCGACCACGTGAGCTTCGCGTACCCGGGCGCTGACACGAACGCCCTGACCGACTTGAGCTTCACCGTCAAAGCGGGGGAGACCCTTGCAGTGGTTGGACGAAACGGAGCCGGCAAGACGACGCTCTTCAAACTCATCTGCCGCCTCTACGANCCGAAAGAAGGACGGATCCTGATCGANGGCATCGACATCCGCGATTTCGAGCCGAACCAGNTGCGCCGNCAGATCGGCGCNATGTTCCAGGACTACGTGGACTACCAGGCGACCGCGGCCGAGAACATCGGCCTGGGCAATGTCCCGGAGATCGCCGACCGCGCCGCGGTGATCAGCGCCAGCCAGCAGGCGGGGTCCGACGAGCTCATCTCCAACCTGCCGGACGGCTATGACACCGCGCTCGGAAAATGGTTCGACGCGGGGGTCAACCTGTCCGGCGGTGAGTGGCAGAAGGTCGCGCTCGCTCGTTCTTTCATGCGCGAAGACGCGCGGATTCTCCTGCTCGACGAACCGACATCGGCGCTCGACGCGCAGGCCGAGTACGACCTCTTCGAGCGCCTGCGCTCGCTCACGCATGGACGGACCGCGGTCTACATCTCGCACCGCTTCTCGACCGTTCGGCGGGCCGACCGCATCATCTTCCTCGAGCACGGCCGCCTGGCGGAGGAGGGGACGCACCCGGAGTTGATGCTGCTTGATGGGCGTTACGCGCGCCTGTTCCGGATGCAGGCGGCGGCGTACACAGGCGAGGCAATCGAGGCTGATCCGGAGGAGGCGGTTTCGCCCGGAGGCGGGCTCGATAGGGGTGCGTCGCCGGGGGTTTAGGGCGTTGGGTCTAGAGGGCGGTGTTGGCGCTGCAGGCGTGGATGCCGTTGGGGGTCATCTGGAGAACGCGCACGGCACGCCCACGCATTCGGTCACAACGCCAGCAGAAGACGACGGCGTCGATCCCCCCGGGCAGGATCCCCTTCAGCAATACCTCGCGCTCTTTTTGGTGGAAAAACCAGCAGATGAAGAAGTGCATCAAGCCCGAAGAAGCTATCACGGGGTTGCCGACAATGCAAAGGAAAGTCGGTTAAGAGTTTGTCAAATGACCTTGTCGAGCCGGGCCGCGAGGATGAAATCGTTGTCTGTCAGGCCGCGCGCGGCGTGGGTCGTGAGCCAGATGGTCAGCGACCCGTAGGACAGCTGCAGGTCGGGATGATGGCCCTCCGCCTCGGCGATCGGGGCGATCCGGTTGACCAGCTCAACCCCCGGCATGAAGCCTTTGAACTTGAGTGTCTTGGCGAGGCGCAGCTGTCCCTCCGCCTCCTCGACTTGCCAGCCAGGGACCTCCTGCAGGAGCCGGTCGATATCCGCCCGAGGGAGCGGGGGAGTGCCCGGTTTGCAGGCCACGCAGTGACGCTCGGCCAGGGGTGTCGCCATCGGTGGATCGTACGAGGCTGGGTAGAATTGTGACTCTCATGGGGCGGCTAGCTCAGTGGGAGAGCGCTCGCCTCACACGCGAGAGGTCATTGGTTCGACCCCAATGCCGCCCACCAGGATGTGGCCCCGTCGTCTAGTGGACTAGGACGCAGCCCTCTCAAGGCTGATATCGGCGGTTCGAATCCGCCCGGGGCTACCACTCCTCCCTCGGGCAATCCGCACGTCTGGCGCCAACCGTGCGCAACACCGACTCCTGAACCGCACGTCTGGCACCAAACGTTCGGAATCCGCTGGTTCGACGGTGGACCTACCGCTCGAACGAGTACTGCGCCTTGTAGACGCCAAGCAGACCCTGCGACGTTGGCGAGATGATGGCCGTCCCCTTTCCGTGCAAGTGAGCCAGCCCGCCGGACCCAGAGAGGACGAAATGCGCATTCGACACTCCCGCGGTGTTGGTCTTTCCGGTGATGTTGCGGAAGACGAGCGTTCCCGTTCGGCCCGCCACAGTACAGGTGCACGTGGCATTCCCGTGGACGTTCTGAGAGCCATCGGGGTGGGTCACCACGTCGAGCCGTTCGGTGAAAGTGCCGGCGAAGTCTCCAGTCAGCACTCCGGCCGGGAAGAAGAGAGTCACGAAGGAGTTGCCATCGTCCATGCGGAAACCAGATGGCACCGGTGCCGCCGTGAAGAAGAATGTGCCGGCCGCCGACATGTGGTCCGACGCCGCGACCGGCTGGACGGCGACCAGGGCGCCTCCAGCAGTCAGCACCAAGGTCAGCAATCTCAGACTCAAGCGGATCATGGGGTACCTCCTACACATAGTGTGGCTGCATCCTGCGAAGGCCCATACTCCGGCGTGGTACAAGCTTCCCACTCCCCTCACCTGATTGCGGGATGCGGCATGACCCCAAGCTGGCGAGGATTTCGGCTTGGTCGAAGATTCGCGCTGCGACGCTCTCCAGGTAATGAGCGTGATCCGGCTATCGGGTGGAAGAGCCGACAAATCCCTGAAGACCGCGAATCGATTCGATCATCCCCAGATGGCGGCTCAGGTGTTCGAGGTAAATGAGGACGTTGTCGAGTTGCGTGTCGCCATCCGGATCGTCCTTTGCCACCGCCAGCAACAGGGCATCCGGTATGAGCTCGATCCCCTCCTCGGCGTAGGCGAAGGCGAGTCTGGCGTAGCCGACGACTTCCTTCTGGCCAGGAAACCGCATCTCTTCCGCCGACTCGTTCGACATCTCGGTTCCTGTGTCGCGGCGGCCCATCGAGCCGGAAGCCAGGGACCAAAGATCCGCCAGCGATTCTCTCTCCCATACCTGAGTCCGCGGATCTTGAGCCAGGGCCCTGTGAAAGTAGGAGGCGAGCACGTCGTCCCACCGGGCCGCGTGCCACAGCTGCCAGGCGACCGAGTGAAGCCTTGGACCTGCGCTCCAATTGAACTGCTCGGGAGAAGGCTCCTCCGCCGCCGTCAACAATCGTTGATGCGTGAGCCTGTAGAACCGCAAGAGGGTCTCTTTGAGAGTGCGCGGGTGCGCCGCCATCAGGTGGTTAAGGTACTTCGCTTTCGCCAATCAGGGCTCGATGACGAGCGAACCCGCCAGACGGTCGTAAATCGTGCGATGCGACCCGATGAAGAGTGTCAACAGGTAGAGACCGACAAGCGAGTAAACAAATACGAAGCCGACTGTCACCAAGGCCGAGATCGAGCCGCGATCCGGCGACAGCGCGACCCGCCACAGCAGCGCGTGACTCAACTCCCAGGGCAAGAAGCGCACCGCTTCGCGCAGCACCGCGCGTCGCAGTGTCAGTCTGCCGCCTTTTTTGTCGACGACCGCCAGTCGCAGGGCTCGTTTGCCAAGTGTCGCCCGCCAGCGCGACGCCTCGCATAGAGCGAAGTAGAGAACTACCGGCAGAGTCAGCAGAAAGAATCCGAGCAGCTCGGCCGCAACAGGCTGGCTCATTGCGCTGTTGAACCCGGCCTGGACCGGCGATGCGCGGAGGGCGAGGCTCACCGCTGTCAGCAGAACCAGGTAGGCGGCGATCAGCAGGTAGTCGAGCAGCCAGGCCCCGACGCGGCGCCACGGCGATGCCGGGACGATCGGCCAAGCAGCGACCGCGTCAGTGGGAAATATCAACGATTCCCGACCCGGGGCTCCGAGCACGGCCTAACGTTCGGATAGCTGCTGAGCGAACTCCCAGATGTGTCCACCGGGATCGCTGAAGCTCGCCGTCCGGACTCCCCATGCGCGATCCATCGGGCCGTTCAACAGTTCCACCCCGCGCGCTTCCAGCTCGGCGCACGCCGCATCCACATCGTCCACGGGGATGGTGAGCTGGAATCGTGACCCGGCCCCAGCCTCCGCGACAACCCCTGGATCGATGAGGTTGCGGGCTGCGCTGATCTGAAGCAGATTGATCAGGGTGTTCTCGAACCTGAACACCGCGGAGTTGTCGTCCTCGAAAAACACCGGGAGACCGAAAACCTTCTGGTAAAAGAGTCTCGACCGCTCCAGGTCCTCCACGAAAAGAGTGATGGCAGAGATGCTCTTCGGCGACGCATTCATTTCACCCCGTAGCCTAACGTCCATAACTCGAGCCGCGAAGGCGTCAGTGTTAGGAGAGAGCGTTGGATAAATGGACCGCCGACCAGATCCCCGACCAGTCAGGTCGCACCTTCATCGTGACCGGAGCCAACAGCGGACTCGGATTTGAAACCACCCGCGAGCTCTCTCGGCACGGCGGCAGGGTGATCGTCGCGGCCCGCAGCGAGGCGAAGGGTCTGGACGCCGTCGCCAGGATCAAAGCGGAGCAGCCGGGCGCTCCAGTCGAATATCGAGCCCTCGACCTGGCCGACCTCGATTCAGTGCGGGCCTTCGCAACGACGATCGTGAACGGCGGGATCGCGGTGGATGTGCTGATCAACAACGCCGGCGTGATGTTCCCGCCCCGGCGGCTCACCCCGCAGGGTTTCGAGTCCCAGTTCGCCACCAACCACCTGGGCCACTTCGCGTTGAGCGGGCTGCTGTACGACACGATCCGCCGTGGTCGCGACGCCCGCGTGGTGACTGTGACTTCGAACCTGCACAAAGGCGGGTCGATCCATTTCGACGACTTGAGCGGTGAGAGGTCCTACTCGCCTCAGACCTTTTATCAGCAGTCGAAGTTCGCCAACGTCCTCTTCGGTCTCGAGCTCGATCGACGGCTGCGGGCCGCGGAGGCGCCAGTCAAATCGGTCCTGGCCCACCCCGGGTATGCGGCCACGAACCTTCAAAACAGCAGTCCGTCGAGCCTGCTGAGAGCTGTCATGCAGATCGGCAACCGCCTGGTCGCTCAAAGCGCGGCCATGGGCGCCCTAGATGAGCTGTACGCAGCCGTCGCCCCCGCGGCTGAGAGCGGCAGGGTCTACGGGCCCGACGGCTTTCGCGAGATACGCGGCTACCCGGTCGAAGTCGAGCCGGACAGCTCTGCCAAGAACGAGGAGACGGCACAACGCCTGTGGGACCTGTCGGAAAAGCTCACCGGCGTCACCTGGGCACTGGATAAGGCACGCGGCTGACCGATCGTTCCTGACGCGAAGCCGCGAGAATTTTGGAGGCCTTCACAATGTTTCGGCTTTCATTACGAATGACAACGTAGGCTTCTGACCGCGTGGCCTTCGTAACCCGACTCTCACTTCGTCTCGGGGTCGTCGTTTTCCTGGGAGTGCTGCTGCTTTTCGGCGCCGGCATCTTTGCCGCGACTCAAGTTCAGCAGGACCTGCTGCCGGACATATCAGTGCCGGCCGTGATTGTCATCACGCCGTACCCGGGCGCGTCGCCGGAAGTCGTCGATCAGCAGGTGAGCGTTCCGGTCGGCAATGCGATGCAGGGCGTGGCGGGCGCGAACACCGTCCAGGCGACCGCGACCCAAGGGGCGTCCCTGGTGATAGTCCTCTTCAAGGACGGCACGGACCTGAAGTCTGCCGAGCAGGACGTCAACAGCGCGCTGGGAAAGGTCAAGGCACTGCTCCCGCCGCAAGCGCTGTCGTCGACGGTACAAACCTTCTCGACCAACAGCCTGCCGATCCTCACCTATGCGATCTCCGCCAGCGAGGCCCTTGGCGACCTCTCCGGACAGGTGCGAGCCACCGCGCTTCCCAAGCTGAAGGGACTCGCGGGCGTCTCGTCCGTCGTGGTCACCGGGGCGCCCACCGACGAGGTGGACGTCACCCTCGACCCCGCCAAGCTGGCCGCCCGCGGCGTCACGGTCGGCCAGGTGGCATCAGCGCTTCAGCAGGCGAGCATCGTGCAATCGGTCGGCTCGCTGAAGCAGGGTTCTGCCTCGATACCGCTGCAGGTCTCAGGATCGCTGACCAGCCTCGATCAGATCGGGAAGATCACCGTAACGCCGGCCGGTGCATCGACCGGTGGCCAGCGGCCGCCGGCGCCCGTGAGGATCGATCAGCTGGGTACCGTGACCGTCGTCTCGGTGCCGGCCGACACGATCACGCGTACCAACGGCAAACCGAGCATCGGGCTGCAGGTCATCAAAGGCCCCAACGCGAACACCGTCACGGTCGCCAACGAAGTCTGGACCGCGCTGCCCGGAATCAAGTCGTCGATCGGCCACGGCGTTGATTTCCAACCCATCTCGGACCAGGCGACGCCGATCACTCAGGCCATCGGAGACATCCTTCGCGAAGGGCTGGCCGGCGCCATCTTTGCGGTTCTGGTCATCTTCTTGTTCTTGCGCAGCGCGCGCGCGACCGTCGTGGCCGCGATCTCCATTCCCCTATCGCTGCTCGTCGCGCTCATCGTCCTCTGGCAGCAGGGCATCACCCTCAACATCCTGACTCTGGGCGGCATGATGGTCGCCATCGGGCGCGTCGTGGACGACTCGATCGTGGTGCTCGAGAACATCAGCCGGCACGTCAGCGAGGGGGAACGCCCGCTGGTGGCCGCCTACACCGGGGCACGCGAGATCATCACCGCGGTCGCCGCATCTACCCTCACCACCGTCGCGGTCTTCCTACCGATCGCTTTTCTTACCGGCATCGCGGGCAGCTTCTTTCGGCCATTCGCTCTGACCGTGGTGGTTGCGCTCCTGGCTTCGCTGGTCGTGGCGGTCACCGTCGTGCCTCTGCTCGCGTCGCGCCTGCTGCCCGCGGTTCGCGCAGAAGGAGTCGAGCGGCGGCTGGGCTTGAGCTGGACGCAGCGGATCTACGTACCCACGATCCGCTGGGCCACTAGCCACAGGCTCGTGACCATTGGTGCGGCGGCGGCCTTCTTCGCGGCGTCGATGGCCCTGATCCCGCTCTTGCGGGTGAACCTTCTCGACCAATCCTCCAGCCCCACGTTCCCGATCAGCATCACGATGCCCGCGAACTCCACCCTGGTCCAGACCGACGCCGAGACTCAGAAGATCGAGTCGCTGCTGTCCGGAGTTTCTGGAATTACCGCGTACCAGGCGACGGTCGGCGGCCAGAGCGATCCGTTCGCGCCGCCCGGAACCGTTCCCGCCGATCCCACGCAGGCTTCGGTGCTGGTGCTGGTTCAAAACGGTCAATACAACAACGCGCTCGCCGGGGTGCAGCAATCCCTCAAGGCCTACCAGGGCCCGGCCAAGTATGGAGTGGGACAGGCCCAAAACAGCTCGAACGCGAGCAGCAGCCAGATGCAGGTCGACGTGAGCGCCGGCGACCAGGGCACCCTTCAGATCGCAAACGACATGGTCCTGGCGGCTCTTTCGAGAGTCCAGGGCCTCGCGGAGCTCAAGACAAACCTGATTACGTCCAAACCCCAGTACCAGCTCGTGCCGACCGACAAGCTTGCAGCTTCAGGCCTCAACATCCAGACGCTCGCTGCCGTGGTGGCGCAGGCCATCAACGGTCAGGTCGCGGCCCAGGCCGTGCTGCCGCAGGGAACCATGATCGTCCGCGTCCAGCTTCCACCCGGAACCGCCGATACGGCGGCAACGCTATCGGCGCTGCCCATCCCGACAGCGCTCGGGGTG
>JGI12635J15846_10004578_pt1 | contig 11916 bp, 14 predicted proteins | sample BlaSpr_A8_OM2_M2_FD_15846 | JGI IMG/M metagenome (IMG submission 15846) | reverse complement strand
GGGACGTTTTCCGGGCAGATGGTGGCCGATTACATTTCGACTCCTTACGTAAATGGCAAGGCATTCGGAATATTTGCTGTAGCGAATCCGCCGGCTGGGAGCGTTCTCAATCAGGCGATCTACACGACTCCGACCCCGCTGATGGCGCAAAGAGCCGGCAAGATGGCCAGCTCCAAGAGAGAGACTCCGGTTCCAAATGCAAAGTCTGATCATGGTCCGAGACAGTTCTACGATGAAGACCATGAATATCCAGTGCCGCCGCCTAAGCGGGATTTGAGACGATCGGCGAAGAGATAAGGATGGCCGAAGCGCCTTACGGGCAGCGGATTGCAACGAATTTACACATCGCGATACACGCGCTCAGGATTAAACCCGCACATCAAATCGACTTATAATTTGGCTGTGACGCGCTGCTGGGCGAAACCTTCGCCGCATGTGTGCACTAAATTCGGGCACATGCCTGTGAACCGGCTGCACTCGATTGAATCCAAAGCAAGATATTGGAGTGCATTTTCTATTGACTCTAAAAATAGAAGGAGTACAAACATACTCGTTCTTTGACACGTTCTAAGTTTACCCGGTTGGTGCGATGTCCGGGACTCAAGCGAGATCACTTAGCACCATCGCAAGATGGGAGCAGAGAGGGTCAGCGAGGGTCTATAGCTGAGCGCTGGTTGAGGCGAACAGGAACACCATGTCAAGGGCAAGATAGAGTCCCGAGGCGTTGAACTAGTTTATCCGGTTGGCGGTAAGCCCGGAGCCCGAGTGACGATCGCCTGTTGCAGCCGCAAGGCAGCGACAGTAGCAGGTCGGCGAGGGTCTAACGCGAGCTACTGGCCGAGACGAATAAGATCAACACCACCTTGGGACTCTTGTTATTTGTGCGGCCAGTTTGCTGCTATGTCTTAAGCTTTGACGATAAAAACGTAGAGCTAGCCGCCCGGCTGCCTAACTACGAAAGGCCTCACCCGACTGGATTTATGAGTTGCGGCCGCACTAAGTTTTGAACTCTCGCTAGAAACGCCGCCGCAAAAGCAGCACAGCATGACCGCTCGGGCACCGCCGCCTCGACCCGGCGAGGATATTCGTCGTAAGTCCGGCCATCTAATTCTCTGCCCCTTTTGGTCTTCCTCACGCCACCCCATTGCTTAAAGAAGAATGGAATGCCGTAGTCTTTGCATTGATCTCGAATGGAACTGACCCATTCCTTTTTCATAGGACGAGCTCCAGGACCGCTTTCCCCGCCAACAATCACCCACGAGATTCCCGAGAGGTCTATTTCGCCAAGGTCTTCCAATAATGGCTCAACGGACAAGAAGCGAACTGCGGCAGGGGCGTTTCTTAAGTGATCGATTCGCGGCAAGCCGTATTTTCTGTCTTCGACGCTCACACCCCACCAGATGTTCTCTTTCTCCCCGGCAAAACACAGTTTGCTGCGCAAAAGGTCTCGTAACCGCTCCGACCGTTTAGTCAATACCTGATACGTGTGCCAGTTTGCCCTGACCATCACTTGCGAGACGGCCTCGACGTATTTGTCGGAGACCCCCGGCTGGAACAAATCACTCATGGAATTCACGAAGACGAGTTTAGGCGAGCGCCATGCAAACGGCTCCGTCAGCTTTTCAGGGATGATGCGCAGGTCGAACCCTTGTTCATACGGATGTCCCTTCACGCCACGAAAGCGCTCTGCGAACGTCTCGGCATAACAATGCTTGCATCCGGGGCTGATTTTCGTGCAACCGCGGACTGGGTTCCAAGTGGCGTCCGTCCATTCGATATGGGAGTTCAGAGACATTCAGTTTGTTTGTCTTCCAAACGTGTCGAAAATATATGTGACGATGTTCTCAGCGGTGTCTTTCTGTGACGCGAAGAACAAATAGTACACAATCGCGTTGTTCTTGTTGCGCATAGGTAGCGGCTCGGGAACCCGCTTGAATCCCGCGACTTTCTTTAGCCTTTGCCGGAACGCTTCCGCGAATCGACGGTTAGAAACCTTTTCCTCCATCTGCCCGAACAAACCCTGCGACTTTTCGTATCCAACATCTCGCCACGACTCATCTCCCCAATAGGCATTCATCCGTTCGACGTGCAATGGCAGTACTGTTTCGGGATCGTGATGCAGGACGTTGATGTTAATGTCGTAAATTGGGAAATTGATGAAAATATCGAGCGACTGCATGTCGCCGGCTTGCTGTATGACTTTCCAGTCAAGGCTTAATCCGTACGGGTCGAGCAAGCACAGTCCCCTTTTGAAGTCCTCACGCCGAACTCTCGGAAACACTTCCCTAAGAAGCACATCGTTGCAATTTCCCTTATGTGGGAAGACATCCCGTCGCTCCCCGATCAGTTGTCTCAATCCGTCTATCTTGTCACCATCTAAGTCAATCAGGTGATATTCACGAAATGGCGGCTGGACCAGCAGGGCGTTTAGTGGGCTGCCGAGCACCATCTCACCGGTTGTTTTCGAAAGGTGAAACCCTGCTCCGGCGAGGCGTCTATGTACACGTGAAAGAAAGACGGATTCTTCTGATTTGCCAATATCTTTGAGTATTCGACCGCATACCGTTTGAGTATGTCGAGTTTCACTACCGACCAGGGCCCGATTTCATCAATCTTAGGTGGTCCCATGGTTGCATTCGCCTTTCATTCGCTAGCGGTTGCTTAAAGTTTGGCACACAAATGACAGCGGTTCAATAGCTATCGAGTTTCGGCTAAGCCCTGAGGCGCGTTTTGGAGTGTCATTCCATGTCCCCCACCCGGTCCGCCATGAGGCATCAAATAAGATGCTAATCTAATGCTATAATCGCATCATGATTGATGTGACACAGGACATTCATTCGTTGACCACGTTCAAGCGCAAGTCTTCGGACTTGATGAAGCGCATGAAGAAGACCGGACGGCCGCTGGTGCTTACTGTGAATGGCAAAGCGGAAGCTGTGTTGCTCGATGCCAAGGACTATCAGCATGTGGCCGACCATCTTGACGCGATTGCAAACATCCGTCAGGGTCTTCTAGAGGCCGAGCAGGGCCTGGGTCAACCCGCCAAAGAGGTTTTCGATGAGATAAGGCGTGAGACGCGATCGAGGAAATGAGGTACCGCGTCATCCTGACTCCCAGGGCAAAGCACAATCTGAGAACAATTCATGCGTACATCTTTAAGCAAGCACCGCACGCGGCGGATGATTGGCTGGACCGCGCCGAGCGAGCGGTGGATAGTTTGGGCCACCATCCAGGGCGTCGTCCGTTGGCTCCGGAGAGTCTTTCATTTGGCAAACCCATCCGACAGTTGATGTTTGGCGAGGGAAATCGGGGCACATATCGTCTTTTGTTCGTAGTGGCCGATCACTCGGTTTATGTGCTCCACGTCCGGCACGGATCTCGGCTTCCGCTAAATCCGCTCGAGGAGTGAGTGAAAGCGTGGCAGGGGAAATCTTGCCTAGGCTGTTGTCGAGCGAGAATTAGAACAGCTCCTCTTCGGCAGGCAAAGCAGGTCCCTCCACTTCGCTTCGCTCCGGTCGGGATGACAGTGTTGTATAGGCCTATAGTGGTATATTGCCGTGCTTCTTTGGCGGGAGCTTTTCGCGCTTTGTCTCTAGCATTGCCAGGGCCTGAATTAGTTTTTTGCGGGTGTCTCTGGGTTGGATTACTGCGTCTACGTATCCTCTCTCGGCGGCTACATAGGGATTGGCGAAACGTTCGCGGAATTCTTCGATTTTTTCCTGGCGCAGATTCTCGCGGTTTGTGGCCGCGTCCAAATCGCGCTTGTAGACGATGTCCACAGCGCCTTCTGGGCCCATGACTGCGATTTCGGCAGTCGGCCAGGCGTAGTTCACGTCGGTGCGGATATGCTTTGACGCCATCACGCAATATGCGCCGCCGTAGGCTTTGCGAGTGATCACGGTAATTTTCGGGACCGTGGCTTCGGCGAATGCAAACAGCAGCTTGGCACCGTGTCTGATGATGCCGCCGTATTCCTGATTCGTGCCGGGCAAGAATCCTGGGACATCCTCGAAAGTGATCAACGGAATATTGAAGCAGTCGCAGAAGCGCACGAAGCGCGCGCCCTTGACCGAGGCATTGATGTCGAGCGTCCCCGCTAGCATGGCCGGTTGATTGGCCACGATTCCAATGGGTTGGCCGTTCAGGCGTGCGAATCCCACGACGATATTTTTCGCGTAGTGTTCATGGACTTCGAAGAAATAGCCGTCGTCCGCGACACTATGAATCACGTCTTTCATGTCATATGGGAGATTCGACTGTTCGGGAACGATGCTATCCAGAGCGGCGTCGGCGCGGTCGATAGGATCAGTGCAACGTTTTCGCGGCGGGTCATCAAGATTATTGGAGGGCAAAAAGCTGAGCAGCTCGCGCACCATCGACAGGCACTCCTCGTCATCGTGGGCCATGAAGTGGGCGACACCGGAGACTTCGTTGTGGGTTGTGGCTCCGCCGAGCTGGTCTTTGGTGACGTCCTCGTGGGTGACTGTCTTAATTACGTCCGGCCCGGTGATAAACATATAAGAGGTCTTGTCGACCATGAGAATGAAATCGGTGATCGCAGGCGAGTAAACTGCGCCGCCGGCACAAGGGCCCATAATCGCGGAGATTTGGGGGATCACGCCGCTATAGAGAGTGTTGCGCAGAAAAATGTCGGCGTATCCCGCAAGTGACATGACTCCTTCCTGAATGCGCGCGCCCCCGGAGTCGTTCAACCCGATCAGAGGTGCGCCGGTTTTAGCGGCAAGATCCATGATCTTAACGATCTTGGCGGCGTTCGTCTCGGAGAGGGATCCGCCGAAAACCGTGAAATCCTGAGCAAAAATGAAAACGACGCGGTCATCGATGCGGCCGTAGCCGGTGATGAAACCGTCGCCGTAATATTTCTGTTCGGCCATGCCGAAATCGTTGGAGCGGTGGGTGACAAGCTTATCGGTCTCCTCGAATGTTCCGGGATCGAGAAGGAAGTCGATTCGCTCGCGGGCGGACAATTTCCCTTCTTTGTGCTGCCGTTCGCGGCGTAAGGAGCCTCCGCCCTCTTCGGCGAGACGATCGCGCTTCTTCAGTTCATCTAACTTGTGCTGGAGAACCATGGCGGGATTATAGCGGGTGTGATGCGGAGCTTCGCTCCGCCGGACGGGTGAGGACATCCTTCGACTTCGCTCAGGACAGGCTCCGTCCCCACGCAGGCTTGCTATTCCATGCTGGCGCCCATTGGCTCGTAGTGATATCTCTTGCCATCCCAATAGAGGGCGGAGGTCATTTGGTCGGCGCCGGTTTCTTCAAGATAAATTGCCATGACCTTCTTTTTCTTCACCATGAGTTTTTTAACCGTGACCTGCTTGAAAGGCAAATTCACAATTACGAATTTTCCGGTGGGAGTGGGAGAATTCCACGTTTCAGCCCCCGAACCGTGAATCACCAATAGGGCCAGGCCGCGATCGGTGGGCACGTCGCCGGAAAATGCCGAGGTGACTTTTGGATTTCCATAACCAAAGAAGGTGAAATAGGGGTCCATGACCGTAAAATCATCTTCAGTCTGGTCCGACATCGGATTCTTGCAGCGGGCTGGAATGACCACGTCGTCGATACCGTCGCCATTTAAGTCACCTACCAGTGGCGGCATCCCGATCAGGGCACAGCTGGAGCCGAACTGCTTCTTTACAAAGTCATTATCGATGGCGGAAAGAGCGGGTGGCGATTTCTTTGCTTCGGGCTCGGTTTGCTGACAGGAAAGAAATTGAGCCTGGAAAATCGCCACTAAGGCAAGGAGAAACGCAAAACAAAGAAATCGCATGGTACAACTTTAGTCCTGATGAAGCGGTATGGGTAGAGACAAAAAGGATGCGTGGGCAAACAGACTTCCCCCTGGCCTGCCGGGTCAGTGGGAGGCGGGGGCAACCGGAATGGCCAGCGTTTGGAACCAAGGGCGTTCTATTCGCTGGTGGGGTTGTGTTTCCGCTCCGTAGAGCTCGTATTTCGCTTCGTGCAACAGTTCCCCGACTGCCTGCGAGTTCTGGTGCGACACCTCGCACCAGATGTTGGGCCGAATTTCTTCCAGCAGCCTTTTCGCTCCTGAGAGAACCTTTGTCTCATGGGTCTCCACATCGATTTTTAGTATCGTGGGAGCAGGAAAATGCTCCAAGAGAGAATCCAGAGTTACCGAGACGGTTAGTTGATTGTGGCGGGAGGCTTCAGCCTGGGTTGATCCCGTGGCGTCGACAAGGTGGTTGGACGCCCTAGCCCTTTCTGCTATCTCTAGCTCAGAAATCCCAGCCGAATCTGAAACTGATGCGCACAAGACTTTGACCTTGGAACACATGAAAGAGCTTGAATCCAGCCGTCGAGAAGAACGAGCGATCAACTGCGCGAGCCACAAGTCAGGCTCAATCGACAGAACGAACCCGTCCGAACCCGCGAGAGCCGCAGCACAGAAGCTGAACAACCCTACGTTCGCGCCAACATCCCAGATCACAGATTTCGGCTTTACCAACTCTTCCGCCATGTTGTACAGAAGCGGATCCACTTTTGCCATTGCCATCCAATAGCGGAGTCCCGCTTCTGGAGTCACGAATATGGGGAGTCGCGCAAATTTCGAAGGCAAACGGCGACGAAGTACAACACCTCTGCTTGCGTGTTCTGCCAGTCTGCGAATATTCATGAAATCAAAGATGCCAACCTCGCGACGTGTCACAGCAGTTTAGCCGCGGAAATGCTCCCATCCCTCAGGTGCTAATTTCAGAAGTTTGCCGTCGATCCGAAGAGACATCTTTCGGCCGCGGACGATTCTGCCGATTTCCGCGACGGGAACATTGGCGATGCGCGGAGGTACGGTGGCTTTCGCTGGCGCGGTGAAGAGGAGTTCGTAGTCTTCGCCGCCGTGCAGCGCGAATCGTAAGTCGGTCTCCGGGTGAGGAATGGCGTCTGCTATTAATTCCGCGCCTACTTTGCTCTCCTCGCAAATATGACTTAAGTCCGTAGAGAGGCCGTCACTGATATCAATCATCGAAGACGCCAGGCCTTTTTCACGCAGGATTCTTCCTACTTCAACGCGGTGAGAGGGATAAAAATACCTGTTTAAGTCTGGGACCGTGATCTTCTTGCCGTGACCTCGAAGCAGCGCCGCGAGCGTGGTTGCGGCATATCCTAGAGTTCCGGTAACGAAAATGCGATCGCCTGGCCGGGCGCCTGAGCGCAAAATGGCTTTCCCTTTGGGCACAGAACCTAGGACAACGATATCGGCGAGAATCTTCCCCGGGGACTTCGACGTATCACCACCAGCCAGAGGTACTTCGAATTTCGAAGCCAACTTCAGCAAGCCGCCCAGAAATTCGTCAACCCAGCGCTGCGGAAGCTTAGCGGGTAGGGCGAGAGACAAAAACACGGCGAGAGGAGTGCCTCCCATGGCTGCAATGTCACTTAGACCACGAAGGAGGCATCGGTGCCCAATCGAGGCCGCCGGTTGCAAGCTTCTGAGGAAATGAATGTTTTCCAAGCTGAAATCGGTGGTGATCAAGGCTTCGTGGTCCGGAGGGATGTGAATGCAGGCGCAGTCGTCGCCGATGCCGACCACCCCTCGCGCCTGCCCAGCACGAAGGCGGATGCGACGGATGAGAGATTTTTCAACCAGTGGCAAGACAAGCCAATGATATCCGACAAATTGTTGCTGAATCAGGGCGGCGCTTTGCAGAAGTAGCCATCGCTTCCGTTACGGAATCCTGACGATGGTCAGCCCGGCAGGAAATGTCAAGGGGATGCCCGTTGGAAATGGGGACCCGTCCATAGGGGTTAGCGCGCCCGTCGCGGCATCTATATTTATGCCATAGATGGTCGATAGGAACGGCGAATACATGAATTGCCCCGAGGGATCAATAATCAGCGGCCTCCCCGCAAGCAGTGGGAATGGGGAGCCAGACATTGGAGTCAACGCGCCACTGGTCCCGTCGACCGTAAATCCATATATGGTGCCCGGTGGCCCTTGCACATACAGAAGCTTCCCATTAGGAGCTATTGCGATGCTTGAAATAAACGGGTTCGGAGCGTTGCCTAGTGTGAAGGGTGAACCTGGAACGGTCGTAGTGAGAGCGCCGGTGGTGGCGTCGATGGCCCATCCCTCGACGACGCTGCTCAATCCTCCAACGCCCGCGTAAAGAAACTTACCAGATGGGTGCACTGCGATGCCGAGAGACAAGCTACTGACCTGCGTCGGGAACGGAGATCCCGGAATTGGAGCGAGCGCCCCATTGCTGGAGTCAATCGCAAATCCGGAGATAGTCGCCTGGGGATTGCCGATGAGGTTAGGGGTGTAAAGGAATTTGCCGGACGGATCGGCGATGATTCCGAAGGACCCGCCGGTACTAAGGAATGGTGAACCGCCAATGCTAGTCAGCGCACCAGTCGCGGCATTTACGTTGAAGCCTGCAATTCCGAGAACGCCAGCGTCATAAAGGAATCCTCCCGTCGTGTCAGTAACTAATACTCCCGAAAATCCCAAATTTCCAGCCGGAAATGGAGATCCATTCGCTGCGGTCAAAGCCCCGTTACCGGCATTGATCGAAAAAACGTCAATAGCGTTGCCCTGCCCGTCGGAAGCAAACAGAAACTTGCCAGCAGGGTCTGCTGCCATGCTGGCTCCAAAAAGTGTATTCGGCCCGGCTATTGCTGTCGGGTTGCTCAATGCTCCTGTTGACGGGTTGATAGTGAATGTCAGGATCTGGTTGGCTTCGGCTTCGTATAGAAACTCGGGCTGCGACGTTGATGGAATGGGGTGTTGGGAAGAGTTACCGCACCCAAAGAGTACCATTGCGAGCACAAGTGGAAATGACGCTTGCAGGCCAACTCTGAATATCATTCGTTTATGCACTAAGTATTCCTTTCCCGTACCCACGCGTCCACCGCAAATGCTGCGCAAATCGACCGCAACGCAAATTCAGGCCGAGCCTATCGCTGATAGATGATTGGCCCGTGTAAGAATGGCGTGACGTGCCCCAACTCTCCTCCGAGTAGCATGCCAAGGCCCCCTCCCAACAAGGCAGCGCCCCCGCGTGCCCCTGAGACAGCACTGGCAAATAAGGCGGCGCCAGCTCCTGCACCAATTGCCGCTCCGGCGAGTTCGCTGTCCCCAGGTCGCTCGATACGTATCTTCAAGACACTCCACCGGTTGAATCGAATCACAAACGGCCCGAACCGGTGGCCTCTGCGCGACGTGTAATAGTTGCAGGCCAGTTCGGTGTCACTGGCAGAAATAAAATCACAATCCGCCCGACGCAATGCCAGCGGATTGGGATTGGAAGCATGCACCGAGATCGGGGTGCCAGGCTGGAGCTTTTCCACGGCTTGCCAGTCTCGTTTCTGCGCGGCGACATTCACAACAAGAGCCAAGATAGCAAGCATGTGACAAAGGATTCGTTTTTGCATGCACGCATTCTAGGGACAGCGCGGCCACGATGGTTTCCGGCTTATGACACTTTCAAGAGTGTCACAGCGGTCGCGGCGGGATCGAGCCCGCGATGGACTCTTCAAAACGGCGGAGATCCGCGAGCGATGATTCTGCCAGCAGGGAAAAGACGATTACGCGGCAACTTTTCAGTAAGTCTTGGGCTGTGACCGAGTCACAAACCACCACTGCCGTCTGCTTTAACCCTCGTTGCCAGTTCGGCTTGCGTGCATCCCGAAACACCAGTGCGTCTGGATGAAAACCGGAGGCGATCAGCATGGTACGGGCCAGTTCCAGAAAATCCGGCCAACGTGACGCGATACCAACCAAAGCGCTCGAGGGAGCGGGCAACCATTCTGCGAGAGAGGTTGGTACAGAACGAATCTTCAATGTGAGTAGTTCGGTCCCGTCGGGCAGAAATTCTCTTACGATCGCTTCTTTGGAAGGAAGTGCGACGGGAATGGCACCTTCGAGCGCTTCGGCGTCTCGCAAGCCGCAGGTTCTAACCGGGAAGGTGACCGCGCGCTGCATCTCCATCCTGACGATTCCTCTCAATTCTTCGTCTGGCTCGATGAGCAGGAAATGGTCCGGCGGTTGTATCTCCATCCACTGGCGTAGACGCGAGCGCACATCGGGAAGAGCGCCGAGGCTACGTGCCGAACGGAAGAAATCAGCGATAAGCCGGTCCAATGCAACTGCCGACGACTTCTCCACGTCAGGTTTGCTCTTCCGGACATACACGCCACTTCCGTGGCGGAACTCAACCCAACGGTCCCGCTCCAATTGCCGGTATCCGGCGCTGATCGTGTTCGGGTGAAGCTGGAAGCGGCGCGCCAGGTCTCGTGTACTCGGCAGCCGCTCCCCGCGGGCGAGGTCATTGCAGAGTATGCCGAGAACGATTTGGGTAACAAGCTGTTCGCGGATGGTGACTTCACTTCGATGACTAAACCAGAATCGCATGGCGCATCATCTTAACCGGTTGATGAACGCTCATAAAAGCGCATCCAACAACTTGCCCCCTGTCGTCTCTGGAGTTTTCCAAGAATTTTAGAAATCATATCCGGCAAACTGGCTCTCCGGTGGCGGGCCGGCACTTCATCATCAATTATGAATCGCCATATGTTCCCAAATGGGGGCGTTCTCCGTTTAGTTCCACAATCGGTAATACGGCGAAGGGGCATGGCCAATTACCCAGCCTTGGTAACGAATTTTACATAGAGACTCCCGTTGACATGGAGGACCTACTTTGTTACCTTTGCCCAGCATCTCTAACACTTGGTTTGCCGAGCTAAGTGCTGCATACAGTTTGGATTGCAGCGGGTGAGGGTTGTTTTGATTCCAAGCGCCTGAAAATGAGCGGGCGCGCAATGTTTACCAGAATGGGAACCACGAGGCGTTCCAAAATGGTAAGGCAAAGGCTCCTGTCTTGGGAGCCCGCTCGGTAATCAGAAATCATATTACTTTTGAAAGGCGAATATTGAGTAAGCGTTTTTACATTCTTTTCGTAGCCCGCGGTGAAGATGGGGAGTTGCGGAAAATCCCTATCCCCCTCCAGTACTTGTATGTACTGGTTGTGGGATCCGCGATAGGCATGTTGAGCTTGACCGGTATTGCCGGATCCTACTTGCGAATGCTGCTGAAGGTTTCGCACTACAACGAACTTCGAACGCAGAAGGACGCGCTTACAAGTCGCTACTCAAAGCTGGAACAGGTGGCCCAGGAAAGGGATGTTCAGGTGGCCTCGCTGGGTTCGCTGGCGAGTGAGGTCTCAACGCTTTACGGGTTGAAGGCCGATCCTACTTTGATTGCCGTTTCGTCCTCCCCCAAGGGTATCCAGGAAGAGCAAATCACATCCTCGCTGGATCGGCTTTATGTCTTGAAGACGTCAGCATTGAGCGGAGCCACGACTACCGGAATTTCTCTCGGCATGACCCGGGATGTTACGACTGCCGACTGGCTGCGGGCTAATTCCGCGCCCAATCTTTGGCCGGTCGAAGGCGCGATAACAGGATCGTTCGGGGAACGAATCGATCCATTCAATGGAGAAGGCGCATTCCACTGTGGAGTCGATATCTCTTCGTCCTATGGGCAGGCGGTGATCGCTCCGGCTGATGGAACAGTCGATTTCGCCGATTTCATGGGTGGATATGGGCGCGCGATCATCCTCAGTCACGGTCATGGAATCACAACCCGCTATGGGCACCTGGCAAACTTCGCCGTAACCGCCGGTGAACACGTCCACAGGGGCGATACGATTGGATATGTTGGATTAAGCGGACGCAGCACCGGTCCCCACCTCCATTACGAGGTCCGCATCAACGACACTCCCGTAAACCCGTATAAATACCTCCGGCTGACGGTTGCTAATGTTGGGGGATTCTCGGCGGGAAGCTGACGGAAGCGTTCAGCAGTCAGCACTCAGCATTCAGTTCTGAAGCCGCGTAGACCAAGGCGCTCATTGGCTTACGGTCAAAGTTATCTTA
>JGI12635J15846_10004577_pt1 | contig 11917 bp, 9 predicted proteins | sample BlaSpr_A8_OM2_M2_FD_15846 | JGI IMG/M metagenome (IMG submission 15846) | reverse complement strand
GGTAACGGCGGGCCACATCGGGGGACACGGGCTGGCGATTGGCGACGACCCAGTCGATGACGCGGTGCGGGACGTGTTTCTGGATGGCGCGGAGATGATCGGCGAGAGCGTAGCCGGCGGTTTCGCCGGGCTGGGTCATCAGATTGGCGACGTAGACGCGCGGCGCCTTGGACTTGGCGATGGCGCTGGCGATTTCCGGGATGAGCAGGTTCGGGAGAATGCTGGTGTAGAGCGAGCCGGGACCGAGGAGGATCAGATCGGCCTGCTTGATGGCTTCGATGGCCCCGGCGAGCGGACGCACGCGGCTCGAGGAAAGCTTGATTTTCTTGATCGGCGCCCCGCGGCTGGCGGTGATGCGGGTTTCGCCGTGAACGATGCGGCCATTTTCGAGCGTGGCAACGAGGTGAACGTTCGAAAGCGTCGATGGAAAAATGCGGCCGCGGATGGCGAGTACCTTGCTGCTGACGCGGATGGCTTCGGTGAAATCGCCGGTGACGTGGGTGAGCGCGGCGAGGAAAAGATTGCCGAAATTGTGGCCGATGAGGCCGCGGCCGGCGTGGAAGCGGTATTGAAACAGGCGGCCGAGAAGAGTTTCATCTTTTGAAAGAGCCACCATGCAGTTGCGAATGTCGCCGGGCGGGAGGATGCGGTTTTCCCGGCGCAGGCGGCCGGAGCTGCCGCCGTCATCGGTGACGGTGACGATGGCGGCGAGATCGGCGATGGGATGTTCGGCGCTGGCGTGCTCGTCGAAGCGGCGAATGACAAGTTCCTTGAGGCCGCGCAGGAGCGTGGAAAGGCCAGTGCCGCCTCCCAGGGCGACGACGCGGAAGCCGCGGGAAAGAGTTTTCGATTTGGAGGCGCGCTTTTTCATGCTGACAGCCGGGATGGCAGAACCGGCAACATCTTGCAGAAAATAATTTAACAGAGATGGCAGAGGACAGCGAGAACGCAGAGAAGAAAAAGCAGGACAGGCTAAAGTCCGTCCCTACAAAAACCGCAACGGCTAGCCGGCGGTGCCGTCTTTTTCCGGATAGAGCAGCTCAGTGAAGCGCGGATCTTCCTGGAGGAAAGCAAAATCTTCGTCGTTGCGCGCGTGATAGCGGTTTTCCGGGCGCAACTGGATGGCGACCTTGAGATTGGCCAGGGCGGAATCGGCTTCGCCGGTGAGGCAATCGAGCGCGGCGAGGGCGTAGTGAATATGGTCGGCCTTGGGCGCGGCTTTGCGGGCTTTATCGAGACTTTCGCGGGCGTCGTCCCATCGGCCGATGTTCATCATTGCCACGCCACGCTGATAATGCTCGTCCGCGGTGCGCGGATTTTGCTCGTGAGAAGGCTTCATGCGCTGCTCGGCGATTTTCAAGTGCATGCGCGCGCGATCGGCGAGTTCCTTGCTGGGGCCTTCGAGAACTTTTTCAAGTTCCTGCTTGGCGCGGGCGAACTTTTGCTGATGAAAGAGGGCCAGGGCTTCGTCGTAGACTTTGAGTTGCGCTTGAACCAGGGGATCGACCAGTTCGACACCCCCACGCTGGGCGGGCGGAGGCGGAGGGAAAGTCTTTTTTTTCTGTGACTTAGACTGACTCCGCGCCGCGCCCTTGGAACGCCTTGACGACGATGAAGTGGGCTTACGCGCTTTTGCCATGGGCCGAATGCTAGCAGAGCAGGATTCTGGCGTCAACGGATGTGAACAAAGGCACTCTAGGAAGGGCGGGAGGCGTCAGGCGTTACCGAACGGAGGCATGGGCGAAAAATAGGACGTGGAGTTCCGGGCGGAATCGCGGACACTGTAGGTGCAGTACACGCAAGGCGACACGCGGGGTGGGGAGGCTGGCCTGCCTTCGCCGCGTATGCTATAAGTTTGTGGCCGAATTCGGGTTGACGACAACGTGCCTTTCATCAATTTTCCTGCTCGCGAAATTAACTGCAAGCTCGTGTATTACGGTCCAGGTTTGGGCGGAAAAACCGCCAACCTGCAGTGGATCTACGATCACACCGGACAAAACCAGAAGGGTAAGATGGTGTCCCTGGCGACGGAGACGGACCGCACGCTTTTCTTCGACTTTCTGCCATTGGATTTGGGAACGGTGCGGGGATTCAAGACGCGCTTTCATTTATATACCGTGCCTGGACAGGTATTCTATGAGGCCAGCCGCAAGCTGATTTTGAAGGGCGCGGATGGCGTGGTGTTCGTGGCGGATTCGCAGGAAGAACGGCTGGACGCGAATTTTGAAACGATGGAAAACCTGATGGAGCACCTGAAAGAGCACAACCTGAATTTTACGACGATTCCCTACGTTCTGCAGTTGAACAAGCGCGACTTGCCGAATGCCATGGCTGTGCCGGAATTGACGAAGCAGCTTCAGAAAAAAGGCGAGCCGGTTTTAGAAGGCGTGGCGATTCAGGGATTGGGCGTGTTCGAAACGCTGAAGGAAGTGGCTAAGCTGGTGCTGGCTGAACTGAAAAAGGGCGGGTAGAAAGTTTCGCTCCCTAAAGCAGGCAATCTCCAGGCGATTAATCTGAGTATCTCCCTGTGCTAATAGAGGCGGAAGGTCGCCTCAAGCATGACCATGCAGGATAAAGGAGCGCCTTCGCGCATGGCGGGCTTGAATTGCCAAGCGCGCACGGCTCTTATGGCTGCCTCGTTCAAACCATAGGGCGCTCCGCGAGTAACCTTGGCTTCGATGGTGCGCCCCTCTGCGGAAACGGTTACTGCCATGATCACGGTGCCATTGAATTTCGCTGCCCGAGCTGGATCGGTGTAGTTCGGGTTCGGACAGTACAAACAGCTCGGCGATGAAATTCCATCCCCGGCCGAGAGGACCAGAGGAATGGAGGAGGAGTCAAGAGTAGACAGAGTTTTGGAAAAGGGCTCTAAAGGGCTTAGATCAGACTCGAGTCCAGAATCGGGAAAAGCGAATTCCTCTACCGGGCCAGCATTGTCCTTCACACAAGAAAGTAAGCTCGCCTGGACGCGCAGCGGCCCGCCTCTGTTCTCGGTCGTGCCTCGCAGCACAGCGGTGGCGCCCATTTGCATCCCCAGCCAACAGATGGCCTTTTCGTTGTTGAAAAGAGCGGCGGGAATGCGCTCTTCATCGAGGAAAGTCTGGAGACGGGAACGGTCGACAATCTTGATCGCGTTTTGCTGAGAGGCAAGCTCCTTCGAAACCTGATCGGCAATCTGCATGCCCAGCCGCGAAGTGGCACCCGACGTAAGCGTGAAGTTTGCAACGAGGATGGTGCAATTCCCCGGTTTGCAATCCACTTTTCCGCTTTTTTGAAGAATGCGATTGGCAAGCGTGCGGATTTCAGTTTCCGGGAGTGCGGTGCGTGAGGTCTCTTGGGAGAAAGAAGAGAGATCGCCGCTGAGGAATAAAATGAAAGAGACGGCGGTGTAGAGAGCGCTGTGAAAAGGAATCCGTCCTGCCATGAAACGGGAGTTTAACACACGGTTATCAGGATCGGTGTTCGGGCTGGAACAGTCAGAAGTTGGCGAGGGCGGCGGATTCGGATTCGAAGGTGGGGATGGCTTCGACGAGGCGGGTGACGGTGAGGGCGTCGCGGACGCGGCCGGGACCGCAGACCAGGCGGAGCACACCGCCTTCGCGGGCGAGCTTGATGGAGATGCGCACGAGCGTGGAGATGCCGGAGCTGTCGATCTGCGGGATGCCGTTCAGGAGGACGACAACTTTCTTCGCGCCCCCTTTGACCACGGATTCGAGAGCGTCGTGGAGCTGCTCGGCGGGCTCGCCGATGGTGAGCCGGCCATGGACTTCGAGTACCGATACTCCGCCGGATTCGCGGACGTTGATTTCCATGGGCACTCGGTCAGTCATTCGGCGCTCTCTATCGGATCTATCAGGCAAGAAAGTTTTCCAACACCACGACGGCCGTCTAGGATAACGACGCAGGGCTGCCCGCAGGCATTATACGATGTTGGGCGCGCGGGACAAGGAAATGCGCACGGGTCATAAGGGTGGGACGCTACACCATGCGAAGGCACACGTGAAGCGCATTCCAGCGCCCATTTCTCACGAGGATTCGGCAATCAAGGACCAACGGGTTAAATCATGTCTTCTTGCGCGGGTCGGCCATCATCGGATCACCGAAAAGAGAACCGTCACGATAGCCAGGATAAGGCCAAGGCAGATCACGGGGATAGCAAGAGTTTTTGCCCAATTGGGATTGACGGTGCTTTCTCGGGTCATGCCGCGGATTTCGGAAAGCTGATGGCGCGCCTGCGCGAGCTCCGAGGTGTTGGAAGCCAATTCCAACGCCTGGACCGTTTCCGCTTCCGCGATGTGCAGAGCGCGCAAACGGTACTGCAATTCCGCGAACTTGAATTGAGCGAAGAAATTTCGGGGTTCGAGGGCGCGAGCTTCTTCCAGAACGTCCAACGAACTGTACACATCGTAGTTCATGGCGTGCGCGATGCCGAGGCAGACGCGGAGGTCCGCGTTGGCCGGGTTCAAAGCGCAGGCCTCCTTAAGAGAGGCGATGACTTCGGCGAGTTTCTGTGGCGGGACCGGATGCGAGTCGCGCCAAGGTACGGCGGGAAGACGGCTTGCGCCGGTGGCGGGAGTGAGAGTTCCCGTCACCGGCGCAAGCGCGGATGAAGCTAAGGAGCGGCTGGACATGAGTAGCCTCGTTCCGTTCCGGTCAGGATTGCGTCTTCAGCTCGAACTGCGGATAGCCTGGGCCCTGAGAATGATTAGTGCTCAGACCCAACGACCACAGCAGCATCTTCCGGATAAGCGTGCATGCCAAACTCAGGCACGTCGAGGCCTTCCAGTTCAACCTCTGGTGCGACACGCATACTCTTGATTTTGTTCACGACCGCAAAGACGCCGTACGTCGCGCCGAACGCCCAGATGGCGCAGAGTGTGGCGCCCATCAGCTGACAGAGAAATTGTCGGGTGTCGCCGTGAAGCAATCCTGTAACTCCTTGGCCTGTGTGCCCCAAGTAGCTCGCCGCGCCGACGCCGTTCCAGCCGGAGCCATAAGTGCCGTCGGCGAAGATGCCGACACAGACGGCTCCTAGCCAGCCACAATAGCCATGCACCGAAATGGCGCCACAGGGGTCGTCAACCTTGATCACGCGTTCATTGAAGAGAACGCCGACACAAACAAGGACTCCAGCAAAAACGCCGATGATGACTGCCCCAGTTGGCGAGACAAACGCGCATGGTGCGGTAATCGCGACAAGCCCCGCGAGCATCCCGTTGCAGGCCATGGTGATGTCGGGCTTGCCGAAGAGTAAGTACCAGAGTAACAGCGCCGCTGCGGAGCCAGCCACCGCAGCAAGGTTCGTGTTTACCGCGACCACGGAAATGCGAAGGTCGGTCGCTCCCAGGGTCGAGCCAGGATTGAAACCCATCCAGCCAAACAGGAGAATGAAAGTGCCAATAACCACGAAAGCCAGATTGTGTGCGGGAAAGGCTCGCGCCTTGCCATCTGGCCCGTACTTACCCAAACGTGGCCCGAGAATGACGGCCAGTGCCATGGCGCAAAATCCACCGACGGCGTGCACCACGGTAGAGCCAGCGAAATCGACGTAGCCGTGTCCTAGATTCATGGTGGAACCGAGCTGCGATAGCCAGCCGCCACCCCATACCCAGCAGCCAAACACAGGATACAGAAAGGCACCGACGAAGAGTTCGCAGAGGAGAAAAGACCAAAACGTAATCCGTTCACAGATGGCACCGACGATGATGTAGCCGGCGGTTTCCATGAAGACAACTTCAAAGAGCGTTAGACAAAGACTGCCCGCGTCATAGCCGGGACCGGTGAGAAAAAAACCCTTCCCACCCAAAAACCCCCACAGGCCGTTTCCGAGAAGGAACCTATTGAGCGTGGGAGTACCGCCGAGATTCGACGGGGCCGCATTGATCGCGACGCCACCAAATTGGAAGGCGTATCCCACAGCGTAATAAGCAAGAAACGCGAAGACGTAGGCTGCGAAATTCAACATCATGAGGTGGGCTGCATTTTTCTTCCGGACCAGCCCGCATGTCAGCAAGGCAAAGCCGGCTTGCATAAAGAGGACTAGATACCCTGTGAGCAGTGTCCACGAGAAATTGGCGGCGATGCGGACGTGGCCCACACCATCCGCCAGCTTTGCGGCAAGCGGCTCTTTGGCCGCTTGCGCTTGATACTCATCGAAATCCTTCTTTTTCTGGGCGTAGTCTGGCGCGGTTGTGTCTGTGGGAGCGGGAGGGACGAAAGGATTTCCGGCGGCATCGCTAACGCTGGTCTTGTCTCCCGTGGCGATACCGGCCGGGTCTGGAGCAGGAGCCTGATCCGCGAGGCATGGAGACGCCATGGCTCCGTGCAATGAGGCGCAAAGAAGTGCCGCCGCAATGCCCGAGAACAAGAAGCGTCGCAAACGTGTTCCGGAAAGTTGTGTCACGTTTTCTTTGTTCCTTCCTCCCATTTCCTTAGTCCTCCTCAATTGTTCCGGGCGAGTGGATGGGCCCGGCGCGGTAAGTAGCAACATGGCCGACTGCCAAAACTGCCTGGGAAAATACGGTTACCGTTTAGGGTCGAACAAACGCAAGGACACCGACCGGATGGCGTCCTCGCGATGCCGCGACAGCGAAAAACCATATGTTCATCATGAACTAGCCGGTTCGACTGCTCTCACCGGCGCGGGCGTTCTTGCCGAGCGTGTCCCGATGGTATCTGGAGGCATTCCCGAGGGTGCGGCCACATGAGAAATTACATACTCCGGATACGCCGAGATGCCGTGCTCATGGAGGTCCAAGCCGTAAAGCTCGCCCTCTTCTGACACGCGGAGAGTTCCGGTCGCGTTGACCAGGTACATGACTACCATGGCGATCGAGAATGTAGCGAGTGTGACGACCGCGCTGCCGATCGCCTGGGCGACGAGGAGTTGCGTTCCGCCGCCGTAGAAAAGGCCCTTCAGCGGCGCCGAGTTGTCTGCGGTGATGGGACCCGTCGCTCCATACCTGCCACAAGCGAACAAGCCGAGTGAAAGCGTTCCCCAGATTCCGCAGAAGCCGTGAACGGGAACAGCGCCGATGGGATCGTCGATGCGGAACCATTCGAGCACTTCGACGCCGAGTACCACCAGGACCCCAGCGATGCCACCAAGAAGAATGGCTCCCGTCGGGCTAACCCAGTAGCACGGGCAAGTGATAGCCACGAGGCCGGCCAAGAATCCGTTCGTGGTGAACCCCGCGTCCCACTTCTTGGAGGATTTGTAGGCCCAGAACATGGCGGTCAAGCCAGCGGCGCACGCGGCGAGTGTGGTGTTCGTGGCGACGCGGCCGATGCCCTCAAAGTCCATCGCGGAGAGAGTGCTGCCGGGATTGAACCCGTACCAGCCAAACCAGAGGATGAGGCCGCCGCTTACGGCAATGGTCAAATCATGCGGCAACATTGGAGCGCCGCCGTCACGCTTGAATGTGCGGCCCAGTCGCGGACCGAGGACGATAGAGCCGGCCAGCGCAATGAATCCGCCAATCGTGTGTACGACTGTGGAGCCCGCAAAGTCATGGAAGCCCGTGCCGAGTGATGGCCAGACATGGCCATCGCTGCCCATCAAGGCCAACCAGCCATCCGGTCCCCAGGCCCAGTGGCCAATGATCGGATAGATGAAACCGGAAACGGCAACACTGTAGAGGAGATCGCCGACAAATCCGGTACGGCCGATCATGGCTCCGGAAGTGATCGTGGAACAGGTATCCGCAAAAGCAAACTGGAAGATCCAGACGGCGAGGAACGCGACGCCGGTGGTTTCATAGGTCGCCGGAGCACCTTGCAGGAAGAACCAGTGATATCCAATGAATCCGTTGCCGTGGCTGAACATGAAGGCAAAGCCGATGGCATAGAAGAGAACGCCGCAAAGACAGGTATCCACAACGCATTCCATGAGCACATTCACGGTTTCGCGAGAACGACAGAATCCGGCCTCCAGCATGGTGAAGCCGACTTGCATGCCGAAAACCAGGAAGGCGGCAATCAGCGTCCAGGCAGTGTTGACGGGATTGACGACATCAGCGGCTTTGACCTCCGCATCGGCGGCGTAGACGCGGCCGAAGACGAGGTAAGACATCGCGGCCATGACGACAAGAGTCAACCCGACGCCCATTAGTTTGCCGGCGAACAGCAGCTTTCCGTATCGGCGCCATTCCGGAGCCCGCAGCCGGACGGCCAGCCGCGAAAGCTTCTCCGAGAGTGACAGCTTCTTCCCATATTGCGGGCTTCCACTCATTCCATTCCTCCCCTTTTGAATTTCCTCAGGAATTTGCTCAACACTTTCATGCTGCTGCATGAGTTACCGCTTGGGCCCAAAGAATGCCAGAACTCCCAATGACAGTGTGTCTTCGTTCTTGTAGGTTCCTAAGCCGGTGGTGCCGTTCACTGCGGAACCGCGAAAGAAAAATGGCTGGTTCGACCAGTCGCGCCGGTACTCCAGCCGCGCGAGCAGGCCCTCGATCATTTTGTATTCGCCCGTGAGCGTGACCTCTTTAAGGTCTTGCGCCAGTCCGGTTTCGAATCCATTGCGATCCTTGAACCACTCGACGCGCGGTGTGAAGGCCCATTTGCTGGTGGGCTGGAAGTGCACAGCGCCGGCGATGCCGTACCACTTGGCGGTGAATTCCGAGGTGCCCGATCCGGACTTGTTCTGACCGTAATCAAAGTTGATGTAGGCGTTGAACTTGCTGCTGGGAGTCAGGAGGAGCGTGGTGTCGTAGAGGTTGCGCCAGCCCGTGTTCGTGCTGGGGTTTTCAGGACCGGTGTAGTAGTTGTTGCTCCAGGCGAATTTCTTGGTCGTAATCGTGCCGGTGAACCCCGCCGTCTTGCCGCTATTATTGTCCTCGACGTTGTTCCACCCGTTGATGAGTTGTACGCCGCCGGTAAAGTATTTACCGACCGGGAACGATGTGCGCACGCCGAAGTGGTAATAGGGAATGGCCCAGGCGAAGAGAAGCGAGCGGGAATAGTTCCAGTTGCTGTTGGTTTCGATGACTTCAGCACCCGCGCTGGTGACGAATTGGCCGAAGTCCACCTCGAAGCCCTTAGCCTTCGCCGGCTTCAAGCTCACATAAGCCTGTTCGATGTTGCGAAGGAAGCTCGGCGCCGTGCTTGGCTCGCTCGCATGGATGATATCGAATGCGCGGCCGAACCCAAGATCCACTTGGAACCCGACCGGATCGGGCGAGTGTGCCACGGTCAGCTTGGCCATGTTCAGGCTGAACTGATTGGCCTTCACATCGAAGTTATACAACTGGTTGAACTGCGAAGACGGATGGTTGAAATTGAAGCTGTAATAACCGTCCACCAAACCGCTGAAATCGATCGGTCCCGCCGACCATGTCGGAGGCGCCGGCTCCGGAGCAGGCGTTGCCGCGGGCGTTGGAGCTGGAGGTGTTGCGGGGGCAGGTTCCTGCGCAGCCGGAGCGCTGGCAGCAGCCGTTTGGCCCGAAGTGGGTTGGACGGAAGCGGTGCGCCCCTCAACATCGGCGAGACGCTTTTCCAGTTGTTCGATTCGATCGAGCAGGATTCGTTCGCGCAGGTCATCCATCGTCCTTACGACTTGCGTTCCCGCAGTGCTTTGCTGGTTGGTACTTGTCTGCTGTGCGAAAGCGGATATCGCCATCAGCGAGCCGAGCAATAAGCTGAAACAACACCTCGAGGAAATGTGCAATTTATCTTCTCCTTGGGACTTCCTTGGTTACCCCGGGCCCTTGGACAAATGCGAAAGACGACATTGCTGTTTTCTTGGGGGGTGACTGTAGCGGTGACTCCTTGGAAACGCCAACAGAAAATTTGTATTGAGTTAATGCAAAAATTTTGTTGGCCTGCCCGGCGCTCCCGTGCATTATTGTTGACCTGCGCGTATCGCCCGCACTCGGGGGGTCTTGCGCCATACCGGGGAAATCCAGTTCATTCATTGAAGGGGGAGATGCATGAAGAAACTCGAAGCAATCATCCAGCCCTCACGGTTCGAATCCGTGAAAGATGCGCTGCTTGAGATGGGGGTGGGAGGCTTGACGGTGACGGAAGTACGCGGGCACGGGCGGCAGAAGGGCCATACGGAGGTTTATCGCGGGCGCGAATACACCGTGGACCTTCTGCCAAAGATCAAGCTGGAGGCGGTGCTGCCGGATGCCCTGGCGGATCGCGCGGTAGAAACAATTTTGAAGACGGCCAAGACAGGGAAGATTGGCGACGGTAAGATATTCCTGTCGAAGGTTGATGAAGCCATCCGGATTCGCAACGAGGAGCGCGGTGAAGACGCGCTTTAGGCTTTCACTTTTGGCCGCCGTGCGACCGGCTTACTGACCGCGGGGCGATCGACGTGACGAGCACTGCACGCCCCAGTCTTAATCCGGGCATCCGACCCGCAAAAAACATGCAAGGTTCTCCAACGCCCCTATCCGTGCTCGGCCCGCAGGCCGACGCCGAACGGCAACGCATCCGGCAACAATTTGAGACGGGTACCAGTGTGCGAGAAACGCTGCGCGCGCAGTGTGAGCTGGCGGACCGCAACGTCGAGCAGATTTTTGGCGAAGTTCTGCGCGTCCACAACCGCGAGGCGCAAGGGCTTTGCCTGCTCGCGCTGGGCGGGTACGGGCGGCGGATGCTGTTCCCCTATTCCGATCTCGACATTCTATTCTTGATGGGAAACGACAGAGCAGAACAGGAATCGCGGCCGCTCATCTCCGAATTTTCGCGGACATTGTGGGACATCGGATTTCGCGTCAGCTCGGCGGGGCGCACGCTGGAAGAGTGTAAGCGGATCGAAGAAGACAATGCGGAGTTCCACCTGGCATTGCTGGATCGCCGATTCCTGGCGGGCGATGCCGCGCTATACGAGAAGCTGGACACGAAAGTGCTGCCCGCGTCGGAAAAGCAGGCGCGGCCCTTCCTGGTGGCGCAGATACACAGGCTGACCAGGGAACGCCTGACGCGCTACGGAAATACGATTTTCCACCTCGAACCCAACGTGAAAGAGTCGCCGGGCGGCATGCGGGATTATCAGGCGACGATTTGGCTGCGGCAGATCGTGGACGAAAAAAAGGGGATACGAAACATCACCGCCGCGGAGGAAGAGCTTTCGGCCGCGGCTGTCGATTTTCTGAGCGCCATCCGCTGTTTTCTGCACTATAGCAACGGCCGGAACGATAACACGCTCACCTACGAGCTGCAGGCGGCGGCAGCAGAACGCGCGCTGGGTGTGGGCGACGGAGTGGGGCGAACTCCCGCTGAATGGATGCGCCAGTATTTTCGGCACGCCCGGACGCTGAACCGGCAACTCTTGCGCTATCTCGAGCAGCGATCTGCCGCGCCATTAACGTTGCGGCAGCGCCTGTTCAATGCGGCGCGCGCCGCCAAGCTCGAGCCGGGCGACGGGAAATGCTTCACCGTGCGTGACGGCCTGCTCGAAGTGCTCGACCAGCCGGTGTTATCGGACCGCGCGATCACCTACTCGCTCTTCGCGGAAGCGGCGCGCACGGGGACCCCGCTGAGCCGCGAGGCGGAGCGCAGCATCGGTTATATCCTGAAGCATCCGGAACTTCCTCCGAAGAACACGGAGATTTCCTGGGCCACGCTGCGCGAGATACTGGGCTCCGATTATCCAGGCGTGGCTTTGCGGTCGATGCAACGGCTGGGGCTGCTGACAGAAATCCTGCCGGAATTCGGAAGGATCGACTCGCTGGTGGTGCGCGATTTCTATCATCGCTATACGGTAGACGAGCATTCCTTGCGGACCATCGAGCACCTGCAGGAATTGGCGGAGCCGCCGGATGAGCGAGGAGCGCATTTCGCACCGCTCTGGAAGACCGCCGAACGGCGGGACTTGCTGATCTTGACGCTGCTGCTGCACGACGTCGGCAAAGGAATGCCGGTGGAAAATCACATCACCGGCAGCCTCGCGGCACTCGAGAGCGCT
>JGI12635J15846_10004573_pt1 | contig 11922 bp, 9 predicted proteins | sample BlaSpr_A8_OM2_M2_FD_15846 | JGI IMG/M metagenome (IMG submission 15846) | reverse complement strand
GCTGGGGCCGTTTCGCCCGCCCGCCAATCTCGGCTCGCTGCCGTCGCTTACGGCGCAGGGGGCTGACATCTATGCCCGTTGGGTCTACATGCATAGATTCCTGATCCCGGTCTATGGCATTGGCGTTAGCCTGGTTCTCTGGATCGCAGCCGCCGGCTTGATCCACGGGATCGCGAGAGCCCTGGGGGGCCGCGGCAACTTCGCGGGCCTGGTGAAGCTGATGGGCTACGCCGCATTCGTCGGGGTGGTCGCCCTGCCCGTGGGCCTGCTAGACGCGCTGCTCAAGCTGCAGGGCAACGCCAGGGCCGAAATGTTCGTCGGCCAGCTGGCCGGTTTGCTGGGCGTGGCCATCTTTCTCTGGCAGAACTCGCTGCTCGTTATTGCGACGCGCGATCACTACGCGATATCTACGGAGCGCGCCGTTGCTGCCGTCATCGGGCCGATCGGCGCGGTCCTGGTCCTGACTGTCGCGCTGGTTATTCTGGCGATTGTTTTGACGATCATCGCCCAGCAGCCGGCATGATCGACGCTAAGTTCCCGGAGAATTTTCTCTGGGGGACGGCGACTGCTGCGCATCAGGTCGAGGGTGGCAACCACTCCAACGACTGGTGGGCCTGGGAGCAGGTCCCCGGGCATATCAAAAACGGCGACCGGTCGGATCCGGCCTGCGAGCATTACCGGCGTTTTGCGTCCGACTTCGATTTACTTAAGTCTTTGCACCAAAACGCCCACAGACTGTCTGTCGAATGGTCTCGTATCGAGCCCGCGCCCGGCGAGTTCTCGTCGACGGCGCTGGCGCATTACCGGGACGTTCTGCAGGCTCTGCGTGACCGAGGCATGGAGCCGTTGGTGACGCTGCATCACTTCACGAATCCAACCTGGATCGCGCAGGCAGGCGGCTGGGAGGCGCCTGAGACGGCTGAATACTTCGCCCGGTTCGCCGAGCGCGTCACGGACGAGCTAGCCGGCCTGGCCAGGTTCTGGATCACGATCAACGAGCCCACTGTCGTCGCCTACCAGGGTTACATCCACGGAGAATGGCCGCCGGGTAAACGCGACTTTGGCACGGCCTTGCGCGTCGTGGTGACGCTGCTTCGGGGCCATTGGCTCGCCTACGAGCGGATCAAGCGCCGCCATCCCGAGCTGCAGGTCGGACTCGCGCATCATCTGCGGGTCTTCGACCCGGCCCGCTGGTTCGCGCCGCAAGACCGGGCCGTGGCGGCGGCCTTTAACGCGGTTTTCAATCAGAGCATATTGCGCTCGCTTCGAAAAGGCCGGCTGGTTTTTCCACTGACGCGAAGCGGCTTGATGCAAAACGGCAATCCGAGTGGTCCACCACAGAGCCAGGATTTTATTGGCCTGAATTACTACACTCGTGAGCTCGTGAAATTCAATCACCGATATGGCGCCGAGCTCTTCGGCCAGCGGGTGCTCGTCGAGCCCGCCCTGCGCTCGGACCTGTCCTGGGAACTCTATCCGGAGGGCCTGTACCGAACGTTAATGGCGTTACGCCGCGAGCAGCTGCCGATCTACGTGACTGAAAATGGCATTGCCGACCGTGATGATGCGTTGCGACCGGAGTTTTTGTTGACGCACATCGCGGCGATGCTTCGGGCGATCCAGGCGGGTGCGCCCGTCCGTGGCTACCTGCACTGGACCTGCTTCGATAATTTTGAGTGGGCGGAGGGCTATAGCGCCAAATTCGGCCTGATCGCCTGCGATCCGGTGACCCAGGAACGCCGGGTCCGGCCTAGCGCAAGGCTCTATGCGGAGATCTGTCGCACGAACCAGGTTCCCGCTAGCGTCGAGCTTCCGCCAGAGCCTCAGCCGTCCGCTGAGTCAGCCGGCCCGACTGACTTTCGCTGAGCCGCTCCGACGGGCGTGGTGGGTCGCCAACGAGAAATCGTTGCTCCATCTGCGCGATGACCTGGCCGGATACTTCCAGCTCTGCGCTCACCCGGTAGACGCCGTCCGCGTGCAGCCGGACGACCGGCTCAGCCACGGCGATCGCAGGATCGAGCTGATCCGGGATCGTCACCCAGTCCTGGCCATGGAATCGTCTCTTTGCGAACCAGCCGCGGACCTCCCGCCAAAGGCTCGTGTCATGCGCGCGCTCGCGCTGAATGTGCCAGCGAAGGCGGGCCCGGCCGTGGCGGGCCGGGTCGTCATTGATGCAGACAATCCGCAAGTGCTGGAGCCGGCCACGCGGCAGCCGGAGCAGCAGGCCATCGACGGCCGCCTGGTTCTCGGGCAAATCGACGGTCAGATATAACGGCGCAAACGCGTCGGCGACGGCGCGATACGCGCGCTTAGGACGTCGTGCCTGGTCGACGATCGACGCCGTGATCGCCGGGAAACTATCGACCAGCTGGAAGAGCAACACGCCGCCGCAGTGAGCGAACTTCTGGCGGCGAAAGCGATCGATCGCAAAGCGAAGGAGATGCGCCTGGTATTCCTGGCTGGCGCGGACATAGCCATCGCGGCTGGGGTGCGCCGAGGGCGGCCCGATGCCGCTGCGCAGCCATTCCGCGGGTTGGTAGCCGGCGTAGCGCCAGTTCTCGTCGTCGTCGGCAACGGGCCAGCCACGATTCAAGTGCCGCCATACCGGCGAGTTGGCGTTGGGGAGCGCCTGGGCGCCGACCTCAGAAACGAACGCCGGACTGAGCCCGCCCAGGTCCCGCCAGTGGCCGTGGGACCAGCCGTGGCCGCAATGCAGGTCCTGGTCACCGGCACCCGCGAGCGCCGGACGCGAGGGATCAAGGCTTCGTAATAGTCCGGCGGCTTCTTCATCTACGTCGAGGTTCAATTGCTCCGTGTGACGCTCGCCCAACCAGGCCTGCGAGCGGCTCCACGGTGGGTCGGCGTGAACGGCGTAATTGATGACACTTGGCCGATTAAAGAGCAAATGCACCATCTCTTCGACCTGCGCCGTCACGGCTTCTCGGAAAAAGGCCAGGGACCGAACGTCGGCCCGATGGATATACGAGCCCGTCATGGGCATGTCCTGCCAGAGCATGACCCCGGCACGATCTGCCGCGTCATACAGGCCCGGGGGCTCGAGGTGGGCATTGAGACGCAGCATGTCCATGTTGGCCTGTCGCGCCAACTGGACGTCTGATCTCAAGAGCTCGTCGCCGGCCGCGTCCAGGAAAAATTCGCTGCAGTAATTCGCGCCGCGCATGAACATCGGCCTGCCATTGATCGAGTAGGTCCAGCCTTCGGCGCGGGTCTGCAGCCGGACCTCACGGATGCCGAACGTCTCGCTCAGGCTGGAACTCTTGCGTTCATCGGCGCTGATTTCGACGTTGGCTTTGTAGAGGGCAGGGTCGCCGTGCGCCCACGGGTACCAGAGTTGCGGATCCGGCAGGGCCAGCTCAACGACGACGTCCTGGACAGCGTGTCCATCGAGCCGGAAGGCGCGGCGCATTTCGAGGGGCGCGCCGCCCGGAAAATTATCCGGCGCGACCTGAATAAGCATCTCGCCGGTCATGATCCGGCCGTCCAAATTGCGCAGTCTCGTCTTCAAAGCCAGGCTTGCGCGGTCACCCTGCTCCAGGCGAGGCTCGCAGTGCATCCACTCGGCGACCACATGACCAACCTGCTCCAGCAAGACCGGCTGCCAGAGGCCCATGGGAACGTGCCAGACGTACTGCTCGCCCAGGCGCCCCAGTTCGCGGCTCGGGTAGGGCTTCGCGTCTGAGTCATTGAAAAGGCCCATCAGGTGGCGTTTCGCGGCGAGGTCGGTCTCGACGGGGGCCTCGATGCAGACGGCGAGGACGTTCTCCTCGAGCAAGAACGACGAGATATCGAAGCTGAACGGCGCGAAATAGCCGTAGTGACTGCCGAGCAGGCGGCCGTTCAGCCAGACGTTGGCGACCAGGAACGCGCCTTCAAAACGGAGCAGCGTTCGTTGCCGATGACGTGGTCTCGGAAAACGGAGTCGATACCAGATCGCCTCGTTGCCGCTGGTGGCGCCATGCAGGCGCGGCACCTGGGCCGGGGCCCAGGCGTCGTCGTCGAAGTCGAGCCGGGGAAAGCCGCGATCTTCACCTTCGCCGAGGGTCGCGATCGCCATCCGCCAGCCGGTCGTCAGCTCCTGTCGATTCAGAGCTTGCCTTGGAAACAATGACAGGCAGTCATTCAGGGCCATCAGCGCGTCCGCTCCGACATGGCACCGTCGACGGACCGGACGCGATAGAACTCCGGGGTCTTATGGAATTCATCGGCGTATCCCTCTGCGAGATGTTGCTCGACGTCATCCGTGCCGGTCGCCTCCAATAGCACCAGCACGCAGCCGCCGAAGCCACCGCCCATCATCCGCGCGCCGATCACCTGGGACATCCCGGCGGCGAGCTCCACGAGGCAGTCAAGCTCCCGGCAGCTTACCGCGAAATCGAGTCGAAGGCTCTCATGAGAGGCGTAGAGAATCGGCCCGAGGCCGCGGGGCGCGCGCCGGCGAAGGGCGTCGGCCGCCTGCAGGACCCGCGCATTCTCGGTGATAACGTGCCGCGCGCGGTGTTGCTCAATGGGGTTGGTGATGCGCTCGAGGTCCGGTTCGGTGGCGTCGCGGAGGCTCGCGAGCCCCATAGCTGCGGCCGCCGCTTCGCACTCAGCCCGGCGCTGGTTGTATGCGGAGCCGGCCAGCTCGTGACGCACTCGGCTATCCGCGAGCAGCCAGGCAAGCCGTCCGTCCGGTAATGGCACCTGCTCTTCCTGCATCGACCGGCAATCGAGCAGGATGGCGTTGCCGCCGCGGGCCTTGAGGGCCGTGAATTGATCCATAATGCCGGTCCTCGCGCCAACGAACACGTTCTCGGCCGACTGGCAGAGCCGGGCGATCTCCAGCGCAGGCATCTCGATGCCCCGAGCCGCCAGCATCGCGACGCCACCGGCGACCTCGAGCGCACCCGATGAGCTCAGGCCGGATCCCACGGGTAGGTCCGAAGCCACGAATACATCGAAGCCTGGGCCGGCGCCATGGTGCTTGTCGATCTCACGCGCGACGCCGACGAGATAATCCCCCCAGTTGCCCTGGCGCCGGGAGGGCAAGGCGTCGAGATCAACCGCTGCCTGGTATCGATCGCTGCGCAAGGCAACGCGACCGTCTCGCCGCAGCCGAAGGGCAACGGCGACATGGCGATCGATCGCCGCCGGAAGCGCGAAACCCTCGTTATAGTCCGTGTGCTCGCCGATGATATTCATCCGCCCGGGCGCGACGGCGACGGCGCCCGGCGGATAGCCAAACGCCTGACGGAAGCCATTCCGGGCACGTTCGTCAAGTTGGTGTGGTGCGCTCATGGACGATCCATCCGTGCGAAGAGCCAGTCCAGCGCCTCTCTCGGACTGGCGGCGACCGGCAGCTCTGGCTCTGTCCGTCCCTCGCGATCAACGCGCCAGGTCTTGATGCCGATGGTCGGTCGCCGGTTGCGCAGCGCGAGCGCGATCTCGGACAACGTGCCCAGGCCGCCGCCGAGGGCGACGACGCCATCGGCGGTCAGGGCCAGGATCGCGTTCCGCGCATGACCGAGTCCGCTGGCGATGGCCACGTCGATGTACGGGTTTGCCTCGTTCGTGTCGTCACCCGGGAGCAACCCGATGGTCAGACCACCGGCGGCTCGGGCGCCGCGCGCGGCGTGCTCCATCACGCCGGTCAGCCCGCCGCAAATCAGCACGGCGTCACGTTCCGCAATGCCGCGGCCTAACTCGAAGGCCAGATCCGCGAGTGACGTCTGGGGGTCTGACTCACCGCAGACCGCAACCAGGCGCCGTCGTGAGCTCAACGACTACGAACTATAGCCCTAGATCGTCCTGAGTGGAATAACGCTCGCTTGCTTGAAATTTCTGATGCTGACCTGAGCCGCCAAGTGCGATGCGACGTCGCGATAGACCGCGGCCAGCGGCGAATCCGGCTCGTGGACCATCAGCGGCACGCCCGAGCCGCCGCCCTCGCGAATGCGCCGATCCAGCGGGATCTCACCAAGGAACGGAATGTTCATGCGCTCTGCCAAGGACTTCGCGCCGCCGTGTCCGAAGATCTCTTCGCGTTGGCCGCAATGGGGACAAACGAAGTAGCTCATGTTCTCGACCAGGCCGAGGTTCGGGACTTTCAACGTGTTGAACATCTGGATGGCCCGGCCGACATCGGCGGTCGAGACGTCCTGGGGGGTCGAGACGACGACGGCGCCGGTCATCGGGATGCTCTGCGACATGGTCAGTTGCACGTCGCCTGTACCCGGGGGCAGGTCAACGACGAGATAGTCGAGCTCGCCCCAGTTGACGTCGAAAAGAAATTGCCTGACGGCACCCGAGAGCATCGGCCCGCGCCAGATGGCCGGTTTATCGGCCTCGATGAAGAACGCGATCGAAATAATCTTGAGGCCGTATCGCTGGATCGGGATGATCTTCTCGTTCTCGGCGTAGGGCTTCTCGTGTTCGGCGCCCAGCAGAATCGGCACGTTCGGACCATAGACATCGGCGTCGAGCACGCCAACTCGGGCGCCGAGCTGCGACAGGGCCAGCGCGATGTTCACGGCGCACGTCGACTTGCCGACGCCACCCTTCCCGGCGCCGACGGAAATAATATTTCTGACGCCCTCGACCTGCTGCTTCTGCGGCACGCCACCGGTCCGCGAGACCTGGGCGTCCCATTTGATCTCGGCTTTGGGCGAGCCGGGCAGCGTGGCCAGCGCCGCGTCGATGTCATCGTGAATCTTGTTCTTCAGGGGACAGGCCGGCGTCGTCAGGACGACCCGCATGCCAATCGTCCCGGCGTCGATCACGGCCACGTCCTGGATCATCTTGAGCTCCATCATCGGGCGGTGAAGCTCCGGATCCTGCACCCCGGCAAGTGCCTCCAGGACCGTCTGTTCTGAGAGTTGCGTCACGGCCATCGCCATTCAGTCTACCGCGAACTTCGGATGTAACTCAGGATGATGTCGTCGATCAGGCGCTCCACCGGGGCCAGGTCATCGGTAAAGACAATCCCGTTCGCCGGGACCCGCCGGATGTTGCCGGTCACGAGCGCGTCGGCGATGATCGGCAATAGCTTCGGGTTGGTCTCCGCGTGGGCCCGGGCCAGGAATCGATCCACGGTGGCCGGGGCGGATGTCGCGTAGATCACGGTGTTCGTGAACCGGTGGTTGGTCTCGATCGTAAAGACGTTCGGGAAAACGGCGTTGAGCGTGCCGCTCAGGGCGTCGACGAGCCGATTGTCAGTCGGCGTGCGACCAACGTTGATCGCCAGCACACCATCGGGCTGGAGGTGGGCTTTGGCACTCTCGAAGAACTCGCGGGTTGTCAAATAAAATGGGATGTAGGGCTGGCGGTAGGCATCGATCAGGATCACGTCGTAGCGGCCAGCCTGGGTCGCCATCCAGTAGCGCCCATCGGCGACGGTGACGTGCAGGTTGGGCTCCGTCATGTCGAAATAGCGCCGGCCGACGTCGACGATCTTCGGGTCGAGTTCGACCCCGTCGATTGGGATCGGCCCGTCGATCGCCGTAAATTGTCGGGCAACCGTCCCGCCGGCGAGCCCGACCAGGGCAACGCGCCGCGGAACCTGGCCGGATCCGAAGTAGGGCGCCAGTAGGACATCGTCCCAGTAGCCGTGGGTGTAGAGGCTGGTTGGATCGTAGATGGAATGCACCGCCGAGCCCTCATCGAGGAGTAACTGCGTCTCGGTGCCGCTCTGGATGACCTGAATGTAGTTATAAGCCGACTCGGTCTCGAAAACGCGCGTCCCGTAGGTGGCGGCACGGATGGCGCCTCCCGACAGCAGCGCCAACGCGACGATCACTACGGGGATAAGTAAATACAGTCGCCGCCGGCCGCGCTCGTACAGGCCGGCGGCCGAGATCGCGCCCAATAGAAAGGCAAGAACAAAGATCGTCGGTCGCGTCCCGTAGGTCGGGATGAGCCAAAACACCGGAATGAACGTTCCCAGGATGCTGCCCAGCGTCGACAGCGCATAGACGGCGCCCGCCGCGTTGCCGGCCGTTTCCAGCTCCCGGATCCGCAGCCGGATCACGAACGGCGACACCATGCCGAGAAGGATGACCGGCGCCGCAAAGAGAATGATCACCGAGAGCAGCGAGCCAAGCACCAGGCCGACCGACACCTGGGCGAAGCCAGTCTGGGCCAGGGAAAGGATGGGTCTCGACACGATTGGAATCGCGGCCGTGAGCAGAGCGGCCGCTGCCGTGATCTGAAACAGCAAGCGCGAGTCAGGTCGCCGATCGGCCAGCCGCCCGCCGGCGTAGTAGCCAATGGTCAGGTAAATCAAGATCAGCCCGATCAGCGTCCCCCAGATAAAGAGCGACTGCCCGAAGAAGGGCGCCAGCAGCCGCGACGCAGCAAACTCGATACCCAGGCTCGCGAGCCCACCGGTGAATGCCAGCGGAAGCAACAGCCGTCGGCGCGAGGCAGCCGCCGGTGATGCGAGCTGTGGCAACCCCCCCAATTCAGGCTTGATCTCAGGCCGCACGGTCTGTCTCAGGATAACGGGGGCCCGGCTGAGGGCCCCTTTTTGTTTATTTCGCTGCGACCGAGCCGAGAAGCGGGGCCGCGTAATCGTGGTGCCAGATCAAGGTGGCGAGGTCATGGCCGTCGGGCTCGAGAGCAACCGCTTGTTCGTAGACGTAGAAATAGACGTTCTCGAACGTCCAGTTGCCGAGCTGGCGGTCGCGAAAGCTGGCCTGTAGCCGGCCGTCGGTCTCGCCCGCCGCGAAGAGCGCCGTGGCCGAGTCGTAAATCGATCGCAAAATTCGGAGCTGGGCTTCGAGTTCCTCGATGATCGTGACCGAGGCGCGTTCGAACTTGAGCTTGGCGATCCGCCGGCGCAAATCGTTGATCTCGAGCATGTACTCGTCCATGCATCAAGTTTATTTCAAGATTGGCGCGAGTTACAGCCCCACCCTGCCCTCCCCCGGAGGGGGAGGGTGATCGAACTTAGCGAATCAGGGAGTGCGCGGCGACCATCGGGGCAATCAGGATGGCAATGATATTGACGACTTTGATCATCGGGTTGATGGCGGGCCCCGCCGTGTCTTTGTTGGGGTCCCCCACCGTGTCGCCGGTCACAGCGGCCGCATGCGTTTCGGTCCCCTTTCCCCCGTAGTGGCCGTCCTCGATGTATTTCTTGGCGTTGTCCCAGGCGCCGCCTCCAGACGTCATCTGGAGCGCCAGGAAGATGCCGGTCACGATGCTCCCGATCAGCAGGCCGCCAAGCGCCTTCGGGCCCAGGGTGAAGCCCACCAGTAGGGGCGCAGCCACCGGGATCAGCCCGGGGATGATCATTTCGCGCTGGGCCGCGCGCGTCACGAGGTCGACCGCGCGACCGTACTCGGGCTGCGCGGTGCCTTCCATCAGACCCTTGATCTCGCGGAACTGGCGGCGGACTTCGACCACGACCTGGCCGGCGGCGCGGCCGACCGCCAGCATGCTCAGCGACCCGAACAGGAATGGCAGGATGCCGCCGAAAAAGAGCCCGACGATCACCAGCGGATCAGTGAGATCAAATGCGATGTGCGCGCCACGCCCGACTTCCTGGGTGTAGGAAGAAAACAGCACGAGCGCAGCCAGCCCGGCGGAGCCGATCGCGTAACCCTTGGTGACGGCCTTCGTCGTGTTGCCCACGGCGTCCAGTGGATCGGTGATATTGCGCACCGACTCGGGCAGGTTGGCCATCTCCGCGATGCCGCCAGCGTTATCCGTGATCGGCCCATAGGCATCGATGGCGACGATGATGCCCGTCATGGAGAGCATCGACATCGCGGCAATCGCGATCCCGTAGAGACCGAAATCACCGGCCGAGGGCTGCTGGTTAAGAAAGTACGAAATCAGAATGCCGACGCCGATGACGAGCACGGGAAGCGCCGTGCTGATCATGCCGATCGCCTGCCCGGCGATGATGTTGGTGGCAGCGCCGGTCGTCGACGCCCGCGCAATCAGCCGCACCGGCGGAAAGTCGGCACTGGTAAAGAACTCGGTGATGGCCACCAGCGCGATCGTGACGACAACGCCGACGACGGCGGCCCAGAAGAGATTGAAGTTCAGCCCGATCAGGAGTGTTACCGCGAGAAAGCCGGCCAGCGCGAGCACGGCACTGATCGCCAGGCCCCGATACAGGGCGCCCATGATCCAGGTACCCCGGCCGAGCCGCACGAACATCGTGCCGATCACAGTGGCGATGATCGAGATGGCACCGAGGATCAGCGGGTAGAGCACGTACTGGACCTTTCCGGGGAACAGCAGGCTGCCCAGCAGCATGGCGGCAATGGCGGTGACGGCGTAGGTCTCGAACAGGTCGGCCGCCATGCCGGCGCAGTCGCCCACGTTGTCGCCGACGTTGTCCGCGATGACCGCGGGGTTGCGAGGATCGTCTTCAGGAATACCCGCTTCGACTTTGCCGACCAGGTCGGCGCCGACGTCAGCCGCCTTGGTGAAGATCCCGCCGCCCAGCCTGGCGAAGACGCTGATCAGGCTGGCGCCGAACGCCAGGCCAACGAGTGACTGGGGTTTCTGAAAGATCCAGTAGGAGATCGCGACCCCGAGCAAGCCGAGACCCACCACGAAGAGGCCGGTGACGGCCCCGCCGCGGAATGCCAGGCGCAGGGCCGGGTCGAGGCCTTGAGTGGCTGCCTGGGCCGTGCGGACGTTGGCGCGGACTGACACATTCATGCCGACGTAACCGGCCAGGGCCGAGCAACCGGCACCGACAACGTAGAGGACGCCGGTCTGCCAGTTGACAGCAAACGTAATGACCAGGGCGAGGACAACCCCAATTACGGCGATGACGCCGTACTGCCGGTTCAGGTAGGCGGCCGCGCCTTCCTGGATGGCGCGCGCGATCCGCTGCATGGTTTCGTTTCCCGGATTGGCCATCAGTACCCAGCGGGTCAGATATCCGCCATAGGCGAGCGCGATCAAGGCCGCGACGCTGACCAATGCCAGGACAGCCGTCGACGTCGAGTCATCAATGGTGATCGCGGCCGCGACGAACAGAGTCAGCGCCTCCCTTCCTTAGTGTGGGTGCACCAAAAAACGCCCGACGTATTGTAGCGTCAGCCCGATTATGTCCTCGGGCGGCCGAACAGCGTCAGCACCTGGTCCCGGATCCATTTCGGCGGTGGTACCCCACCGGGCCGCAGACGGTCGGGACCGGTGACGACGACGTCGTCGGCGGCGTCCGTGGCCGGCGACTCGCGCTTGGGGGGCGTCACGTAACCGACCCCGAGCGTTTCGGCCAGGTCGCGAATCCGGTTGAAGAAGCCTGACGTGTGCGGCGAGCGTTCGAGTTGCAAGCCGGTGAAGTCGTAGTGATGCACCCACTCGTGCAGCAGTGTCTCGAGAAAGACCTTCGGCGCCAGCACCTGCTGGCGGATCGCGGTCAGGTTGTAAATCCGGATCGTCCCCCGTCGCGGCATCGACTCCCACGCGATCCGGTAGTAACCGTACGTCTTCAGCTCGAGACGTCCCCCGCGCGTTCGATGTTTCTGCGGACGATCGGCCACCGTCAGCTTGCAGAGAGGTAGACCTGCGGCTTCATCGAGGACGTCGAGCAGCGCCTGCCCCTTGGCTTGCCGTCCGGCCGCCGCGGTTTCATCGAGAATCGAGAGCGCGATGCCTTTTCCCAGGGGAAACTCGCGCCACGTGACGGTCTCAACGCCCTTGCTGCGTTCGTAAGCGGATCTGGGCACTCCCTGTCATTATGGGGCGCGTGCCGCAGTCGAGCATCATCGTGGTCGGGAATGAGATCCTGCGTGGCTTTACGGTCGACACCAACTCGAACTGGCTCGCGATGCGACTCTTTCGTTGCGGGTTTCCCGTCCGGCTGATCACCACGGTGGGCGACGTCGATGCCGACATCGTCTCGGCGATTCACGAGCACATCAAGCGTTCGGAACTGACGCGGATCTTTGTTTG
>JGI12635J15846_10004570_pt1 | contig 11930 bp, 17 predicted proteins | sample BlaSpr_A8_OM2_M2_FD_15846 | JGI IMG/M metagenome (IMG submission 15846) | reverse complement strand
CCTGGCCATCGAGCGGAAGCGCACAGCATGGCGATAACGGGGACGGTCGGATGGATTGTGAGGGAAAACCTGCCCGAGTGGCAGGCTGCACTCCGAAGTCAGGCGGATAGATTTGCCGCGATGCGGGTGCAGACGGAGAGTCTTCTTTTGCAGACATTGTTCTGGATCTCGGAGTACTTCTGTCGATTCCTAACAGGCTTAGCTGCTGGTGTGTTGGCGGGCTATGCTTCGCATTTGGCGCTCGATTTTTTCACCCCGGCGTCGCTACCAATTATTTAGAAGGCTGGGCTAAACGCCGCCCTATATATAAGGTTGACACGCGCATCGGAATCCTCTATCATGGCCGTGATAATTAACATGGCCATGATAATTCCCATGGCCGTGGTAGCACCATGCCAGGCCATTATCCCAACCTAGCCGAAAACAACGAGGCCCAGCTTGAGCACCTCGTCGCCGATGCATTTCGCGAACAGGGCTGGCGGGTGTCGGCCGAACCCCACGGTAGCGAAGATGCTCGGCCCGACTTTGTAGCCTCGTCGCACGGAAAGAAGCTGATCATCGAATTCAAGCGCGCCTCGGAAGGCCGCAAAGATCGGGTGATTCCTCTTCTTTCGCAGGCCGCACTCGATGCCATCTACCAGTCTCGCAAAATTCCCGGGCATCCGATTCCCGTTGCCATCGTCGGAGCGAATCGGATTTCGGACGCGGTTGCGGGAGAAGCGCTCGAATTTATGAGAGAACGAGCACCCGAAGCAGGGGTTGGAATCCTGGATTTGGAAGGATTCCGTTTGTTTGCGGGTCATGGGCTGGAGTTACTGAACTCGCCGCGGCGGGCCGGAAGCAACGTGCAAGCGCCGAAGGGGGGCGCGCCGCAGCTGTTCTCGGACTTAAACCAGTGGATGCTAAAAGTTCTGCTCGCCCAGCGAATTCCGGAGGAATACCTGGAGGCTCCACGAGGCCAATATCAAGGACCTTCGCAATTGGCGGAGGCAGCGGGCGTCTCGGTGATGAGTGCGTTTCGCTTCGTGGAGCAGTTTTCGAAAGCGGGGTTTATCGACTCTGGCGCAGGGCCATTGCGGCTCGTACGCCTTCAAGAATTGATGAGCCGATGGGCCGCCGCAAGCCAGCGGCGAGTTCTTGAGATCCCGATGCGCTGGGTGCTTCATCGCGGCAAAAAAGCCTTCGCGAACGTGCTCCGCTCCTACGAGTCACACCGGTTGGCCCAGCCAAGTTCTAGCGAGCAACGGTGGATGCGACGGCCCCGATTGTGTCTCGGACTGTTCGAGGCCGCGGAAGAACTGAGCGTTGGGTTCGTACACGGGGTGAAGCCTTCTTTCTATCTGGAGCGCTTGGACGCCGAGGTCTTGAAAGACCTGGGACTTTCGGGGAACGCAAACGAATCGGAAGCGGATGTCCACGTACGCATTCCCGGAAATCGGGAATGCATTTTTCGCGGTGTTGTCCGAAGGGATGACGTCCCCGTAAGCGACATTCTTCAAGTTTGGCTTGATGTCGTTCAGCATCCATCGCGCGGCAAGGAGCAGGCGGACCTTATTTGGAAAAGAATTCTTTCGCCGGCGCTAGAGTCTTCTGAACCATGAGCGAACAGAATCTTGAGCTTGAAGCATTTTCGAAATTCATGGTAGCTCTAGAGCCATGGCTCGGGGAGGCGGTTCTGATTGGGGGTTGGGCGCATCGCTTGTACCGACTCGATGCGCGGGCGCGGAAGTTGGACTATCCACCGCTGACAACTCTCGACGGAGATGTTGCCGTCCCGCCGAATTTGAAAGAGCAGGAAGCGACGGTTCGGGAACGCTTGCTCGGGGCAGGGTTCACGGAAGAATTCAAAGGAAAGAATCGCCCGCCCGCCACGCACTATCACTATGGGAGGGGCGGCGGTTTCTACGCGGAGTTTCTTGCCCCTTTGGTCGGCAGCGAATTTGACCGGCATGGAAAGCGAAAGGCTACGATGCAAATCGGAGGCATCTCGTCCCAACTGCTTCGCTACATTGAGATTCTGCTCGTTTCGCCGTGGCGTGTTGAGCTAAGCGAGGAATCGGGATTTCCGCTGTCGCCGAAAAGAACCGTGCAGATCGCCAATCCGGCGAGCCTCCTCGGCCAGAAAATTCTCATTCAGGAGCAGCGGGACTACAAGGACAAAGCAAAGGATTTGCTCTACATGCACGACACGGTCGAGGTTTTTTCGGAGAACCTGGAAGAGCTGCGGCGCATTTTTCGGAAGGACATCGTCCCACAACTTCACTCGCGAAGAGTGGCCGAACTGGAACAAGCGGGTGACAGGCTCTTCGGCAAAGTCGACGACGCGATTCGAGAAGCCAGCCTGACGGCGACGGGGCGCAGCCTCCCCCAGAGCGACTCGCAGAAACTGCACGGGCAGGGTTGGGCGAGATTTTCGGTGGAGAAAACAAGGCGTGAAGATGGCCCACGAATTCGAGACGCTCAGCCAAGCCGCTTCCGCGCTGCTCATTGAAACGTGCGCCTTGTTGAATGAGAGACAGCTCGGATATGTTGTTGCCGGCGGTTGGGTTCCGGTCCTCCGGAGCGCCGGTTCAGGCCTCGTCCATCCTGGAACGCGCGACGTCGATGTGCTTTTCAACGACGATCACGTAGCCATACGAAAATGTTCCTCCTCCATGAGGGTGAAACCGCCGACCTCCGTAGCAATATTGCGGCTGAGGCACGCGCAAAAATTGTTTACGAGCGCCTTATCCGTTTCACCGAAGACGCTGGTACGATCCGCGCTCTGCAATTCCTGATGACTCGGGAAATCACCCACATGAAGGCATTCACTGGAGCCCTCGAAAGCTTGGGTATCAACCGCTTCTCCATCGGCGCGATTCCGCCAACGCCCGAACTCGTTAATCAGTACTTCGACGACTCGACCGGCACTGGCGATCGCGGCGAACCCAACGCTCGCGGTCCTTGGAACACAGGAGGCGATTGGCAGATCGTTGACGCACCTGCATTCAAGGAACTTGCTTCGGAGACGAGAGGCACCCGGCAGGCTTCAAACGGCCATGCCGCAGCGACCTCGAAAGCAAACGCAAACGATTAGATTGAAGATGGGCCCCGCCTCTAGTACAGCAAAGACGCGGGGCCAATCTTTTTATGTCGTTGGTAGAACGGCGCTGAGTGAACTTATGACAACTACGGCGCAGAAGCGATTGAAGGAACTCAAACGACACGAAAAGCAAAAAGCAAAGACTGAAGTTCGGCGCAACGAGGCGCTGGCAGGACGCGAACGAGAGTATCGCGGGCGAGCTACCGCCATAGCGAACACACATGCGCGGACCGTTATGGATGTTAACGGGCAAGATATTGAAAATCCGACTTAACGGCTTTTTTGCCTTCGACTTACGCCCTCGATTTCACTCCTCACGACGCCGCGCTCATTCTCGGCCAACCGATTCCATCCGGGGTGTTCGGGCGCAACAACACGATGCTGCCGTGATGCTCCATTGTAAAGTCTTGCTTCGCCAACGCCCCCAGTCGCTTGAATGGAACGACGTTCAAATTCACCTTTGCCTTCGTTCTACTCACAGGTCCTCCTGATCGCTGAATGTCTAACTAGCTGCTGATTTGTGCGAAGACACTGCTCCCACGAGCAGATCATGTCGAAACATCGGGAAGGACTAAGGTGGGCTTTGCCCCTTACAGGCCATATCCCTTCCTTCGAAGGTTAGCACCGTGGCCTTGTGGCTCGGTTGCCGTGCGGCTGAGATCGCCGCCACTCTTGATACTTCCATCAGCCTACTTCAAGTGCGGCGTTGAGACAACGGTACGAAAGTCCCTGTGGTCCTGCGTTTCGTTCGCAGCACGACAATCAGTTATCCGAGTGATTACTTAAGCGGTGGTAGACTGGCCGCGTTCTAGCGAGGCTTTGTAATGTTCTTCAATCTGGCCGAACTCCGCGTCAAACAGCACAATTTCACCAAGTATTTCATGGTAGTGGCGCTGATTCTTTTGACTTGTCAAATGGGACTCACGCAACCGGACAGCGGTTGGCGCGATCCATCCAAACATAGAGTGCAGTTCGTCACGGTGGAAAATGGAGTTCGATTGGAGGTTCTCGACTGGGGCGGTTCGGGAAGACCTGTTGTATTGCTGGCGGGACTTGGCTTCACCGCACACGTCTTCGATGGATTTGCGGAGAAACTTGCGAATTCATATCACGTTTACGGGATCACGCGGCGGGGCTATGGCGCGTCCAGTAGGCCAGAATCAGGTTACAACGAAGGGCGACTCACCGAAGACGATCTCCGCGTTTTCGATGCACTTCATCTGCTTGCGCCTGTGGTGATCGGCCACTCCGTTGCAGGGGGCGAGCTATCACAATTAGGCATTCATTACAGTGAACGGATCGGCGGATTGGTGTATCTCGATGCCTTGAACGATGGTAGTGACGACTGGACCGTGTACGACGCACTGGAAGAAAAATTACCGGAAGCGATGAAGAAAGGGCCCTCACCTTCGGCTTCTGACCTGAAATCCTTTCCGGCATTTCGTGACTGGCGAACCCGCACTCAGGGCGTTGCAATTCCTGAAGCCGAATTACGGATTGACTTTGCAGAGAAGCCGGATGGAAGCGTCGGAGACCGTGTTACGCCAGCATATGTTCCTCAAGGCATCATGTCCGGTGATCATAAGCATGATTATTCTAAGATTCGTGTGCCTGTGCTGGCCTTCGTTGGATACCCGCCTGTCCCTCAAGCTCAGACGAGCGACCACCACGTAACTGACCAGGCGGAACTGACAATCGTGGCGGCGGTCTTCGGGTGGCAGGTTGGGATGATCAGGAATCGAATAAAGAGAATCGAGAGCGCGGCAGGAGGCGCTCATGTCATTGACCTCTGGGACGCGAATCATTTTGTCTCTCTCTCGAATGAAACAGAGGTTCTGAAAGAAATCAGAACTTTTATGTCGGGATTGCATTAGTCGGCCAAACAACGCAACCCCAACGAAAGAAACTGCCTGCCAACCTTCCGTTAGTGGGGCACAAAACTACACAATTGACCNTATTGAAGCCCCCCGCGCGTCATTTTACCGTGCCGCCAACTGGTAAGGAGGCCTCCAATGAAAACGATGACNTGTAAGGACTTGGGCGGCGCGTGCGACCAAGAGATCTCGGCNAGTTCATGGGACGAGATGGTGCAGAAGATGAGCAAACACGTCATTGAAAAGAACCCGGACGTAGCGAAAGAAATGGAAAAGATGCACAACGAAGACCCCAAGAAGTGGGGCCGAGAAATGAAGCCGAAGTTCGACAACACGCAGGAACGCCAATCAGCCACGAATTAATGGAACGAAAATCGATCCGGCCGAGAGGAAAAGGAACTTCAGAAGGCGGCCTAAGATCATTTTCGGGAGTGCCAGTCTGTTATATCTAACCCACGGTAGAGCGCCCATACTCAGGAGGATGCGGGAAGGCGTGCCCTTCTGGAAGTTCCCGAGGTCTTGTGGATGCTCGTGCCGGTCGCGCGGTGTCGGCAGTGCAACCAATTCTATTGGCTTATCAATGAGGAGATGTATATGCCCGGCTGTTCGCCCAAACGATTCAGGGGGGAGTCCGTTACCTTCATCTGTTGCGATTACGTGCAGTACGCCGCCGGCAAGGACGTGAAGTATATGGCGATGTCTGTCGTGATCACCTCGGCATAATCTACCCTTATCCCCAGCCTTTCTCGACGGGATTTAGCTCGCCGCGATCATCGGCTTCCCGAAGTAGAACTCTCGCCCGGAACAGGTTGGCAGAATTTCGAGCAGTCTTCCGCCACAAAGCCGAGGTAGCTCAGTGGTAGAGCAGCCAATTCGTAAACCTGAAATCCTCTCCTGCCTTGTCTGGAATCAATGACTTAGGTTTGTAGCGGTACGCGATTTTTGGCGTATTTTGGGCAAAGCGGCGAGCGGTTTGGACGTAATTTTGGACGTAAGATTTTCCGCTGTAGTATAGCCGCGAGAGGGTGCAAACATGGACGACGGTTGCCATTGCGACGGCCATGACGGGTCAGCCGGGTCTTCAATCGAGAGCGATTCTTCCTCGTCTCACGGACAACATTTCGAATGCGTCGATAAATCCTCGGGTCTAACGACAGTCTTCGAACGAGGCTTCGAAACCGGACCAGACGGCGAACTGCGGCCGATTCTCCCAAAAAAAGTTTTCGCAGCGGATCGATCACAGTGACACTGCGGTCTCACCTTGTTTAACGCCATTTCGTCGGACTAGGGCTGAATCATTCCGGCGCACGCCATTCCCGAACATAGCAGCGCGTGCCGTCCGCATCTTTAGTCAACTGATCATCTGCCACGTTGGCGACATCATAGTCTCCAACTTCAACAGACAAATCCGTCGGGATATCTTCGATTGAATCCGCGATTCCGTTCTTGATTCTGATAATCACTTTAGCCATGCGTAAATTCCTTATTCAATCGGAGGCGAGGGAGAGTAAAAAGGGCGGCCACGGGACAGGCTTCCAAGCCGGTCAAACTGCAAAGCCCCGGCAAGGGCCACCGTGTGCAGTCACTCCTCAAAAGAGGACATGGCCGCCCATTTCTTTCATTGTCAGGCTAAGCCTGCACGAGGGGCGGCACTATCGGTCGATGACTGTAATGGCGCAAGGGTATTTCCTGGAGTCCGTTGGGGCCGGCAAAGATTTGATTTTCTTGAAGCCGTCGCCTCCCAGGACCAAAAACGTGCACTCGCAAAGGGTCTAGACACTGCGTGGTCAGGTGTTCTCTGTATGTTCCGTCATACGCAAGGAGGGCATCCTCGGGAAACGGTACATGTGGCTTTCCCGAAGGCACTCCGACTTTCTTAGGGTCCGAATAGCCACTTTCCGTGATCAAAAGTAAGAGTGGAGGTCCAATGGACGATTCGGTCGTAATTCCTCTCCGAGCGGGTCAGCAGCATGCTGATTTCACTTCCGATTTGCCCTTTCGTCTGTTAGTCGACACCGTACGAGACTACGCTATTTTCCTGCTGGATCCAGAGGGTCATGTCCTCACATGGAACGCAGGGGCCGAATTCATCAAAGGCTACGCAAGAGAAGAAATCCTCGGGAAACACTTTTCAATCTTTTATCTTCCCGAAGCGAAACAGAGCGGATGGCCGGACCGGGAACTTGCACTGGCGGAAAAGGAAGGGCGGTTTCAGGATGAGGGCTGGCGTGTAAAGAAAGATGGCGGAACTATTTGGGCGTCGGTGACGATTACGGCGCTGAGACAGACAGATGGGCGTTTGTATGGATTCGCGAAGGTGACTCGGGATCTGACATCCCGCCGGGAAGCTGAACAGCGAATTTACGAGTTAAACAAAGAACTACGAAAGCGTGTTTCGCAGCTCGACGAAAGTCAACGCATCGTCGAACTTCATACTTTGGAACTACAGAAATTGTCGTCCCAACTTTTGCAGAGCCAGGATGAGGAGCGCCGTCGCATCGCCCGCGAATTGCATGACGACCTGGCGCAGCAGATCAGCGCGCTGAAAATGGATTTGGATGCTGGGGGCCTGACTAAATTCGGCAACGCCGCCGGCGATATCCTCAATTCGATCCGTAACCTATCCTATCTCCTACACCCGCCTTTGCTCGAAGAGACCGGTCTGCGAGCGGCGCTTCACTGGTTCGTCGAAGGACTCTCAAAGAGAACCAAAATCGAAGTGTCGCTTGAGATGAGACCGGCGAGTTTCCCTCGATTGCCCATTGAGATTGAGACGGCAATCTTTCGGGTAGTTCAAGAGGCGCTGACAAACGTGTACCGGCATTCGGGAAGCGAGAACGCTCGCGTGGAGATCGAACCCATGTCCGATACCGTTGTGCTGCGGATTCGCGATTTTGGAAAAGGCATTCCTTTCAGTTCACCGCTGAGACGAACGGAACCGACACTGGGCGTTGGGATCACTGGAATGCGCGAAAGGGTACGGCAACTGGGGGGAGAGTTAACGTTAAGACGCGCCGAGCCTGGGACGCTAGTGGAAGCCCATATTCCAACGATCTCGATCTAGACGCGTTCGGCCGCGGCTTGGGCAACCTGTTTCTGCAACACACCTGCAGAGACAACATCTGATCATTACACTTCTGGCCAGCTGTCTTTGAGAATCTTAAGGGCTCGCTCCGCGCGTTCGATGGCCTGATGTTCCTCGCTTCCAGGCTCGATTGGACTAAGCCGCTGCTGTTCCATCGCTGCTTGGGCTTCATACACTCGCCGACGCTGCTTCGCGGGATCAGTTTCCGCTAGGGCGGCGATGTACTCGTCCTGCCAGGAATACATAGCAACGACTCCTACACCGCTCTGTGGCGATCTATCGCAACCTGCTGTGCTCTTTTATCGGCAGGTAGGAATTGAAATCACGCTTCGGGCCGATACCACTTTGTTCCGCGTGCAGCATTCCGCGTACAGAAACTGCAAAACCTCCTGCAGCGCCTCATGGTTCGCGGTGTACCGCAAGAATGTGCTCTCGCGGCGAACCTGCACGAGTCCTTCGTTACGTAGCTTGTCCAAGTGATGTGAAAGAGTGGAATTTGGTATGTCCAATTCCTCCTGCAGTTCGCTAACGACCATTCCCTCCGGGTGTGCCGACAAAAGCAGCCGCATAATCCGCAGCCGCGCTTCTGTACCCATCGCCGAAAACATGTCCGCGAACTTCGCCACTTGCTCGGAGTCCTTTTTCGCACTCATCATATTTTGACAGTTGCAGAAATAAGGTAGGATGTCAAACGTCAATGTCCTCCGATGGACGAAAAAGGACGAAAAATCGTATAGAATCCGCCACTTTAGACGGTGAAAGATAAACGCTAGATAAACTTCCAGTTTGAACGCGGAAATACCATTTGGTATTCAGCCGTTCTCCGTAGAAATCCGTATTCCTCGGTTCGGAATCTTCGTGGTATCAGAGGCGGTCCCCAGATAGGAGATCGCGAGTGTTCGACTTCACTAGAGTTCGAGACTTGTCCAAGAAGATCGTTGTTGAGGATGACCCGGCGAAATTCGACCGCTTCCTCGCTCGCTTGCACGCAACCATTAGCAAGGAAGTCCGAAATAGCCGGATGGAAAGCAGATGCAATCGCACCATTGCGAAACGCCAACCCACGCCACGACATCCGTAGTCAAACAGATCCGCCCATTCGCCTTCATAAAAATGAAGAAGTGATACACGCATGCCCGCGTTGTGGAAGCTCTGACATACGACGCGCGTGCTCAGACATCTGATTCGGGGTTTCGAACGGTAGTGGCATCAGTAGGCTGGCGGCACCGCCAGCTGAAATCCATACCGTTTAGTTGGTGCTGCAACTTACTCATCTGCTTTTTGAGCTTTTTCTCTTCGCGTTTGATCGAGACATTGCAGGAAAAAGCGTGGAATCGCCACACCCTAAGGTTTTACCACGCAGCGTTCCCATACGCGGTGCAGATGTGACTTGGAGGTTTGTCCCAGAATCCGCCAGCAAGCATCACTTTCTGGTGGGCGACGCTTGTGCTGTTCTTGATCCTTCCTCGTCTCATGGGATTTTGCGGGGACTTACCTCTGGTCTGCTCGCCGCAACATGTGCCCGCAAAATCCTGACCCGAGGTTTTCACGAATGTGAACAGATTGTGGATGCTTACCGCCGTTGGCAACGGCGCTTCTTCCAAAGGGATGTCTCAATGCTTCGGAGTTTTGATGTGGCACTTCACGCGAATACCAACGACCCCAGTGCTTTCTTGCAGGATCGGCAAATGAGACCGTTACGTTCCTCGCAATGAAATGTCCCTTTCAGTATCCTCACTCGCATCTTCGCGGATCAACGCATAGGCCGTGCTCCTGCCACCGCTGCTTTCTTGCCTGAGGATTCCCTTGTTGATCAGGTCTTGGATGTCACGCAGCGCTGTGTCGTGAGAGGTCTTTGCAATTTTCGCCCACTTCTCTGTCGTTAGTTTGCCCTCGAAGCCGTCTAGCAGTTGGTTGATAATGGTCTTTTGTCGCTCACTCAGGTTAATTGATTTCTGCTTCATTCTCCGCCAAAAAGCATCTTTGTTGAGGACGCTCGCGGTTAAGTCATTTACAGTACCGATAGCTTGGGCGAGGCAATCGAGAAACCAGACCAGCCATTTCGTTACATCCATGCCGGCCTTCTGGGTTGCTTCAAGGATCGCGTAGTAATCCCTGCGTTCTCTGCGGATCTGCGAGGACATGCTGTAAAACCGCTGCGCGCTGCTCTCGGAACGAGCGAGCGCCATTTCCGTAACGGCACGTGCAATTCTTCCATTCCCGTCTTCAAACGGATGGATCGTCACAAAATATAGATGTGCAAGACCGGCTTTCAAAAGAGGCTCGGTGCCCGTGCCCGTACCTTCGAACCAAGTCAAGAACGCTTTCATTTCACTCGCAACCGCGTCCGACTTGGGCCCCTCGAAGTGAACCTTTTCTCGCCCTTCGGGACCGGAAACCACTTCGATTGGTCCAGTCCGCCACGCACCCGTCTTGATCCTACGCAGTCCACTGCGGCCTGTTGGAAACAACGCCGCATGCCAACCAAAGAGTCTCTCCTCGGTGAGTGGAAGCGCATACCTTTGCGTGGCATCCAACATCATTTCGACGATACCTTCCACATTTCGATCCGCAGGCCTCGTTCCTGCCACTTCGCGCCCCATATGACGCGCGAGTGACGAACGGACGCTTTCCGGATTCAGTTCCTCTCCTTCGATCGCGGATGACTTNACTGTTTCTTCGGTCAGAGCGGTGAGAGTGGCTTCGTTCTGTAGTTGGTACCCGAGGTCTTGCATCTTTCCGAGCAACAGCCCTTGGTTATAGCGGGCCGCGGACAAGGAAGAGACGAGACGGCTTGAATCCCAAGTGAACTTCGGCCAGCCTTCGTTACGGTAGATGTACGCCATAATCTACGCTTATTCTACGCACTATTCGACGCATTGTCCATTCTAACCTACGCACATTCTACGCAAGATTCTACGCAGGCTGTAACTCTATGAAAAATAACCTAATAAGTGGGCGATCTGGCTCGCTCCGCGCCTGAGAAGAGGAATATGTCATCACCACGATTCCCGCATGGACTATCTCCTCGATCGCCTCCTCGGTTGTATCCACGATGTAGTGCCTTTCGATTGTGCCTGCGTCCTGTTCACCGAACAGGAAGGAAGTCCAAGGCTCTTCGTTGCCAGAGAGTCGCCGCGCTCGCCAGCCCGGGCTTTCGTTACGGTCGCAATCGACGACAATCCGTTTATTCAACAAATCGTGGTCGAGAGAAAAAGTGTTTTGCTTGGTGATCTCGAAAAGGAAAACACCTGGCGGCCTATCAGACCTGTTCGAAGTGCTCGCTGTTGGATCGGCGTTCCGCTCGTGATGCATGATTGCGTGTTAGGAGTACTTTCAATCGTCAGTCGCACGCCCGGCCTCTTAAGACGGGAACACTTCCGGCTGGCAAAACTTCTGGCGATTCCCATGGCGGTCTCCATTCATCGTGCGCAGCTCTACGAATGGGCCGCCATCTACGGGCCGAGCGGAGGGACCTTCTCAGGAGAGTTCAGGCGGTTCCGATTGGGCACGTCGAAGGGAATAAAAATACTTACACGCGACGATTCGAGTTAGATGTGCCACAGGGTTCCAAATTTAGTGGGTCCATAGTGCCTACTTCCCGCACTACAGAAGAATTCGCAGGCCCCGGCTTCTATGGAAAAAATTCCCAGAAAATAAAGGCTTCGGGGAAACGTTTAAGAAAATAGTGAGAGGGAGATGCCCGCCGCGATTTTTTGAAAATCGAAAATTGGGTTAGGCGCAATAACCCAAAGCTATGCATCCGGCTAAGCGGACCTCGAAAATCACTTGATTGCATAACAATGCCGGCCCTCGACACGAGCAGACTTTGATTGATAGGCTCGTGAGGAAGTAGCCGGAGTTCGGTTCGTACGCGGGACAGCTCGAT
>JGI12635J15846_10004569_pt1 | contig 11930 bp, 7 predicted proteins | sample BlaSpr_A8_OM2_M2_FD_15846 | JGI IMG/M metagenome (IMG submission 15846) | reverse complement strand
TGATCAATGGGATATGACAGCGACTAACCGTGTCCCTACCGAACTTCCCAGGTATCCCCAGCGTGCAACAGCTTGTCCAGATCCCCCGGCCCGCGNTTGGCAATCACGGCCTGCACCTGCTGATTCATCACATCTTCATACCGCGGCACATCCGGCCACCACCGGAAGATCCCGATCGGAGTCGGGAACCCAGGCCGCAACTCCATATGTGCCAGCGTGAACGCGTAGTACGGCCGAGGATGATGCATATCGTGAACGAGCAAATGCGCCTCGGTAATCCCGTTCCCGAGCTGCACGACCTCGATATCTCCGTCCGGCTTGCGCCGGATGCCGTTATCGCGATTCTTGCCGAACACCATCGGCTTCCCATGCTCCAGCTGCAGCACATGCTCACTGCGCGCCTCGCGCTCGGTCAGGGAAAACCACGCGCCATCATTAAAAATGTTGCAGTTCTGCAAGATCTCGCAGAACGCTGATCCCTTGTGCTTAGCCGCCGCCTTCAGCGTCTCCTTCAAATGCGGCTGAAACACATCGACCGAGCGCGCCACAAACGTGGCCTCCGCCCCGATCGCCAGTGACACCGGATTGAACGGCCGATCTAGCGAACCAAACGGCGTCGACTTCGTCTTCTTGTTCACTTCCGATGTCGGCGAATACTGCCCCTTCGTTAATCCATAGATTCGGTTGTTGAAGAGCAGCACCTTCAGCCCGACGTTCCGCCGCAACATGTGAATCGTGTGATTGCCGCCAATCGAAAGCGCATCGCCATCGCCGGTCGCAACCCAAACTTCCAGATCCGGCCGCACCGCCTTCAATCCAGTCGCAACCGCAGGCGCGCGCCCGTGAATCGTGTGAAACCCGAACGTATTCATGTAATACGGAAAGCGGCTCGAGCACCCGATTCCCGAAATCACCACGAAGTTCTCGCGCTTGATCCCCAGTTCCGGGAACACCGACTGCACAGCCGAAAGAATCGCGTAGTCCCCGCAGCCCGGACACCAGCGCACTTCCTGGTCGGTTTGAAAGTCCTTCTTCGTAAGCGGCGTGATTGGCGGCAGCGTTGCCGTAGACATGTTCCTAGACTCCCAACACTTCTTCGATTTTTTGTTCCAGCTCGGCTTGCTTGAACGGCCGGCCCTGAATCTTGTTCAGCCCAATCGCATCGACCAGATACTTCGCTCGCAGCAGCCACAGGAGCTGCCCCATGTTGAGTTCTGGCACCAGCACTTGCTTGTAGCGCTTGATCACATCGCCAAGATTTGCCGGTAGCGGATTCAAATGACGCAGATGCGCGTGCCCAATCTTGCGGCCCAGCGCGCGCTGCGCATTCGTCGCCGCGGTGATCGCGCCGTGCGTCGAGCCCCACGCCACGATCAGCAAATCGCCGTGATCGTCGCCCGCCGGAACGATGTCCGGCACGTCCTGCACAATCCCCGCGACCTTCGCCGCGCGAATGCGCACCATGTGCTCGTGGTTCAGCGGTTCGTAGTTGATGTTCCCGGTGACGTCCTGCTTCTCAAGCCCNCCGACGCGATGCTCGAGTCCCGGCGTCCCCGGCACAGCCCAAGGCCGGGCCAGCGTATCGGGATCGCGCTTGTACGGTAGATACCCGTTCGGAGAATTCTTCTCCGTCGCAAACTTCACCTTGAATTCTGGAATGTCTTCGACGTTCGGAATCTTCCACGGCTCCGCGCCGTTCGCCAGATAGCCGTCCGACAAAATGATGACCGGCACCATGTACTTCACCGCGATCCGGCAAGCCTCGACCGCGGCCCAGAAGCAATCGCTCGGCGTCGCCGGAGCAATCACCGGCACCGGCGCTTCCGAGTTGCGCCCAAACAGAGCCTGCAGCAAATCCGCCTGCTCGGTCTTCGTTGGCAATCCCGTCGAAGGCCCGCCGCGTTGAATGTCGCAAATCACCAGCGGCATCTCGACCGCCACCGCAAGCCCAATCGCTTCGGTCTTCAGTGCCATGCCCGGCCCCGAAGTCGTCGTGATCGCCAGCGCGCCGCCATAAGCCGCGCCAATCGCCGAAGTCACCGCGGCGATTTCATCCTCCGCCTGAAACGTGGTGACCCCGAAGTCCTTATATTGCGAAAGCTCGTGCAAAATGTCCGAAGCCGGCGTGATCGGATAGCTGCCCTGAAACAACCGCAGCCCCGACTTCTGCGACGCCGTCACAAAGCCCAGCGCCAGCGCCTGGTTCCCGCTCATGCTGCGGTAAATGCCCGGTGTCAATTTCGCCGGCGGAATCTCATAATTAATCTGAAACGCTTCCGTCGCTTCGCAATACGAATAGCCCGCCTTCATCGCGAGCTTATTCGCTTCCACTAGCAACGGTTTGTTCTTGAATTTGTCGTCGATCCAGCGATGCGTCGATTCCATCGACCGGTTGTAGAGCCAATAGCACATGCCCAGCGCGAAGAAGTTTTTGCAGCGATCTGCCGACTTCGCATCGAGCCCGAGATGCTCCAGCGCCGCTCGCGTCAGCCGTTCCAGCTCCACCGAAAACAATCGGAACTTATCCAGCGAATGATCTTCCAGCGGATTGACGGTCATCTGCGCCTTGCGCAGATCGTTCTCCTTAAAGCTGTCCGAATTGACGATCAGGATCCCGTTCGCCTTCAGGTCGGCGATGTTGACCTTAAGCGCCGCAGGATTCATCGCGATCAGCACATCGACCGCATCTCCCGGCGTGTAAACGTCGCTCGAAGCAAAATGAAGCTGATATCCGCTTACGCCCGGCAGCGTGCCTGCGGGGGCGCGAATTTCGGCGGGGAAGTCAGGAAACGTCGCGATATCGTTCCCATACAGCGCAACTGTATTCGTGAACTGGCTGCCGGTAATCTGCATGCCGTCGCCGGAGTCACCGGCGAACCGGATTACTGCCTGGTCGATTTTTTCGGGCTTAACGCGCGATACCGGTGTTTCAAACGCTGTCGACATGGACTCCTAACCCCAATGCCCCGTTTGAATTGGCCCGTTTCCACAGGCCTTTTTTCGGGGGATTTATTTTAAATGGGCTCCTCGCAACAGCCCCCAAGAGGAGCTCGACTCCGTCGTCATGGCCAATCAGCACGGATGTAGACAGACGGTGCGGTACCAAGACTGGAGTTCTGGAACAGCCGACCGCCGGGAGCCGACTTAAGAAGAATACCATACCGGCCTGAGCGCGGCGGGGAGAGAGTCCGCCGCGCTGCAATAGTGTTCTTAAGCTGAAAGACGCGCCACATTCCCGCCAGGTTACAGGCGCGTTTCAGAATCTTCTTCCTAGGATGGAAATCGCGTTTCAGGCTACAGGTTCAACGCTTTGCGAGGGAGTTTGCGATGGAGAATCCCCTGGTGTCGTGGAGTTATCGGGCGCGGACGAGTTTCCGCCCTTCGATGCGCACGCTTCCAGGAATCGCGGCCGGTAATACACGAGCAGGCCCAGGATCGCGAGCGGGAACAGCAGTCCGATGAGCGAAAATCCGCGCAGGTGCGCCATGCTCGGCATCTGGTACAACTCTGAGCCAGCCGGCAGGCCCGTCGTCGACATCGCGCGTCGCATCACATCGTCAAAATTCGGACTGAGCAGCGTTATGATCCCGCTGACGATGCCTAGAATCTGTAGCGCGATCGCGACCGTATACGTCCACGAAACGCGCCTCAACATTCCCACGCCTGCGATCGCATACAGCAAGCACCATCCACCGTAAATCACGCTTCCGGTCAGCCCCGTGTACGCGTGACCAAAAACCATCGCCGGCATGTGCGTAAAGAAAACAAAAAACACGCTCAGCGAACTCAAAAGAAAAAAGCACGACAGCACGGTGATCGGAAGCGGAACGCTCGGAGCCGGGGGCGGCGCCGGCACGGCATAAGCCATGTGCGCAACGGAACCATCCGTCGCCACCGTCACGGGAATCGCGCCGAACGGATCGCCGGGACCCGCTGCCGCCGCAACCGGCTTGAACTGCGCCACAACATTCGGCCGCGTAAACAAAATCAGCCACCACACCGCAATCGCGAGCGGTCCCCCGTAAAAAAGAATCATGACCACATCGAGGATCGTCCGCATCATCGTGGGATTCGGAGATGGCGGCGTTGGAAGTATCGCGACGAATACGATGGCGAGTACACACATCGGCGCCGCAATCCCCGACCAGACCAGGACGGAAACGCGAGCCCAATTGCGGAGCCGTATCAACCCAACGCCGCTGAAAGCTCCCCAGATCGTAACCGCGAAGAAAATCGCCATGATCGCCGCAGTCATCACGCGAAGCCCCGGCATCGCGTCCATCGGATTGGGATATCGCGAGGAAAGCAGCAGCCCCATCATCCCGATGAGAATGCCGATCGCCGTAACCAAACTGCCGAGTATGGCGATCACTCCCGAAGCCATGACCGCCGCAGACCGTTGCCCGGTGCTATTCATAGTTCCCGCTCATCACGCTGAGTCATAGAGGCTGCCTACAGATATTGGAGTTGCTCTCATTCTGCCTGTCTCCAATTACAGTGCGAGAGCTAGTTGCAAGCGCGACACGAAAACAACATTCCGCTTTCTTTTCGCTTGACGTTCGCCTTCTGTTCGCCTAACGTGTTCCCACGGACGGTTTGCCGCACGCAGCGCCCGCGTCACCGCCGAGCTCCCTGGACAAGCGAGGTCCCCCTACTATGGCCCTGACCAAGCGACAGAAAGAAGTGCTCGACTTCCTGGTGTCGTTCGAGACCAAGCACGGTTACGCCCCCAGCTTTGAGGAAATCGGCAAAGGCATGAAGCTCACTTCGCTCGCGACTGTGCACAAGCACATCACGACGCTGGAGAAGAAGGGCTTTATCCGCCGAGGCTACAACCAGAGCCGTTCGATCGAGATTTTGCAGCTCCCGAAGCCGCCCAAGGAACAAGTCATCGACCGCAAGGTGCAGGAGCTGCCGCTCGTCGGTCGTATCGCTGCCGGCCGGCCGCTGGAAGCCGTCGAAGAGCGCGAAACGCTCTCGCTCGGCGACTTCACACATGGCGGCAACTCCTTTGCCCTCAAGGTGAAGGGTAGCTCAATGATCGACGACCATATTATGGATGGCGACTACGTCGTCTGCGAGCAGACGCAGGTGGCGAATCAGGGTGACATCGTGGTCGCACTAGTGCAGAACGAAGAGGCTACGCTGAAGCGCTTTTATCGCGAAGGCCCAGGCAAGATTCGCTTGCAGCCCGCGAACGCCGAGGTCGAACCCATCATCGTCGCTGCCAACGACGTAAAAATTCAAGGCCGAGTCATAGGCGTCCTCCGCAAGTACGACCGCGGCTAGACTGCTTGAGGCGATTCCCCAAGTCTTTGTAGGGGCGGGCTTTAGCCCGCCCTCTTTTTTTTCGGCACGTTCGAGCCATGCCGCATCTCTTCGCCGCCGCAACCATCCCCTCCGCGCGCGAGTCTATCTACAGGTACTGGTAGACTCCTTGTGAGGGATTCTTTCGCGGATGAGGCAAACGTTCGGAAGGCTACGGCTGCGTCAAGTTGGCGCGGTGTTATTGGCGGCGACGCTCCTCGCTGCATGGCCGCAGCCAACCGAGGCCTATTCGATCCTCGCGCATGAAGCCATCATCGATGCCGCCTGGAACGTCGGCCTGCGCGCGCTGCTTCTCCAGCGCTTTCCCGACGCTACCAAAGAGCAGCTAAAAGACGCCCACGCCTACGCTTATGGCGGAGCGATCATCCAGGATCTCGGCTACTACCCGCATGGCAGCCACTTTTTCAGCGACCTCACGCACTATTGCCGCAGCGGAGACTTCATCGTCGCGTTGCTGCGCGACTCCAAAGATTTGAACGGCTACGCCTTCGCGCTTGGCGCGCTCTCGCACTACGCCGCCGACAACGACGGCCACGCTCTCGGCACGAATCCGTCCGTGCCGCTCCTTTACCCCAAGCTCGAGAAGAAGTACGGCGACGTCGTTACCTACGAGCAGAATCCACTCGCGCACGTCAAAACCGAATTCGGCTTCGACGTCCTCGAAGTCGCGAAGCAACGCTACGCGCCCGACACGTATCATGACTTCATCGGATTCGAGGTCGATGCGCCGCTGCTCGAGCAAGCTTTCCGCGAAACTTACGGCCTCGACCTGAAAGTAGCGCTGCCCGACGAAGAGAAGGCGCTTGGCTCCTATCGCCGATCGGTCAGCAAGTTGATTCCAAAAGCCACGCGCATCGCCTGGACGCTCAAGCAAAGCGACATCCAGAAAGATGAGCCCAGCATGACCAAGCGAAAGTTTCTCTACAATCTTTCGCGCGCCAGTTACGAAAAAAATTGGGGCAAGGATTACCAGAAGCCGACAGTCTTCGAGCGTTTCATTGCCTTGCTTGTTCGCATTTTGCCGAAATTTGGGCCGCTCAAGGTGCTGCAGCTCCGCACACCAACGCCGGCCACCGAAACCAAATTCGAAGACAGCTTCAACCACGCTCTCGATCGCTACAAAGCCGGCCTGGGTCAGGTGCGTGATGGCCAGACGCCCGACCTCCCCAACGACAATTTCGACACCGGCAAGCCCGACCCGCCGGGCGTCTACTTTATGAACGACGACGTGCACGCCCAACTCGTCGAAGAACTCGCCAAAACAAATTTCAAATCGATGACGCCTGCGCTGCGCTCCGAACTGACTCAGTTTTACTTCGACCCCAACGCGCCCTACGCCACCAAGCGCAAACCCAAAGAGTGGGCCAAGCTGCAGGCAGCGTTGCAGCTGCTGAAGCAAGCCCCGTCCACGCCAGTCGAAGCGCAAACCCTGCCCGCCTACGGCGGCGTTCCATCCGCGCCCCTCGAATAAAGGTCAACCTCGGTCCAGGTCCCCGCTAACTTCGTCTCCGCTCACCTCAGCGCCCTCCGCGCCTCTGCGTTATCTTTTCCTCTTCTCCCTCGCCGCACACGGACGATGAATTTTGTTTTTCCTCCGAATCGAATAAACTGTGCTGCATCGGCGCCGCGCGCATGAAACAATCTACTGTTTCGCGTCGCACTTAAACTGCTGCTAGTAAGCTCCCGGGATGACGAAGACCAAACCGATCAAAAAATTGCTCGCCGCCAATCGCAGCGAGATCGCGATTCGTATCTTCCGCGCCGCCACCGAACTCGGCCTGCGCACCGTCGCGATTTATTCCCAGGAAGATCGCCTGGCCCTCCATCGCTTCAAAGCCGACGAAGCGTACCAGGTCGGCATCGGCAAAGGCCCTGTCGAGGCGTATCTCGACATCGCTGGCATCATCGCCGTCGCGAAAGAGCACGACGTCGACGCGATTCACCCCGGCTACGGATTCCTCTCCGAAAATCCAGCGTTCGCGCGCGCCTGCGAAAAGGCGGGCATCACCTTCGTTGGCCCGACGCCGAATCTGCTCGAACTTCTCGGCGACAAAACCGCCGCGCGCAAACTCGCCGCCGCCGCGGGCGTCCCAACGCTGCCTGGCACCGAAGATCCCGTCAAATCTCCCGAAGAAGCCAAACGCATCGCGAAAGAAATCGGTTACCCCGTCATCGTCAAAGCCGCGTTCGGCGGCGGTGGACGCGGCATGCGCGTCGTCCGCGACGAAGCCCAACTCGCCGCGTCGCTCGAAGAAGCGCAAGGCGAAGCGAAGTCCGCGTTCGGCGATGCCAGCTGCTTCCTCGAAAAATATTTGCCCAACGCGCGCCATCTCGAAGTTCAGATTCTCGGCGACACGCACGGAAATTTGCTTCATCTTTACGAGCGCGACTGCTCCGTCCAGCGCCGCCACCAAAAAGTCGTCGAGGTTGCGCCCGCCGCCAATCTCCCGCCGCACGTTCGCGAAGAGCTTTGCGGCGCAGCTGTGAAACTCGCGCGCAAAGCGAATTACCGCAATGCCGGCACCGTCGAATTTCTCTACGACGTCGACGCACAAAAGGTTTACTTCATCGAGGTCAACCCGCGCATTCAGGTCGAGCACACCGTCACCGAAATGGTCACCGGCATCGACCTCGTGCAATCGCAAATCCTCGTCGCTCAGGGCCACAAACTCCACGAAGCTCCCATGTCGCTCCCGAGCCAGGAAAATGTCCCGCTCTACGGCGCCGCGTTGCAGTGCCGCGTCACCACCGAAGATCCCCAAAATAATTTCGCGCCCGACTACGGGAAAATTTCGACGTATCGCTCGCCCGCCGGCTTCGGCATCCGTCTCGACGGCGGCACGGCTTATGCAGGCGCCGTTCTCGCCGCCTACTACGATTCGCTCCTCGTCAAAGTCACCGCCTGGGGCAAGCATCTCGACGAAGCCTGCAATCGCATGGACCGCGCATTGCGCGAATTCCGCATCCGCGGCGTCACCACGAACATTCCGTTCGTCGAAAACGTCGTCAATCACCCAAACTTTCGCGCGGGCGAAATCACGACGGCTTTCCTCGATCGTTCGCCTGAGCTTTTCAAATTTCCAAGCCGCGGTGATCGCGCCACCAAGCTGCTTTCGTACATCGGCGATGTCATCCTCAACGGCAATCCCGAGGTAAAAGGGAAGTCCATCCCCGCCAAGCTCGAAACCGCCGTGCTGCCCAAGGTTCCTAGCATCGATCCGCCACCCGGCACGCGCCAGATGCTACAAAAGCTCGGCCCGAAAAAATTCGCCGCATGGGCGCGCAAAGAAAAGCGCCTCCTCATCACCGACACGACATTCCGCGACGCTCATCAATCGCTGATGGCCACGCGCGTCCGCACCTACGACATTCTCGCCACCGCAGCCGCCGTCGCGCAGCGACTCCCCAACCTCTTCAGTCTCGAAATGTGGGGCGGCGCAACCTTCGACACTTCGCTCCGCTTCCTCCACGAGGATCCCTGGGCGCGCCTCCGCGAAATCCGCGAGCTCGTCCCCAACATCTGCTTCCAGATGCTCCTCCGCGGCGCCAACGCCGTCGGCTACGCTTCGTATCCCGACAACGTCATCAAGGAATTCGTCCGCGAATCCTTCCAGCAGGGCATCGACATCTTCCGCATTTTCGATTCGCTCAATTCCATCGACAACATGCGCGTCTCGATCGACGCTGCCATCGAATCCGGCGGCATCTGCGAAGCCGCGATCTGCTACACCGGCGACATCCTTGACGACGCGCGTCCAAAATATTCGCTGAAGTATTACGTCACGATGGCCAAGCAGCTCGAGAAACTCGGGGCGCATTTTCTCGCCATCAAAGACATGGCCGGCCTCTGCAAGCCTTACGCCGCCTACGAACTCGTCAAAGCTCTGAAAGAAGAAATCGAAATTCCGATTCACTTTCACACGCACGACACGAGCGGCCTCAACGCCGCGAGCATCCTGAAAGCCAGCGAAGCCGGTGTCGACATCGCCGACGCCGCGATGGCCTCGATGAGCGGCGGCACGAGCCAGCCCAATCTCAATTCGATCGTTGAAGCTCTCCGCCACACGCCGCGCGACACGAAGCTCGACATCGACACGCTTAACGAATGCTCCGATTACTGGGAAGTCGTCCGCACTTATTACGAGCCGTTCGACTCCGGCCCGAAAGCCGGCTCCGCGCGCCTTTATCAGCACGAAATTCCCGGCGGACAATACACGAACTTGCGCGAACAAGCGGTCGCCATGGGCCTCGGTCACCGCTGGCGCGAAGTCGAAACCACCTACGCCGAGGTCAATCAGCTTTTTGGCGACATCGTAAAAGTCACGCCATCCAGCAAAGTCGTCGGCGACATGACGCTTTTCCTCATGGCGAAAGACATGCGCCCCGCCGACATTCTCGAGCTCGACGAAAAGCACGATCTCTCGTTGCCCAACTCTGTCGTCGAAATGTTCACTGGAGTTCTCGGCGTTCCTCCCGGCGGCTGGCCGAAAAAATTGCAAAAAATAATTCTGCGCGGCGCCGAACCGATCAAAGGCCGCTCCAGCGCCAGCATGCCTCCAGCCGATTTCGACAAAGAGCAGAAAGAGCTCGAGAAAAAAGTCGGCCACAAAATCAAACGTGACGACCTGCTCAGCTACCTGCTCTATCCCGAAGTCTTTCTCAAGTACGACAAGTTCAAGCAAGACTATTCCGANGTCAGCGTCCTCCCGACGCCGCCGTTCTTTTTCGGCCTGAAATCCGGCGAAGAGATCACCGTCGAAATCGAGTCCGGCAAGACGCTCATCATCAAATTCCTCACCGCCAGCGACCCGCATCCCGACGGCACGCGCACGCTCTTCTTCGAGCTCAACGGCCAGCCGCGCGAAGTCAACGTGCGCGACCGCGCCCTGCGCGTCGAAGAACGCTCGCATCCCAAGGCCGATCCATCCGATCCCGGCCAGATCGGCGCGCCAACCGCCGCCGTCATCTCGAGCGTTGCCGTCCAAGCCAATCAAAAAGTGGAGCGCGGCGCGAAGCTCATGACGCTCGAAGCCATGAAAATGCAATCCAACATTTACGCGACGATTTCCGGAAAAGTCTCCAAACTTCTCGTCACCCACGGACAGCACGTCGAAGCCAAAGACCTGCTTGTTCAGATCGTCCCGTGAACAACGGCCAGCTCCGCAAACACGATAATTTCCGCTCGCGCTTCCTCCGCAACCAGCGCGACCTCGTCGTCTACCTCCCGCCCGGCTACGACGACCAGCCAAATCGCCGTTTTCCCGTCCTCTATCTTCACGACGGCCAAAATCTTTTCGATCGCGCCACATCCTTCGCCGGACAAGACTGGAACGTCCAAGGCGCCGCCAACAGCTCCATCTGCGCCGGCAGACTCATGCCGCTCATCGTCGTCGGCATCTACAACACCGGCAAGTCGCGCATCTTCGAATACACACCGACCAAAGCCCCGAAACTCGGCGGCGGCCGCGCCGATCGGTACGCCAAGTTCTTGCTGCAAGAAGTGATGCCCTTCATCCAGTCGCAATATCGCGTCGACGCCAATCCGCATCTCACCGGCATCGGCGGCTCATCGCTCGGCGGCCTGGTCTCGCTTTATCTTGGCCTCAAGCTCCCGCAATCGTTCGGAAAAATCGCCGCGCTCTCGCCCTCCGTCTGGTGGAATCAGCGCGTCATCTATCGCTTCGCCGCAGCCGCGCGCATCGATCCGCATCCCGCCATCTGGCTCGACATCGGCACAAAAGAAGGCCCGCGCATCGTCCCCGACGTCGAGCAATTCCGCGATATTCTCGTCCAAAAGGGTTGGGCGCTCGGCCACGACCTTCACTACGAGCGCATCGAAGGCGGCGAACACAACGAGGGGGCCTGGTCGCAGCGCATCGGCCGCGTACTCGAATTCCTGTATCCGCCTCATAGTTCTTGACCTCACCGCCCCCCTGCGGCATCTTGTCCGTCCGATGCCGGACCGCCAACAGACCATCCTCTGTGTCAGCACCTACGAAAAGGGCACGGAGTTCTTCCGCACCTGCAAAGAAATGGGCTGGCGCGTCCTGCTGCTCACCGTAGAAAAACTCCGCAACGGCGACTGGCCGCGCGAAGCCATCGACGAATTTTTCTACATGCCCGAAGACATCCTCCTCGAGCACCTGATCTACACCGTCAGCTACATGGCCCGCCTGCAACACATCGACCGCATCGTCGCGCTCGACGAATTCGACATGGAAAATGTCTCCGCGCTGCGCGAGCACATGCGCATTCCCGGCATGGGCCTCACGACCGTCCGCTATTTCCGCGACAAGCTCGCCATGCGCGCCCGCGCCAAAGAAGTCGGCATCCTCGCGCCCGAGTTCGCGCACATCCTGAATTACGACGACCTCCGCCATTTCATGGCCAATGTGCCCGGCCCGTGGCTGCTGAAGCCGCGCTCGCAAGCCTCGGGCATCGGCATGAAAAAAATCCACACGCAAAACGATCTGTGGCCCTGGCTCGATCAACTCGGCGACAAGCAATCCTTCTATCTGCTCGAGCAATTCATTCCCGGCGCCGTCTATCACATCGACAGCGTCGTCTCCGAACGCGAAGTCGTCTTTGCCGAGGCCCACGCC
>JGI12635J15846_10004568_pt1 | contig 11931 bp, 9 predicted proteins | sample BlaSpr_A8_OM2_M2_FD_15846 | JGI IMG/M metagenome (IMG submission 15846) | reverse complement strand
CGCCAAGTCTTCGCTGGACACGGAAGAGGTAAAAATTCCGTCGTGGCTCGAGCCGCTGGCGCGCAACGCCGCTGCTCCTGCATCGACCCAAGAACTCGTCGAGAAAGCCAAACACGCTACGGAGATTAGCGTGCGTGAAGAGCACCCCGCAGAGCCCTTGTCCGTTGCGACACTCGAAACCGCTCCAGAGGTCGAGCTTCCTGGCATTGGCAACTTGCTGCCGCTGGATGAGCCCGTAAGTACACATGAGCATTCCTCAGGCAGCTCCGGCAGAGGAGTTTTGTACGCGGCGATTGCCGCAGGCGTTTTGCTGGCCGCGGGCGGCGCATGGTATTTCTTGCATCCGGCGAACGCCGTGCAAGGCACGTCCGCTCCTATCAGCTCAGCATCAAGCTCTCAAGCGAACGTGACGCCTCCTGCGCCTGCCGTAACGCAGCCAGCGGCACCGCCCGCGTCACAAAATTCCGTAGCCGCTCCTCAGCCAGCTTCTGGCGCGAACTCCTCGCCGGTTTCGAACACGCTCACCTCCAGCGCGCCGCTTACGAAATCTCCCGTGAATTCGCAACCTGCTCCGGTAACCCGTGACAACACGCGCGGAGCCGGCACAACCATTCCCGCGGCTGCCACCGAACGCATCTCCCGGCCAGCTGCAGAACCGGAGCCCAAGAAGCCAGCCCTCGGCGAAGTCCACCTTGCGAGACCCAAGATGAGTCGCTCTGCAGCCGCTCAAGATGACGGAGCCGACGCTCCAACAATTTCCTCAGGCAACAACGATGCCAATGTAGGCGGACTAGACTCCGGACTCTCGGCTGGGAACGGAAAACAGCCGGTGGCTCCCGAAGTACCGCTCCCCATAGGTGGCGACGTAAAGCCTGCGAAATTGATTAGTTCCGTGTCCCCGGTCTATCCGATCCTCGCCAAGAACCAGCACGTGTCTGGCGACGTGCACGTTGACGCCTTGATCGACGCCAACGGGCGGGTCACCACGATGAAAGTCATTTCCGGCCCCACGCTCCTCCATCAAGCCGCGATGGACGCGCTACGCCAATGGAAGTATCGACCCGCAGCGCTCGATGGCAAAGCCGTCCCGATGCATCTGACGGTAACTCTGCAATTCCGTTTGCAATAGTTAGTTCTTCTGAGTCTACCGTCGCGCGCCAGTACTAGCGCCGATGCTTATCATTTTTGCGAGGCAGGGACTGGAAAGACATGCGGCACGCGCATCTCCGCCGTTGGCAGCGCCGGAAAAGCTCCGTGGGGTTCGCTCTGATACCAGTAGGCTACCGAGTAAAAGTTATCTCCGCGATCGTTCGCATGCCCGTGCTCGATCGTCGCGCGCAAGGACTTTGTGAACGGAATAGGAGAGTCGAGGTGGAAGCGATAGACGGACCATCGTCCGCCCTGCAGTTCCGCGCCGACGATGGGCGCTCCGAATAGCCCGTAAGCAAACGGTTTTCCGCCAAAATCCCACGCGCCCAGAAAATAGTCTTCCGAACCCGTTCCGTTGATGGACGGCAGCTTCTCTCCATCTATAAAAAACATGTCGTCGCCCTCGCCCCACCATCCATCCTGATTTTCCACCACCGACATGGTGACTCCCGCGAAATGCCCGCGCCCTGCAGCTTCCATCCAAACGTAATTTTCTTTTCCGTCTAGATTGATCTTGCTCTCGGGGAACGCCTTGTTAGGAGTTGCTTGCCGGTACTGGGCGTGAAAGTAGAGCGTATCAGCTGGCAGCGGCGCCTTGTAGGCGCGCATATCGATGTTCCAGTAGACCGCCTCCGCGTGCCGCCGGCCTTCGTTCGTAAGCGTGATGCGCGCGTGCTTCTGAAATGGCATCGGGAAAAAACTGTTCAGCGCTTTGTCTCCTCCCACCGAAAGCGGCACGGACTGATAAAGGGAGTATTCTCCCAGTCCCAGTCCGAAAAAGTCTCCCACCGGAGCTTCCACGCTGGGCGAGCTCTCGCCGTCCCAAAACATGCGCAGTACCATTTTCTTCAGGTGAAACCTCTCATCGCTCGCGATGGTGATCCACACATGCGAAATTTCGCCAGGCCCGGCTTCATCCAGCAGCGTTAACGTCTCTCCCGGCGAGAGCGGCCGGTAGTCGTCGTTACCTCCGGTTCGGTCATAACTCGAGACGCGCTTCAAGACGTATTCATGAGGCTTGGTCAGCTCGGAGAGCAAATCACCGGGGGCCTGGCCAAAGGCCGCCGTCGGAAGAACCAGCAGAAACAATCCCAACTGAGCAAGTTGTGTGCAGTTCATTTGTCGTCTCCGAAAAAAACCAGTCCTGCAAAAATTGGCCGAATTATAGCAGAGCGTCTCGTTTAACTTTTGTTTGCCATACAGATTCTGCTAGACTGGCGCCGCTTTGCCACCCACCACACGAAGGTATTTTATTGCGCACTCCACTGCCACAGCAGCCACCGCGATGTTGTGGCCGGGTCTGAAGTCAGCCATCGGCGCGAGCTCCGTGCCCAGCCTCCAATTTCCTTCCGCACCCCGCGATCGCATCGCCATTGCCTCCTACCCCTTCCGCGAAATTATCGCCGGCACCCACGAAAAGCCTGGCGCGTCCACAATTTCCAAGATGGATTTGAAAGATTTCGTGGCTTTCGTCAAGTCGAAATTTAACATTAATAAGATCGAACCGTGGAGCGAGCATTTCCGTTCGCTCGATGTGAAATATTTAAACGATCTTCGCTCGGTGGTCGAAAAAGCCGGCGGCGCCATCGTCAACCTTGCCGTCGACGGCGAGCACAGTCCCTACGCGATAGATAAAACCGAACGCGAAAAAGCCATCTCGTTCAGCAAACAATGGATTGATGTAGCCGCATCCATCGGCTCGCCGAGTGTGCGCACCAACATGCCACCCGCCAAGGATTCGAAACCTGATTTGGACCGCGCCGGGGACAGTCTTCGCCGCGTAGCGGAGTACGGCTCCGCGAAAAATATCCTCGTAAACCTCGAAAACGATAATCCCCTCAGCGAAGATCCCTTCTTCATCGTCGGCCTCATCGAAAAAGTGAACAGTCCCTGGCTGCATACGAATCCGGATTTCGCGAATACCCTGGCCACGGGTAAAACCGAATATGCGTACAAAGGCATCGAGGCGATGTTCAAACGCGCTTACGGCATCTGCCACGTTAAAGCCATGGAAGTCGATGAGAAGGGCCAGCTAGTTCACGTCGATCTGGCGAAAACCTTCGGCATCCTGAAAAAAAGCAACTACAAGGGCTATTGCTCGATGGAATTCGACAGCCCTGGCGATCCGTACAAGGGAACCTCGGATCTCATCGAAAAGACGCTTCAATATCTCTCCTGACGCCGGCGATTCCGCTACCACCGCCACAAAAGAATTCTCTCTCCCGCCCAGCCCCCCTGGCTTGCAGCCGCCAGAGCAGGTTCGTATACTGGCGGCCCGGCCAAAAGTCGAGTCTGGCGGTCCGGTCGTTTCGCGGTTGCATCTACGGGTAGCCCGCCAGCCAACTGTCTTGGCCTTGCAAATCGGTCCTGAGCTCCCTTTACAGGCCGAGTGCGAATTGTTCGCAGTTTTCACGGCCGTCGCCACCTCAAAGGAGAGTTCCGCATGTCGCAAGCCCCAGTACCGGAAGAGATGAATGTCTATCAGAATGCGGAAGCCCGCTTCGAAGTGGCCGCGCAAAAACTGGGACTCGAGCAAGGTCTTTACCGCTATTTAAAATATCCCAAAAAGGAAATCACTCTTTACATTCCCGTTGGCATGGACAACGGACAGCTTGATGTCTTCGTCGGCTATCGCGTGCTTCATTCCACCGTGCGAGGCCCAGGCAAAGGAGGCATTCGCTTTGCTCCCGATGTTTCCTTGGACGAGGTGCGCGCTCTCGCCACGTGGATGACCTGGAAGTGCGCCGTTGTGAACATTCCGTTCGGCGGCGCCAAAGGCGGCATCATCTGCGATCCTCGCAAACTTTCGCGCGGCGAATTGGAACGCCTCACCCGTCGTTACACGGCCGAACTCGCCGACTGGCTCGGCCCAGAACGCGACGTCCCCGCCCCGGATATCGGCTCAAACGAACAGACCATGGCCTGGGTGATGGACACCTACGCGATGCACGTCGGCGAAGCCACAACCGCCGTCGTGACCGGCAAGCCCATCGAGCTTGGCGGCTCCGCCGGAAGACGCGAAGCCACCGGACGCGGCGTCATGATTTGCTGCGATAAAGCCCTCGCCAAGCTCGGCATCAAAAAAGAAGGCTGCCGCGTAGTGGTGCAAGGCTTCGGCAACGTAGGCTCCCTTGCCGCCCAGCTCATGCAAAAAGCCGGCTATAAAATCGTTGGTCTAGCCGATATCGGCGGCGGCCTCTACAGCGAAAGAGGCTTCGACGTTCCGAAAGTGATTGACTGGGCCTACACGCAGAAAAAACCGCTTCAAGATTTCCCCGGCGGCGGCACAAGAATGTCGGCCCGCGACGTTCTTTTCCAGCCGTGTGAAATCGCCATTCCAGCTGCCATTGAAAATCAAATCACGGAACAAAACGCTCATCAAGTCCAGGCGCGCATTCTCTGCGAAGGCGCCAATGGCCCCACCACCTGGCAAGCCGACGCCATCGTCGACGCCAAGGGCATCTTCACTGTGCCCGATATTCTCGGCAATGCTGGCGGCGTCACTGTCAGCTATTTCGAATGGGTCCAAGATCGCCAGGGCTTCTTCTGGCGCGAAAGCGAAGTCAATGAGCGCCTCCTCGACGTCATGGAAAACGCGTTCGACGAAGTCGTCCGTTACGCGGAAACGCACAAAGTGAATAATCGCATCGCGGCCTATATGCTCGCGATTGACCGCGTGGGCAGTGCGCTAAAGTTGCGCGGAATCTACGCCTAATGTGATAAAGTGCGCCCCGGGTTCCCGGAAGCCTTGGGGCCCCATTGGTTTGCTTTGCTAGGGGCAGAGAAATGGCCTGGATCATACTCCCGGCAAGGAAGAATTGCGCGTCATGAACACGAACTCGCTCTGGCCCACCCACGAAAAAAGCGAAGAGCAACACCGCCGCGAGATTTGCACCGCGGGCAAGTGGATGTACGACCGCGGCTTCATCGTCGCCTGTGAAGGCAACATCTCCGTCCGCCTCGACGAAGAGCGCATCCTTACTACTCCCACTTGCATGAACAAAGGCATGCTCGAGCCGCAGGACCTCGTGGTCACGAATCTCGAAGGACGCCAGCTTGCCGGCGAACGCAAATTTTCCTCAGAAATCGCCATGCATCTATTGTTTTACCGTATGCGCCCCGACGTGAACGCCATCTGTCACGCGCATCCCCCGACAGCCACCGGCTTTGCAGCTGCTGGCCGCGCCCTAAATCAAGCTCTCTTGCCCGAAGTGATCATCGGCCTCGGACAAATTCCGCTCGTGCGCTATGCCACTCCCGGAACGCCCGAACTCAGCGCCGCAATCGAGCCTTTCGTCCCGCACTACGATGCCCTGCTCTTGGCGAATCACGGCGCGGTCACCTGCGGCCCGGATCTTTTGACCGCCTTCTTCCGCATGGAAACCATCGAGCACTTTGCCAAGATCGTTCTCGCTGCGGAGTTGGCGGGCGGCCCCGTCCTGCTCTCCAGCCGCGAAGTCGCCAAGTTGATGGCCGCACGGGCAAGATATTTCGTCACCCCGCCGCCGGGCGGAGGCGCTGAGCTTCCGGAAACCAACGACACCGGCGAATCTTCCGGCTCCCACGTTTCGCTCACACGCAACGAACTCGACGCCCTAATCGACGAAGCCGTACGTAAAGATCGCGCCCGCCGCTGACCCGCCAAATTGACAACAAGCCGCACATTTTTATTTCTTCTTCAACGTATCCACTCGCTAGCTCGAATCAATCCATGGCTGGGCTTGCCCTCCCGCCTATGCCACTTTCGCGTTCCCGCGTTGACNGGCGAACAAAAGGCGGCAATACTGGCGTTCCATGATTGGCCAGCTCCGCGGACGCCTCGCCGAAAAACGCCCGAATCAAGTTCTAGTCGATGTTGGCGGCGTAGGCTACCTAGTCCAAGTCCCGCTCTCCTCCTACGCCGCTTTGGGCGAACTCCACACTGAAGTCACTCTGCTCATCCACACCCACGTCCGCGAGGACGCCCTTGCCCTCTACGGCTTCGTCTCTTCCCGCGAAAAGCACCTCTTCGAAATGCTGCTCTCCGCTTCTGGCGTCGGACCCTCTCTCGCCCTCAAGATTCTCTCCGGCATGAGCGTCGAAGAACTGGTCCCCGCCATCCGCGGCAACGATTTGACCCGCCTGACGAAAATCCCCGGCGTCGGCCGAAAAACCGCCGAGCGCATGGTAGTGGAACTGAAGGACAAACTCGAAGCCGTTGTCTTGGAAGCCCAGAAACCAGCCGCCGCCTCGCCCGTAGGCGCAGAAGCCGACGTAATCTCCGCGCTAGTCAATCTAGGCTACGACCCGCGAGCCGCCGAAGCCGCTGTCAGCGAGGCCAAGCGCGAAGAAGGCACATCGAATTTCGAGCCATTGCTGCGCGCCGCCCTGCAATCGCTAGCCGCCCCGAAAGGTCGTACAACTCATGTTGGGGCGTAAGCGTTGCTAAGCAGTTGTAGTGGCCGACCTTTAGGTCGGTCAGCGGTCTTAAATTACAGCGAAGCCTCAACGATGCCGGACGCCAGCGCAAAACTAACTATGGACCGTAAAGACCAACACAGAATCGTCTCCGGCGCACCCTACGATGAGGACGCGCGCATCGAAGCCAGCGTCCGCCCAAAACGCCTCGACGAATACATCGGTCAAAAACGCGTAAAAGAAAACATCTCCATCGCCATCGAAGCGGCCCGCAGCCGCGGCGAAGCATTGGATCACGTCCTGCTCTACGGCCCACCCGGTCTGGGAAAAACCACTCTAGCCCAAATCATCGCCAACGAGCTCCAGGTCCCCATCAAAACCAGCGCCGGTCCGCTCCTCGAACGCAAAGGCGACCTGACCGCCATCCTTACTTCCCTGGAAGGCAAAGAAGTTTTTTTCCTCGATGAAATTCACCGCCTGCAGCCCGCCGTCGAAGAAGTTCTCTATCCCGCGATGGAAGATTTTCGCCTCGACTTGATTATCGGCCAGGGTCCTGGTGCGCGCATCCATCCGTTTCCGTTGGGACACTTCACTCTTGTCGGCGCCACCACGCGCGCCGGTCTCATAACCGCCCCCCTGCGCTCCCGCTTCGGCATTGTCCACCGCCTCGATTTCTACGAGCCCGAGGATTTGCTAATCATCATCCACCGCTCCGCCAAAATCCTAAATATTCTGATGGACGATGGCGGCGCCGAAGAAATCGCCCGTCGCTGCCGCGGCACACCGCGCATCGCCAACCGTCTCCTCCGCCGCTCCCGTGATTTTGCCGAAGTGCGTGCCGCAGGCCGCATCACTCGAGCCGTCGCGCAGGAAGCCCTGGCTATGCTCGGCGTAGACGAAAGCGGTCTTGACGAAGTCGACCGTAACCTGATGCTTGCGCTTCTCGATAAGTATGCCGGGGGACCGGTAGGCCTCGGCACGCTCGCCGCCGCCCTCTCCGAAGAAGAAGATGCTATCGAAGAAATCTACGAGCCCTACCTCATGCAGATTGGGTTGATTGACCGCACCCAGCGCGGCCGCGTGGCCACGGCCCGCGCCTACGAATATTTCGGCAAAGAACTGCCCAAGCGTCAGCCGCGTCTCTTCTGAACAAATAGTTGCGGGTTGCCACTTCTCAGGTGGGCGCTGAATTCGAATCCATCTATCACCTTTTGCTAGACTGTCCATGCCATGAGCGTAATCGACGAAGTCCTCCAAGCAAATGAACTCTACTCACGCACCCACGAGTTGCGCAAACTCACCCCACGCCCCGAGCGCCATCTTGCCGTCCTGACTTGCATGGATACGCGGCTTTCGATTCGCACCCTGGGTCTGAAAACCGGCGACGCCCACATCATTCGAAACGCAGGCGGCATCGTTACAGAAGATACCCTGCGCTCCCTGGTCGTCTCGCATTACCTGCTGGACACCAAAGAGTTCATGGTCATCAACCACACGGATTGCGGCCTGATGCATACTACCGAACAGGATTTGCGCAACAGAGTGCAAAATCGCACTGGAACCGCGGCCATCTCGCCCGCGTTTTTCTATGCCTTCCAGAACATTGAAGAGAATGTCCGCCATCAATTGCAAAAGCTCCGCACGCATCCCTGGGTTCCCAAAGAAGTCGCCGTGCGCGGTTTTGTTTACGATGTGACCAGCGGACGCCTACGCGAAATCGCAAACAGCTGAATCGCGAAGCGGTGCGTGTTCCGCGACGCGAAACTAGGGACGCACAACGCAATCAGGAAAACTTGTTCGGCGCTTTTCTCCTATTCGTAGCGCAATGCCACAATCGGATCCACGCGCATCGCCCGTCGCGCCGGAATGTAGCACGCCAGCAACGCCACGCCGGTCAGCAGAATCGCGACCCCTCCGAAAGTGATCGGATCCATCGCGCCAACGCCGTAAATCATTTTTGCTATCAGCCGCGTCAATCCCAGGGCTGCCGCAATACCCACTCCAACTCCCACAAGTGTAATCCGCATCCCTTCGCCCAAAATCATCCGCAGCACATCTCTTCCCGACGCTCCCAGCGCAATGCGCACTCCAATTTCCTGCGTGCGCTGCCCTGTGAGATAGGAAATTACGCCGTAAATTCCAATCGACGACAGCGCCAGTGCCAGTGCCGAAAACACACTCAGCAAAATCATCGCTAACCGCTGCGTGGCAACTGATCGCACCACGATGTCCTGCATGGGTCTAACTTCGTACATGACCGCGCTACTGTCCGCTTTCTGCGCGGCCTCCCGAATGGAGTTCACCGCACCGAGCGGCATGCCAGCAGTTCGAGCTGCATACTGCCCGCCGTTCGCGAGCAGCGGCCAGAACTTGTCTGGAATCTGCCAAACCGGAAGATAAATCTGCGCCTGCAAATTCTCGTGGCCCTTAGCGCCCAGGCCCCAGTGCTCCACGTGACCCACCACACCGACGATCTCCGGCTGCACGTCAAGCAACGCCAGGTTAAGCCGCTTTCCGATCGGGTCCTCATTTGGAAAGTACTTGCGAGCAAACGTGTCGTCGATCACCGCCACCATAGGCGCGTGCTCGTCGTCCCTCTCCGTAAAGCTACGCCCCCGTTCCACGGGAATCTTCATCACTCTGTGATATTCCTGCGTCACCAGATAAAACATCGCAAACGGCATCTCCTGTTCTGTCGCGGGCTTCGGTCGACCTTCCACCCAGAACGGCACTTCCGAATCACCGGTCATCGGCAGCGATCCGCCAACCAGCGAGACCGCCTCGACCCCCGGTATGGCTTCCAGCTTGCGCACCCCCTGTCGATATTTCATGCGCAATTGGTCGGCGGTGATATTCGGATCAGACGTCGAGGATATGTTGAACGTCAGTACGTTTCGCGCGTCAAAACCGGGATTGATGCTCCATAACGCCGCGAGGCTGCGGATCATCAGTCCCGCGCCGATCAGCAGCACCACCGCCATGGCCATCTCCACAGCAACAAATACGCTCTGTGCACGATGCCGTGCCCCGCTCGATCCTCTCCCGCCTTCCTTCAACGTTTCGTGCATGTCGCGCCGCAGTGTTTTCAGCGCCGGCACGAGCCCAAATACGATTCCTGTGAGAACCGAAACACCAAGCGTGTAGGCCAGCACGTGCCCATCAATCCCAATCTCTTCGGTGCGTGGCAAACTGTCCGGAAGTGCCGCAAGAATCGCTCGTGTTCCCCACTTCGCCAGTAGCAATCCGATGCCGCCGCCCGCGATCCCCAGCATCACGCTTTCCGTCAAGAGTTGCCGAATCACGCGCCCTGGGCTGGCTCCGAGCGCCGACCGAATCGCGAACTCGCGCGCTCGCCCCGTCGACCGCGCCAACAACAAATTCGCCACGTTCGCGCACGCAATCAACAGCACGAAGCTCACCGCTCCCAGCAGCACCAGCAAAACGCCGCGCACATTTCCGACAACATCTGTCTTCAGCGGCACGATCGTCACGCCACTCCCCTTGTCCGTCTCCGGATAAGCCGCCGCGAGATTCTGAGCAATCCTCTCCATATCCGCCCGCGCTTGCTCCGTTGTGACTCCGGCCTTCAGCCGTCCGATGGCCGTAGTCCCCATGCCGATGGCCCGGTTTCGAAATGTCGGGTCGGTCCACTGACCGATCGGCACGTACACGTCAGTTGGGCTGAACCCGGCGATTCTCGCGGGCCCAACACCGATCACTGTGTACGTCTTGCCATTCAGGGTGATGCCCTTTCCCAATACGTCCGGCGACAATCCAAACTTGCGCTTCCAAAGTCCGTCGCCAATCATTGCCACGGGCGTTCCGCCGGCCTGATCTTCTTCCGCCCGAATGTTTCGCCCCAGCAGTAAATTGACCCCCAGCGCCGGGAAGAAATCTGCGGATATCATGTGGCCATGAAGCCGCTCTGGATCGCCCACCCCAGTCAGGTTGTACTCTTCGCTTCGGACGGCACTCAGCGCCGAAAACGAGTGATTGTCTTTATGCCAATCTAGGAAATTCGGGTACGTGATCGAGCTTTGCTCGAAATCAACAGTTTTCGAGTACACCGCCACCAGTTGCTCCGGGTTCGGATACGGCAGCGGATTCAGCAGCACTCCATTGACCACCGAAAACAGGGCCGTATTCGCCCCAATCCCCAGCGCCAGCGTCAACACCGCAATCGCCGTGAATCCCGGGTTCTTCAACAAAACTCGCAACCCGTACCGCACGTCTTGCCAGAAATTTGTCATAAGACACCCCCATGCCATACTCGTTGCAAGCCTTTCTTGCTCTCAGAGATACGCGCCCCATCCTTTTTTTGTTCCCGTGGTCTCAGTCAAGCCCAAGTCTCTCGCACCTCCCCGAAAGAGCCGCCATCTGTACCCAATTGGTCATGCCATCAAGCCGACTTAGCAGTTGAAACCTCGCAATAGGCAAATTAGAGTGCGCTCCTGCGCGCCGTTAGCGTTTCCGGACGCGTCAGCGCACAATCCACTCATGCCCACCGTCTATTTGTCCTTGGGTTCGAACGTAGGTGACCGCAAAGCCAATCTCCGCGCAGCAATCGGCGCACTCCCGCCAACCGGCGTCCGCGTCAAGCAGGCATCATCGACTTATGAAACCGAGCCAGTCGACTATCTAGACCAACCGTGGTTTCTGAATTGTGTAGTAGAAGCGGAAACAGAACTCGCTCCGCCCGCACTCCTGGAAGTACTGCGCGCCATCGAATCGCAATTAGGCAACAAAAAAGAATTCGCAAAAGGCCCGCGCAAAATCGATCTGGACATTCTCCTCTACGGCTCCGAAACCATCGCCACTCCTGACTTACAAGTGCCACACTCCCGCATGCTCCAACGCCGCTTTGTCCTAACCCCTCTAGCCGAGATCGCTCCCAACCTACAGCATCCGTCCTGGCCAGCCACAGCCGCCGAGCTGCTCCAAAGCCTGGCCGATGCAAGCCAAGTCAGACGCGTAAATCATGCGTAACCTTTTACTTGGACCACCTGCTAGTTTTTCTTTGTAGGGGCGCAGCAGCATGCTGCGCCTCAGCTTGCCTGCCTGCTATGACCCCACAAGGCGTTTCAGCTCGCAACCGCCTCACGACATCCGGTGCAAAAGCAACCGGTGCAAAGTCATCGCCTTTGGCGAGATCGATTCCAACTCAATCAAAGAAAGCCTCCCCTCCGTAATCTCTCTCCACCGGTAAACTCCGGGTTCGTTCTCCACCACCTCGCGCCCATTCAAATTCCGCAAAAACTCCCGAGCATCCGAAATCGCCGCCGTCTCCCGGTAAGTCGGCCGCGCCAGAGCCTCCACCGCATAACTCCGCAGCAATTTGCTCCAGTAATGCTCGAACAACTCCCCAGAGGCAAAAATGTCGCTCCA
>JGI12635J15846_10004567_pt1 | contig 11934 bp, 13 predicted proteins | sample BlaSpr_A8_OM2_M2_FD_15846 | JGI IMG/M metagenome (IMG submission 15846) | reverse complement strand
TCGCCGCCGCCCATGGCGGCCGCGACGCTGAACTTGCAACTCTCCGCGAAGGCTGGGCCGCGCAGCTACCGCTGCGCGTCGTCACCAACCAAACCTACGACGCCCTCGCTGCCTCCGACGCCGCCATCGTCTCNAGNGGCACGGCCACCGTCGAAACCGCGCTCCTCGACGTCCCCATGGTCGTCGTCTACCGCGTCACCCCACTCACGGCGCTCCTCGCCAAACCTCTGGTCCGCACAAAATTCTTCAGCATGGTCAACCTCATCGCCGAAAAGCGTGCCGTCCCCGAACTCATCCAATCCGGCTTCACCCCCGACAGCGTCGCCAACGAAATCCTCTCCCTTCTCCGCACGCCGTCGCTCCGCGACGCCATGCGAACCGACCTCGCCGAAGTCCGCCGCCGCCTGGGTCCCCCAGGCGCCGTCGACCGCGCCGCCGACGCCATCCTCCATCTCATCCGTCAAACCAATGGATGACCCGACTTGTCATCCTGAAATCCCATTGGGGCGGACTTGTCATCCTGAGCGAAGCGAAGGACCTCAGAAGTCCACACGCCAACTATCCAGCCAACGTGCACGAACCGTCCGAAACCAGTCACCATTCACAAGTCACCAGACACCTCCTCTCCGCAAGCAACGCCAACTCCCCACTCTGCTATCCTATATACAGCCCTGGTTACTACACGCTAGCGCTGCGTCCCGTCACCAGTGTCCTGAAAGGGGTCCGATGACCCGCACCACAAACTTTCGCTCAGCGATCACGCTGAGTTTCATCTGCACGCTCGCCGTCTGGCTTTCGGCCCCGGCCCAACTAAAAGCACAAGCCCCCCGCGGTCCCGCCTTTACCGCGCAACACTACGACATCTCCGCCACGCTCGATCCCGCCGGCCAATCCCTCTCGGCCATCGCGAAAGTCGATTTCATCGCCAACGAGGTCTCCGGCGGCATCCGCGTCGAACTCAATCAAAACCTCGATCTCAAAGACGTAAAAACCACCGACGGCAAAACGCTCAACTTCGAGCGCGACTCCGGCAACACCCTCGTCGTCACCGTTTTCCTCTCACAAGCCGTCGCCACCGGCACAAAAATCTCGCTCATCTTCGACTACGCTGGCCTCCTCGCCAATCAGGACAACAGCCCAGTCCCCGGGCTGCGCACCGCCGTCATCAGCAAGGAAGGCACATACCTTCTGCTCCCCGCGCGCTGGTTCCCGCTCACCAACTATCCCGCGAACCGCTACAGCGCCACATTTCATCTCAACGTTCCCGACACGATCGCCGTCGCCGGCACCGGCAAATCCTCCGCCCCCACGCCGCTCGCAGGCGGCCGCCTCCTTTACACTTTCGAAGGCGCCACGCCCGAGCCTTACGGCACCTTCGTCGCCGGCGAACTCAAGCTCAGCGCCGAGCAAGCCGAAGGCGTCAACGTCTCCGTCTACGCTCCGGCGAACGCGCTCGGCAAACCATCCGACTTCGCCGGTGACGTCGCCCGGGCCGTCACGATGTTCTCCGATATGTTCGGCCCGCTCCACAATCCCGATCTCTCTCTCGCGCAACTTCCCGACGGCACACTCCGCGATTTCGCCGCGCCCGGCCTTCTCCTCGTCTCCAAGCGTCACTGGGATCCCAAAGGCGCCGACCGCACCATCGCGCATCTCGTCGCCGCGCAGTGGTGGGGCAACGCCGTTCTCCCCTCAACTCCCGGCGATGTCTGGATCAGCGACGGCCTCGCGCGCTATTGCGAATCTCTCTACGCCGAACAGCAATCGGGTCGCGAAGCCGGCCTCAAAGCCGTCGATGATTTCGCCGTCGGCGCTTTGATGGGTGAAGACGCGGCGCCCGTCGCACAAGCCGCCCGCCTCGCTCCCTACTCCAGCGACTACCGCGCCGTCGTCGAGAACAAAGGCGCGATGATCTTCCACATGCTTCGCGCACAAATGGGGGACGTCGCATTCAAAGCGCTCCTCCGCGACTTCTACTTCAAGTACGACGGCAAGAGCGCCACCATCGACGAGTTCGCAGCTCTCGCGCAGCAGAAGGCCAACGCCGCCGCGAAACCACCGGAGCCCGCCCCACAACTCCGCGGCTTTTTCACGCAGTGGCTCAACTCCACCGGCGTACCCGACTTCACGCTTGAATACGTCGTCTACCGCACCAAGCAAGGCTTCCGCGTCGTCGGCAAAATCAAGCAGCCCATCGACACGTTCAGCATGCCGGTTGCGATTCGTATCGACACCGAAGGCAATCCCGAAACAAAAACAGTAGACGTCGTTGGCACCGAATCGCCGTTCACCGTCGAAACCTTCGGTCGTCCGAAACCCGGTGGAATTCACGTCGACCCGAACAACGTCGTGCTAAAAGGCAGCACTTCCCTGCGCGCACGTGCCGCCATCGCACGCGGCGAAGAACTCGCCGAGCAAGGACTCTACTACGACGCCATCGCGCAATATCAGCGCGCTCTCTCGATTCAACCCAATCGCCCGCTCGCAAACTTCCGTATGGGTGAAGCCTTCTTCTATCAAAAAAATTATCAGGCCGCCGCGAACTCTTTCCGCGAAGCTCTGCAAACCGTCCCCGAGCCCTCTGAAAAGTGGACTGAAGTCTGGGGTCACATTTATCTCGGCAAGATTTTCGATTTGCTCGGCCAGCGCGAACGCGCCGTCAACGAATACAGCAAAGCAAAACAAACCAACGACGACACCGGCAGCGCCCAGGAAGTCGCCGAGTCGTTCCTGAAGAAGGCCTACTCCGAAGGCTCCATCGCCGCCCAGGTTCCGACCGGCACGCAGAGCCCAAGCAGCAACGCTCCCGCGATCAATCCCGACAATCGCCCGGTCCTGAAGCGCCGCCCCGATTCACCCTGATGCCGCACGCCTGACTGGCGGCAAGCCCCCCCTGGGTTTTGTGTAAGTGTTGATTCTGCTGGGGATCAAAGTGTTTGTTTTGATACACATTTGTAAGTGCGGAATCTGCGAGAGTTAGCGTCGGGTAAGATCCAACGCAGAGACGCGGACTCCCAAGCGCTGGAAGGCATACTGAAACTCCCGCGACTCTGGACGCGCCGCAGTATCATCTGAAATATTTCTGGCGAGCAAGCGCGAGCCGAAGCCCTTATGCCAAAGAAGATCAGCTTCTATCAAAAACCAACGTGTACCACGTGCCGCAAATCCAAAGCCTTTTTGGAAAAGCGCGGCGGCGCTCTCGAGTTGCGCAATCTCGACACCGAGCGCCTCTCCGAATCCGAACTCGATAAACTCATCGGCAAACGGGATCACCGGGAATTCCTCAACACGCGCAACGAGCTCTACCGTTCGCGCAAAATGAAAGACAACCCGCCGGGCCGCGCCGAAACCATCAAGCTGATGGCCGAATATCCAAACCTGATCCGCCGCCCCGTAACAATCTCCGGCACCCAAATCATCCTCGGCTACGACGAACCGGCCTTTAAAAAACTCACCGCATAGCCAAATCGCGTGCCCACCGAAGTCCCATCAACCGAATCCCCGAAAACAATCGCCCTGATCGGCGCCACACCGCTTGCCGAGCAGATAGCATCGCGAGCCCTAAATGCCGGCCACCGCGTAATAATCGACGACATCTCCGACGCCCGCCTCCAAACCATCTCGACCAAGTTGGGAGCCATTCATTCGTCCCTCTCATTAACCCGATCCATCGAATCCGCCATCCGTCAGGCCGACTTCCTAATTGACGCGTTGCCCGACGACCTCGAAGTCAAACTCGAACTCTTTACGCTCTTCGACAAATTCGCCAGACCAAATGCCATCTTCATCACCACGGGTTCCATCGTAATCGACGATCTCGCCGCTATCACCTTCTGCCCGGACCGCTGCATCGCCGTCCACCTAACCAACGCACCAAACGCCACCCGCGCCACCTTCAAACTAATCACCGCAACCCAAACCTCTCCCCACACGCTCGCAAAATGCACCAGTCTCTTCCTCAGATCACTCGCTTTCCGCGCGACATAGAAGTCTTCGCTTTTGGCGTTGAGTTCCAAATTTTGACGGAAGGGTATACCGCATGGCTCTTTCCCAAGAGTGCCCAAGTTACTGTAAATATTGGGGTTGCGAGGTGACGATTTTAAAGAGCGTGCAAGCCGCGGAAAAGACGGGGCTTAGAGGAATTCAACTATTCGCTTTAGTTTCGTTTTTGTTGGCGATTTGGTAACGGAGAGCGGAGACGCACTTTTATACACGGAGAGTGTACCGGCTTCTAACGTGCCCGTCAAATTTATTTTTGTAGAACGGCAGCGAGGAAGAGCTTAGAGCAAGCCATGAAAAACGCGGAGCACTCTACCGGTGGGAATGCGGAGTTATGAGCGGATTCGAGTGGCTTCGGGCGCTGGCTAGTACCGCGGCACCTTCTGATCGATCTCCAGCGACCACCGATCGATCCCGCCTGCCAGCGAGCGCACATTCTCAACTCCCTGCCCCCGCAGCCACACCGTAACGTCGAGGCTCCGCATCCCATGGTGGCAATAGCAAACCACCGGCTCCTCCGAGTCCAGCGCCTGCAGGTTCGCCGGTACGCTCCCCATGGGAATCAGTTTCGATCCCTCGATTTTCGTAATGCCGTATTCCCACGGCTCGCGTACATCGACCAGCAAAATCTTGTCGCCGCGATCCAGAGCCTGCTTCAATTCGCTTGGTGCAATTTCCAGGTTGTTATCCATGTCCCCTTTTCGATGCAGCAACGCACGCAGTGGACTTCGTACTTCTGAGCGAATTTGCCTTCGGTGGATGACTCGCAAAAACGCCGGCAGGGATGCCGGCGCTGCCAAACCAAAACAACGCGAGAGTCAGACAAATCCAAGTGGGAATCGAGACTGAAGCGCCGGATTACTTCCCCTGAAAATTCGGCTTCCGCTTCTCAAAAAATGCGCGCAAACCCTCGGCGCTGTCTTCTGATTCAAAACATCGAATCTGCTCTTCAACTTCATACTCGAGCGCCTTCGTCAATACATTGCGATCATTGCCAAATAAAACCTGCTTCAGCGCGCGGCTAGCCACACGCGGCCCAGTCACAATCGTCATCGCGAATTTCTTCGCCTCTTCCATCAGCTTGTCCGCCGGCACCAGCCGATTCACGATGCCAAGCTCCAGCGCCGTCTTCGCATCGAACATGTCGCCGGTGTAAAACAATTCGGCAGCCTTGGCATGTCCGACAAGCTGCGGCAAAAAATACGTCCCCCCAAAGTCAGGAAACAATCCGACCTTGGCAAACGTCTCGCCAAAGCTCGCGTTTTCTGCGGCGATGCGAACATCCGCAGCCAGAGCGATATTCATCCCCGCTCCAGCCGCCGCGCCGTTCACCGCAGCCACAATCGGCTGCCGCATCGTGCGCATCTTCAGCACCATGCCCATGCCCGATCGCAGTAGCGGCTCCATCGATTCTTTATCGTTCTTCTGACGCGCTTCCCAAATTTCTTTCAGGTCGCCGCCCGCGCAAAATCCTTTGCCAGCCCCGGTGATGATCACCGCCTGAATGTGTTTATCGACGCTGATTGCGGTGAGCGCTTCATTCAACGCTGTCGCCAACTCGGTGTTGATGGCGTTCATTCGATCCGGACGATTCAGCGTAAGAATCGCCAGTCCGTCTTCGACGTGCTGCAAAACAGGCGCTTGCGGATTTTCCTGCTGCACTGGTTGTGGCGTCGTGCTCATCGCGAACCGATCTCCACGCGCGAGCTTTCCTCCGCTTCCTTCCCCATCCGCTTCAGCAATTGCGAAAGCTTGCGGAAGTGCGCCACCTTCTCCGACCGCTTGTCGTCGGCCGCACCAGGAGTCGCAGGCAACACGTAGACACGCGCGCCGTACAATGATTCCTTCTGCAATCCAAACTTGCACTTGCGCTGCGCAAACTGCTCATACGGCAGCTTGCCGTTGAACGCCACCACGCGCGGCGCAAACTCTTCGAGCTTCTGCGAAAGCACGATCCGCCCTTCGGCAAAATCCTCGCGCTTCAATTCTTCCACCGTCTTCGACGGCCGCTTCACGAGATCGGTCAGTCCGATCCCAAACTCGATCACGCGCTTGTCGTCGTGATAATCGAACGGCTCGGGCATCACGCCGCTCTCATACATGATCGGCCAGAACGGATTATCCCGCCCGGCATAGTAGTGCCCCACCCGTACGGACGACTCCGTGGGATTACAACCGACGATCACCAACTTCATGCCCTTACGAAGATGGTCTGGCAATGTGCGCATTTGGTTTGGTTACCTGAACTTCAGAGTAGGCCTCGCTGAGGCCAGATCGCAATCGCTGGGACGCGGTTGGGATACGATGCTCCGACTTGCTCGCCAAAAAACCGCTCAAAACGAATAATAAATATGATTCCGATACAACTCAGTCGAACAAAACCGCCGCGACTGGGCACATCTTCCGCGGCCAGCGACGGGCGAGAAGGTCGCCGTTCGCAGAGAAATACCCGCGAGTCCAATGTAACCCGCAGCCTAAGGGCGGTCAACACTGGCCATAGTTTGACGTATACAAAACGCCCCCAGATTCCTGAATCGTGGGATATCCCTACCTCATCGAAAAGGTGGGCAATTTCAAGAACTGGCGGGCGATTTCATGCGCTGGCTGTTGCGGCCAGCCAATGGCGCGCGATTCGGGAACTTTGATGCAGTGTGCTACCTTAAATGTCGGAACCGGCTTCGGCCCCATTCATTCGGCCGCGCTGACCACTCGACTCTTGGCGAATAACCCGAAATTGAGCGCGCCCACCCCCAATCGCATTCCGTCGAAGATTGCTCGTGAAGACGAGCCCCTTCTCGTCAAAGCGGCGAAGTCCGGCGACGCTACCGCTTTTGAAGAGCTCGTCAATCGTTACGAATCCAAAATTTTTCGCCTTACGATGAATATCACGCGCAATCGTGAGGACGCCGAAGACTCCATGCAAGACGCCTTCATGAAGGCGTACTCTCACCTCGACACTTTCCAGGAAGACTCGCGTTTCTACACATGGCTCGTGCGCATCGCCGCCAACGAAGCGCTGATGCGGCTGCGCAAGCGTCGCCCAAATCAGGTTTCGCTCGACGAACCGGTGCAAGGTGAGGACGATTTGATCCCTCGCGAAGTCGAAGATTGGGGTCCAAGTCCCGAGCAACGCTACGCGCAATCGGAGCTGCATGAAATTCTCGACCAGGTGATCGATCAACTCGATCCCGATTTCCGGACCGTGTTTGTGCTGCGCGATATTGAAGAGCTTTCAACCGAAGAAACTGCTCAAGCGATGGCGATTTCGGTTCCTGCTGTGAAATCGCGGCTACTTCGAGCGCGATTGAAACTGCGTACGAAGCTCGACCGATTTTTGCGCGACAGGAAACCCAATTGAACTGCACCAACGCCATCCACGAGATCTCGAATTACATCGACGGCGAGCTCGAAGCTTCGGTTCGTATCCAGTTGGAAGAGCATTTCCGCGAATGTGAAGGCTGCGCGACGATCGTCCGCCAGACGGAAATCACGATTCGGATTTTCTCCACGCATCAACCGGCGGACATGCCAAAAGATGTTCATTCTCGGCTTCACGACAAGCTGAAACAGAAACTTCACAAATCGAAGTAGCAACCCTCTCGCACCCCTCCAATCCGCCCTCCGTTCTATCCAATCGAAGTAACCGTTCTCAATTCCCTTTCATCCATTGCAGGAGCAGAATGCAAGAGTTAGAGGAGGTTTTTAAATGGCCACCAATCAAGTCGTTCTCGTCACCGGGGCAAGCACAGGATTTGGCCGGCTTTTCACCGAAACGCTAGCGCGCAAGGGATACACCGTCTTCGCAACGATGCGCGATCCCAAAGGCAAAAACGCAAAGAACGCCGCGGAGATCGAGGCCCTCGCCAAGAAGGAATCGCTGCCGATCCAAATTCTCGAGCTTGATGTCACGAAGGAAGACTCTGTCGACAAAGCGTTCAAATCCGTAATCGACAAGGCCGGCCGCATCGATGTGGTCATCAACAACGCCGGATTCCCTGTCGTGGGCCTGATGGAGACAATCACGGTCGAACAAGCGCAGAGCCAGTTCGATACCAACTTTTTCGGCTGTGTGCGCGTAAACCGCGCCGCACTTCCTCACATGCGAAAGCAAAAGAGCGGACTGCTGCTGCACATCAGCAGCGGCGCCGGGCGGCTCGTATTTCCAACATTTGGTTTGTACTGCGCCAGCAAATTCGCGCTCGAAGCTTTCTCCGAAGCGTACAACTACGAACTCGCCGGACAAGGCATTCAGTCGGTAAGCATCCAGCCCGGCGCCTATCAAACCGCGATCTTCGGCAATGTACTGCAAGGTTCGGACAATGCGCGGTCGGAAACCTACGGAGTGGCGAACCAGATTCTGCCCAAGATCAGCGAAGGACTAGCCAAGAACGCCGGCAATGCACAAGAAGTTGCCGATGCGGTTCTCCGCGTGATTGAGACTCCAGCAGCTCAGCGCAAAGCGCATTATCGTGTCAGCCCGCAAGACATCGGCGTTGACGCCATCAACGATCTTTGCGAAAAGACGCAAGACTCCGTCATCCAGGCGTTCGGTCTCGCCGACGATGTAAAGTTCGTCACGGCGAGCGCCGCCGCTAAGGGCTGAGCCCCGATCGAAAACGAAAATCGGGTAGGCACGGTGCAGCGCGGACTATACTGCCCGGCATGAGAGTGCCCGTCCGCTTCTTAAAAAGTTCAGCAATCATGGCCGGCGCGATCACGATCGCATTCGTGATCTTCGCCGGCCATTTTTATCTCTACGCCCAGGACAAAACCGGATTCCCCGATGGCTACGACGCCGTGCAAGCCGCACCGAACAGCCACAAGGTGATTTTTGAAAACGCGTTTGTACGGGTGATCGAAGTCACGATGCCGCCGGTCGGTAAGACCGAGCCATTGCATCACCATCGGTGGCCGAGCTTTTTTCTCGATTGGGATACGGGCGGCCCGTCTCCTCACGTTCGCTATCATCGCGGCGATGGCACCGTCGTGGATGAACCAAGCAAGCCGTCGCCAAAGCATCCCGGCCACTGGAGTGTCCAGTGGATGAAGCCGGAGGCACTGCACGCGATCGAGACGGTAGAGTTTCCTCCGTCACCGGACGAGCCGGGCCTGATCCGCGTCGAACTTAAGTTCCAACCGTGATCGGTCGAGGAGCAATTTTGAGGAGCTAATCGACGGCGGTTATGTTCGCGTTGTCGGACCACAGCGGGAGTTTGCGGCCGACGTGTTGCTCGCGGGCGGCCTTGTAGACTTTCATTGCGACGGCTAAATCCCATGAGGCGATACCGTTGGATTTGAAGAGCGTGGCTTCGGAGTCGCTGGTGCGGCCGGTCACCTTGCCCGCGACGATGTCGGAGAGGCGCTTCACGCCGGTCCAGCAGGATTCGTCGCCGTGGAAGGCGATGATGAGGTCGCCGGCTTCCTGGCGCGATTGTTCGACGGAATCGACGACGATGACGTCGGCGCTGGCGACGGCTTCGTCATCGAGCTCGCGTTTGTGGGCGTGATTCGCGCCGATCGCGTTGATGTGTACGCCGGTCTCGAGATCGGAGCCTTTGACTACGGGATTTGCGGCGGTCGTTGCCGTGCAGACGATGTGCGCGGCACGGACGGCTTCGCTGGCCGACGATGCAGCGTGAACCGGAACGCCGATGCGCTTCGACATTTCGTCGCAGAATTCTTCTCGCCGCTTCGGATCGCGGCCGTAGGCGTGGACGATCTCGAGCTGTTTGACGGTGGCGATTGCTTCGAGTTGCGTTTTCGCCTGGCCACCGGTGCCGATGATGGCGGCAGACTTCGCGTCGCGCGCAGCCATGTATTTCGTTGCGACGCCGCTCGCCGCTCCGGTGCGTAGCTGGCCCATGTAGTCGGCTTCGATCAACGCGAGCAAATTGCCGGTCGCCATTTCATAGAGCGGAACGATGAACTGAAGCTTGCCGCGCACGTAGGTGTACTGCTTCATGGCGATGTAGCCGGCGGTGTAGTCGGCGGCGGCCATATAATGAAAGAAATTACCCTTGTTGAATTCGAAGCGGCGGCGAGGGTGCACGACCACTTCCCCGCTGGCCTGTTTGCGCGAAATTTCCTCGACGGCGTCGATGGCCATCGGCATTGTGAGCAGGCTGCGGACTTCGTCTTCGCTGATGTGCAGCGTCATTCGCATTCTCCGACCAGAGGTTGCGGTTCGTCTATCTTACATGCATCCCACAAAGAGGAAGAGCAAACCGAGGGTCGGTGATGCTTCGCCCGGGCAAGCTGGGGCGCAGCAGTGTTGCGCCCCTACACTCAATGGGTTGGACGCTTGGCGGCTTTGGATTTCTGGGGAGCTTCGCCGGGCTCGCGGATGCGACGGATTACGGTTTGGATGAGGCGATAGGTGCGCTCTTCTCTGTCGCTGCCGATGGTATGGAACTTGAATTCGGGCTCGCCTTTGGCGTCTTTGCCGATGAGGACGGGCAGCGCGCCACACAGATTGTTTTCGATGAATGCGGTTTCGTAGCGGGTTTTCTTGGCGTCCCAAGTGTAGGCGCGGAGCGTGGTGAAGTCGCACGGCTGGCCTTCGGGGCCTTTTGTTCCGGCGACGAGATATTGCGGTTTCTCGCCGGAGGCGTCGGGGACGCGGTTGAGCTCGAACCACGCGACGGCGCGGACGTTTGCCGAGTTGATGCCTTCGCGGACGGGATCAGGCAGATCGAGTTCGACGAATCGAGAGATGACCCATCCCGCGATCGGAATGTTTTGATCGCCCGGCTGTGTCGTGGTGTTGTTTTCGGCGGTGCGTGCCGAGGTTTCTCCCGGCGGACGCGTCGCGACGGCACGGACGAGATACCAGTCTTCCTTTTTGGTTGGAGCGTCGGCACCGGTGTCTTTTTCGTCGGTGGTTTGCACCCAGTCGGAGACCGCGCGGCCTACGACATCCACAGGCACGCCGCGGCCGAATTGATAGAGGCGCGCTTCGGTGCGTCCGGGAGCGACGCGAAGGTTGGTTTGCACTTTGGTGCGGCCGTGGGCTTGCGACGGGATGGCTTGCGCTTGTTGAAGCAGTTTGGTGCTGCGCGTCCAGAGAGGTGGCTCAAGCAGAATGCGGCCGTCGATCCAGCCGACTTCACCGCCGGCGGTGCGGATTTTTACGTTGTCGTTGCGGCGCGCGAGGATTTCGACGTGGTCGCCGTAGTGGAGCGTGTCCACCGGTTCGCGGACCTGGGCGACGCTGCTCCAAAGCGTGACGCNGCGCTCGCTGATGTAGCCGTCGCCGAGCGATTCGTGCTTGGGGCGAAGGAGCCAAGCGACGACGGCGACGATGACGAGGAGCGGGACGGCGATGAGGAGCTTGCGCTTCATGCCGCGCTACCAGGTTGGCGTGACTGGTGAAAAGTGACTGGTGACTGGCGAAAGACTTCAAGAGCGAACGCGCCATGCTTGTTGTGGGGACATTCCACGAGCTAGCTTGCTCCAAAATGCTGCTGGAATCTGCGCCAACCGCCACGGCGGCGCTGTTGGGTCTGGGTAAACGAGTGATTCTATCGTCGGAACAATTGTAACTGATTCAGAGGAGGAGCAACCGGCCGCTGTGAGGCGTAATTTCTTGCTGTCCGTGCGCATCTGAACATTGCGACGAAGAACTGGGGCGGAGAAAATCGGGAAGCTGCTAGAGTTTGGTGGAACATGGAGAGCGTTCGGTGAAATTTTTCGATCGATTGCAGCCGGTGGCGTTGCTGACGTTGCGCGTGGCGCTGGCGATTATTTTTATTTTTCATGGATATCCGAAGCTGACGCATACGCACGGGGATTTGCAGAAGTTGTTCGTTGAGCACGGGATGCCGGGGTATTTCGCGTTGGTCGCGGGCGTGATCGAGACGTTTGGCGGCGGACTATTGCTGATTGGACTGCTGGCGCGGCCTGCGGCGATGCTGCTGGCGATCGAGATGACCATTG
>JGI12635J15846_10004564_pt1 | contig 11945 bp, 11 predicted proteins | sample BlaSpr_A8_OM2_M2_FD_15846 | JGI IMG/M metagenome (IMG submission 15846) | reverse complement strand
ATGTTCGGCTCCTGCACCAGCGGCGGGATCATCTACAGTCACAACTTCGATCTCGCGATGTACACCAACAACTACAGCTACCCGGCGGAGCCCGATTCACTGGCCTACACCGCCTACCACAGCTCCCAGATCCCCACCGACGCCAACGGGTGTGCCGGACAGAACACGACCTTTATCAGCGACCCGCAGCTCGACCAGGCTCTCGACCAGGCCCGGCTGTCGGTCAAGCTGTCGGACCGGAAGGACAAGTACATCGTGGCCCAGAAGCGGCTGGCCGACATCATCCCCGAGATTCCGCTCTACCAGGCGGTCGACGTCGAGGCCTACACCAAGAAGCTGGGCGGCTACAAGGGCAACGAATTCTGGTGGATGAACCAATCCGCCGATTGGTACATCAGCCAGTAACGCGCAACCGGCGCGCTCAAGTCACCGTGTAACCATGCCGATCGCTAGTCTTGTCCAATGAAAGATCTGGCCGAGGCCGCGCTCAACGCGGCGCAGGTGAAGGGCGCCGGCTACGCCGACGTCCGCCTCGACGAACACGTTCAGCAGGACATCATCGTCAAGAACGGGCAGCTCGCCGCCGTCTCCGACGATGCCAGCGAGGGGTTTGGCGTCCGGGTCCTCGTGGACGGCGCCTGGGGATTCGCCGGCAGCGCCCGGCTCGAGCGAGCTGAGGTCGAGGAAGTCGTCGATCGCGCCATCCGGATCGCTCGGGCGAGTGCTCGTGTTCGTTCGGTGCCGGTCGACCTGGGGCCACCGGTCACCTCCCGCGGCCGCTACCGGACGCCGCTCGAGCGTGACCCGTTCAGCGTGCCGCTCAGCGAAAAGGTCGACCTACTACTGCGAGCCGATGCGGCGATGGGCGCGGTCAAAGGCGTCGGCATTCGCGAGGGCTCGATGGAGTTCCTTCGGCAGCGGAAAGTGTTCGCTTCGACCGAGGGCGCCTTCATCGAACAGGAGCTCTACGAAAGCGGGGCGGGCATCGAGGCAACGGCGACCTCACCGGACGAGGTGCAGAACCGGTCATATCCGAATTCGTTTGGGCGGCACCAGGGCTCCGGGGGCTACGAGTACATCACCGCGCTGCAGCTCGATCGCCACGGAGGCCGGATCGCCGAAGAAGCCGTCGCGCTGCTGACCGCGCCACAGTGCCCTAGTGGGGTCAAGACGCTCATTCTCGACGCCAGCCAGACGGCGCTGCAGATCCACGAGTCGTGCGGCCACCCAACGGAACTGGACCGCGTGTTTGGCATGGAGGCGGCCTATGCCGGAACCAGCTTCATGACGCCCGAGAAACTGAATCACCTCCAGTACGGCTCGGCCCAGGTGACGATCACAGCCGATGCCCTGACGCCGACCGGGCTGGGGACCTTTGGCTGGGACGACGAAGGTGTGCCCGCCCAGCAATCGTTCCTGATCAAAGAGGGTTTGTTCGTCGGCTACCTGACTTCACGGGAGACCGCGAGCGTTCTCGGCCAGCAGAGCAATGGCACGATGCGTGCCGACGGCTGGAACCGGATACCCCTCATTCGCATGACGAACGTCAACCTGCAGCCGGGCGACTCCTCGCTCGAGCTGATGATCGCGGAGACCAAGGATGGCGTCTACATGGAAACCAACCGCAGCTGGAGCATCGACGACAAGCGCCTCAACTTTCAGTTCGGCACCCAGCTCGCGTACGAGATCGTCAACGGCAAGCGCGGCCGGTTGCTCAAGAACGCGACCTACGCCGGCATCACACCCGAGTTCTGGAACTCCTGCGACGCGGTCGCCGGTCGCTCCGAATGGAAGGTGTGGGGCCTGGCCAACTGCGGCAAAGGCCAGCCACCGCAGACGGCCCACGTCGCGCACGGCGCGTCACCGGCGCGCTTCCAGCACGTCAAGGTCGGCATCCTGAAATGAAAAGCATGGAAACCGCGCGGCTCACGGAACAGGCTGAGGTCAAGCGCTTCATCGACAAGTTGCTGCAGGCTTCGCCCGCGGCGCAGACCGAGGTCATGGTCACCGAGTGGGACAGCGCGCTCACCCGCTTCGCCAACAACGGGATCCACCAGAACGTCGCCGAGCGCGACGTCAGCGTGCGGGTCCGGGTGGTCAAGGACGGCAAGACCGGGGTGGCCTCGATCAACCAGATGAACGAGAAGGCCGCGGCCGACGTCCTCAAGCGAGCCATCGCCATCGCCGACCTGCAATCAAAGGGCGAGGTCGTGCCCTTGCCGGGGCCCGTCAAGAGCCGGCCGGTCGAGGCCTGGTCGGACGCGACCGCGGGGGCGACGCCGGAAGAGCGTGCGGACTTCGTGGAGGCGATCTGCGCCAAAGCGAAGCGGGCCGGGCTCAAGGCCTTCGGCGCTTTCAGCACCGGAGCCGAGCAGTTCGCCATCGCCAACTCGCTCGGTGTCTATCACCATCACCGCTCGACCGAGGCCACCATCAACTCGGTGGTGATGGGGGAGGCTGGCTCGGGCTATGCCGATCGCGGTGCCATCGACGTGAAGGACATCGATAAGAACGAGGTGGCCGACGAGGTCATCGACAAGGCGCAGCGCAACCAGAATGCCCAACCCATCGATCCGGGCGTCTACGAGGTCGTGCTCGAAGAGTACGCCGTGGCCGAGATGCTCGAGTTCATGAGCTTCACCGGGTTCAGCGCGCTCGCGGTGGAGGAAGATCGCAGCTTCATGCGGCTGGGCGAGCGCATCACCGGTGAGGCGATCACGATCTGGGACGATGGCCTCGATCCGTCGGGCCTTCCGGCGCCCTTCGATTTCGAAGGCGTGCCCAAGCAACATGTCGACCTGATCAAGAACGGTGTCGCCAGCGGTCTCGTCTACGACATGATGACGGCGACCCAAGAAGGCCGCCAGTCGACGGGCCACGGCCTGCCCGCGCCAAACACCGAAGGCCCATACGCCGTCAACCTCTTCATGCAGCCGGGCTCGGTCGCCAAGCCGGATCTCCTCTCGGGCATCAAGCGCGGCATCTGGGTCACCCGGTTCTGGTATGTGCGGATCGTGCACCCGAAGCTGTCGATCATCACCGGGATGACTCGCGACGGTACCTTCCTCATCGAAAACGGCAAGGTCACGCGGCCGGTAAAAGATCTTCGCTTCACGCAGAGCATGCTGGAAGCGCTCGAGGGAACGCTCGCGGTCGGCAAGACAACCAAGCTGCAGATCGGAGAGTTCATCGGCGCCTCCCGCGCGCCAGCGCTCCACCTCAAAGCGTTTACGTTCACGAGTTGAGCCGCTTCCCGCTGATCGGTCTGCCAACGCTGGCCATCCCGCCGGGGCCCAAGCCGCCGCGCTTCGGCATCAACCAGAGTTACGTGCGGGCCCTGTCGGCGGCGGGTTGTGCGCCGGTGCTAATCCCGGTCCTGGACGACGAAGACCGGCTGCGCGCGATCTACGACCGGCTCGATGGGATTGTCTTTCCGGGCGGCGCGGACGTCGCGCCGCACGAGTACGGCGAGGAGCCGATCGGTAACCTCAATGTGGTCGAGCCGCCGCGGGATCGGATCGAGTTGACGCTGGCGCGCTGGGCGTTTGCCGATGACCTGCCCACGCTCGGCATCTGTCGCGGCCAACAGCTGCTGAACGTGGCACTGGGTGGCAGTCTCTACCAGGACCTCCGCCATCAGGGCGTCACGACGGTCGAGCATTCCGACGCCGATGGTCGGGCGCGGAACGCCCTGCTTCATCGGGTGCGTCTGGATCCATCGTCGCGGCTGGCGCAGCTGATCGATGAGACCAGCATCGAGGTCAACAGCCTGCACCACCAGGCGGTCAAAGTTGTCGCTGCCCCGCTCAAGGCAACAGGGACGTCCGAAGACGGCGTCATCGAATCACTGGAGTCGGATGAGCGCCGTTTTCTAATCGCGGTTCAGTGGCATCCCGAGGAGATCGATGACCTGCCTTGGGTCCAGCGGTTGTTCGCTGGATTCGCTCGCGCGGCTTCCGGCGGCGCGAGGTAACCGAGGACGCCACGAGCGTCCAGGCCGGTCCGGGATCGGTTCAGTGCCTGGCGGCACGCTGCGAAAGACCGCTTTCCTATCGGCCTAAAAGGCGCTCTGCTATGAAAGCAAAACCGGGTTTTCTTTAATAAGAACAAACCTTGGGAAAGACAATTCGGCAGTCTGCAAGTAGCAAGCCTTCGCGTCCAAGGCGCGGTCGAGCGCCTTAGTTGTATGCGGTCCCGAGCCGGGAAGTAACTACAAGGTTTGCCTGATCAGCTAGGTCTGGCTGGCGGCGTCCTTCAGCCAGGGAAGCGCGACCCCAAGCGGCCCGACGAGGAGCGCAAACTGGTCTGCGTCTAAGCGCCGGCGCGCTGCGAGGCCGGTTGCCGCATCGCCGACAGCCCACCAGGTCGGACTCTGTGGTGGATCTCCGGCACGCTCCGCGGCGGCATCGAAAATCTCGCGATAGGACTCGGCGCCGAGTGCGACAAGCGCCTGATGGCGGGCGGCCTCGAGCTTCTGCTGCGATGTGCTCCAGGCCTGCTGCTGCCGCTTGCCAACGAGGGCCCTGGCCGGATCGCTGAGATCGAGCAATCCCTGGTAGAAGCGATCTACCAGGGATCCGCTCGTTGTCGAATCGCCTTCCTTGACAAAGGCCCGGCTCATGCGAGCGCCGTTAGGCGGCCTGCGTCAGCGTCTCGCTCTTCGGCTCCAGGGCCCAGTCGAGCACCTGGCGGACNTCCTTGGCGAGGTGGATCGTCATGGCGTCCCGTACGCTCTGCGGCAGATCATCCAGGTCGGCCTCATTGCGATATGGCAGGATGACTTCGGTCAGCCCGGCGCGGTGCGCGGCCAGCAGTTTCTGCTTGACGCCGCCGATCGGCAGCACCTTGCCCTGCAGCGTGACCTCGCCGGTCATACCCACGGTCGGCCGCACCGGTCGCCCGCTGAACAGGCTGACCAGCGCCGTCACCATCGTGACGCCAGCCGACGGCCCGTCCTTCGGCACGGCGCCAGCCGGAACGTGGACGTGGATCGCCTTCTCTTCGAAGCCGGGCGCGATACCGAGCTCGGTCGTGTGCGAGCGGACGTAGGACAGTCCGATCTGCGCCGACTCCTTCATCACGTCGCCCAACTGGCCGGTGAGCGTGAGCCCCTTCTGGCCATCCATGGCAGCGGCCTCGATGAAGAGCACCTCGCCGCCGATGCCGGTCACAGCCAGGCCGGTCGCGACCCCCGGAACGGAGGTCCGCTCGGCCACTTCCTCATGGAACTTCGCCCGACCAAGGTAGGTCTTGACGTCGTCGCCCGTCACCTGGATCGGTGCGCTCGCCTTGCCGGCTTCGATCTGGGTTGCCACCTTGCGGAGCAGCCGTCCCAGCTCGCGTTCCAGGTTGCGCACGCCCGCTTCGCGCGTGTGTTCGACGATGATGCGCCGGATGGCGTCATCGCTGACCGCCACCTCGTCGGCGGTGAGCCCATTGCGCTCCAGCTGGCGGCTGAGCAGATGCTCGCGCCCGATGGCGAGCTTCTCCTCTTCGGTGTAGCCGTCGAGGCGGATGATTTCCATCCGGTCGAGCAGCGGCCCGGGGATGGTATCCGCGACGTTGGCCGTCGGGATGAACAAAACTTCCGAGAGGTCGAGGTCAACCTCCAGGTAGTGATCGCGGAACGAATGGTTCTGCGCGGGGTCGAGCACCTCGAGCAGGGCCGATGAGGGGTCGCCGCGATAGTCGCTGCCGACTTTGTCGATCTCGTCGAGCATGATCACCGGGTTTTTCGTGCCCGCCTCTTTGAGGGCGCGCGCGATCCGTCCGGGCAGTGCCCCGACGTAGGTGCGGCGATGACCGCGGATCTCAGCCTCATCATGGATGCCGCCGAGCGAGATGCGGGTGAACTTGCGACCCAGTGCGCGCGCCACCGACTCGCCCAGTGAGGTTTTGCCCACGCCGGGCGGCCCCACCAGGGTGATGATCGCGCCCGAGCCGCGGCCGCCGGCGACCGCCAGGCCGCGGGCATCGCGCCGCTTGCGGACGGCGAGGAACTCGATGATGCGATCCTTGACGTCGTCCAGCCGGTGTGGTCCTGGTCGAGGACACGCCGCGCCTCGGTGACGTCGAACTGGTCGACGGTGCGCTTGTTCCAGGGCATGTCGAGCATCCAGTCCAGGTAATTACGGATCCATCCGGCCTCCGGGTTCTGGTCGCTCGTCCGCTCCAGGCGGCCGAGCTCGCGCTCCACCTCCTTGCGGACGGCCTCCGGCATGCCGGCCTCCTCGATCTTCTTCCGGTAGTCGGCGGCGACGTCCGAATCGCCCTCGCCAAGCTCCTTCTTGATCGCGTCCATCTGCTGACGGAGGAGGAACTCGCGCTGACGCTTCTCCATCCCCTCCGCGACATCGCTGCGAATCTTGTTCTTCAGCGACGCATCGGCGAGGGTGTCGCGCGTCCAGGCGATCAGCTTCTTGAGGCGCAGCTCGACGTCGAGGGTTTCGAGGATCTCCACCTTCTTCTCGAGGGAGAGATCGGGCGAGTAGCCAGCGAGGTCACTCAGCTGGGCCGGGCGGTCGATGTTCCGGACCATCTGGAACACCTCGCTCTGATCGCGCAGCTCGAGCAGGTTTTCGATCAGCGCCTTGTACTCACGGGCCAGGACGTGCGAGGTCTCGGTCAGGGGGTTGATGTCCTGGGCTTCCTGCGCCAGAACGCGCAACGCCGGGCCGGTGCCTGCGGCGGCACTACCGACCGAGGCCCGATGCAGCCCCTGCAGGATGGCGACGTCGACGCCGTTCGGCAGCTTCCGCGAATCTTCGATCTTGGCGACGGTTCCGATGCTGGCGTACTTGCCTTCGACTCGCGGCACGAGCAGGACGAGACCGTCGCCCTCGCGCGCGGCGGCGATGGCGGCCCCGGCCTCCTCGCGCTCGACTGGGATCGTGACGATCATGCCGGGCAGTACGACCGCGTTGTTGAGCGGCAACAGGGGGATAAATTCAGTTTTAAGTTCAGGCATTGCTTCCATTCTCCTTAGTGTTCTCGTCAGGGACAACCTGCGAGACGTTAGGTTTATGCCCAAAACGGGCGTTACCAAACGACGGCCCTGCCAGTGACCGGATCTCCTCGTCGATGCTGGCGGCTACCACCTCGGGTGGCTTGGCCCCGTTGATCACCTTGAGCTTGCCCTGATCGTTGTAGTACCTGATCAGGGGGGCGGTTCGATCGAGGAACACGTCCAGGCGGTGGTCGACGATCCCCTCGAGGTCGTCGCTACGGTGGCGCTGGCCGAGGCGCTCCTTGACGGCCTGCGGGTCGACCTGCAAATAGAGGACGGCGTCTAGCGGCCGGTCGAGTGCCGCCAGCATGCCGTCCAGCGCTTGCGCCTGGGTTACGGTCCGGGGGAAGCCGTCGAGGATGAAACCCTGCTGGGTGTCAGGGTCAAGGAGCCGGTGCTGGATGAGGTCGACGACCAGGCTGTCGGGCACCAGCTCGCCGCGGTCGAGGTACGCCTTGACCCGCTTCCCCAGCGGCGTCCCGCGGGCCACGTGGGCCCGCAAAATGTCCCCCGTTGCGATCGCCGGGATCCCGTACTTCTCGGACAGCATCGCCGCCTGGGTTCCCTTGCCGGATCCGGGCGGTCCCAGCAGGACGAGGTCCAGGGACACGCCTCCATGATGCGCTCCGGCGCAGCCAGGGGATCAGCAGGGGAAGCCGATGGGTTCCGCGTACGCGCTGGCAGCCTGTTCCTCGCTGATGTACCCCACGTGCGCCATTTGGGCCAGCACGTTGAACTGGCGGGCCCGGGCGCCACAGGGATTTCGATAGAGGTCGTAGTACGACGGCGACTGGGGGAGGCCGGCCAGCATGGACGCGCGCGCCAGGTCGAGCTGGGCCGGCGTCCGGTGGAAATAGGTAGCCGACGCCTGCCCGATCCCGTAGGCGCCGTGCCCGTAGTAAACGGCGTTCAGATAGTTCTCGAGGATCGGGTGCTTGCCGAACTTTGATTCCAGCTTCAGGGCCAGCACCAGGTTCTCCGGCTTGCGCCAACCGTCGTCGTTATTGTTCATGTACAGCACTTTGATCAGCTGCTGGGTCAGGGTGCTGCCGCCTTCCAGCGCCCGGTGGTGATAGAGGTCGGTCAACACCGCCCGGACCAGACCCTGCGTATCGATGCCGCGATGCTGATAGAAGCGCTCGTCCTCGATCGCGATCAGGGCCTCACTCAATTGGTCGGGGACGTCATTGAGGGCCACCCGTGTCCCGCCGTGCTTAGCGAGAATGGCATCAACCCGGCGGGGCATGTCGTCCACGGGGGGCGTGATGAGGAAGCCGACGGCAACGCCAATACCGAATAGGGCCGGCAGGCCCAGGGAGACAGCGACGACCACGGCCACCACCGACTGCCGTCGGGTGCGCCGGGAGGCCCGCATTGCGGGATGCATTCTATCGGCGCGCGGCGCCTGGGACAGCCAGTCGGGACCGATTCGCGACAGGCCGTCCACGAATTCGGACCGAATTGCCTAGAAGGCGCAGTAAAATGAGATCGTGGCCGAGGGAACACCCCAGTTGAACGACCGGCGCGGTACCTGGAAGGTCAAAGCTGGGCTGGCCGAGATGCTCAAGGGCGGCGTCATCATGGACGTCGTCACAGCGGAGCAGGCGAAGATCGCCGAGGATGCCGGCGCGGTTGCCGTCATGGCGCTCGAGCGGGTCCCGGCCGACATTCGGCGGGAAGGCGGTGTTGCCCGCATGAGCGACCCGGGGTTGATCACCGGTATCATCGAGGCCGTCACCATCCCGGTCATGGCGAAATGCCGCATCGGGCACTTCGTCGAGGCCCAGATCCTGGAATCCTTGGGGGTCGACTACATCGACGAGAGCGAGGTCCTCACCCCTGCCGATGAAGAGCACCACATCAACAAGCATCCCTTCAAGATCCCCTTCGTCTGCGGCTGCCGTGACCTCGGCGAAGCGCTCCGCCGGATCACCGAAGGGGCGGCCATGATCCGCACCAAGGGTGAGGCCGGCACCGGCAATGTGGTGGAAGCCGTGCGCCACATGCGCGCCGTCACCGGTGGCATCCGCAAACTGCACGGCATGGGCCCTGAAGAGCTCGTTGTGGAAGCCAAACGCATCGGTGCACCCGCCGACCTGTTGGAGGAGACGGCCCGCCTGGGCCGGCTGCCGGTCGTCAATTTCGCTGCCGGTGGGATCGCGACGCCCGCCGACGCGGCGCTGATGATGCAGCTCGGGTGTGATGGGATCTTCGTCGGCTCCGGCATCTTCAAGGCAGAGAATCCTTCCGCTCGCGCCAAGGCCATCGTGGCGGCGACCACGTACTTCGACCGGCCGGACATCCTCGCCGACGCATCCAAGAGCCTCGGCAAAGCCATGCGCGGGTTGGAGATCGGGACGATCCCGCAGGAGGAGCTGCTCGCCGGCAGAGGCTGGTGAGTACCCGACGCCGCGTCGGCGTCCTCGCGCTGCAGGGGGATTTTCGGGAACACCTGGCGGCCCTGCGTGCCTGTGAAGTTGAAGGAGCGCCCGTTCGCCTCGCGACCGATCTCGAAAAAGTCGATGCCCTCATCCTGCCGGGTGGAGAAAGCACGACGATGGCCCGCCTGATGGAGCCGGCATTGCGCGACGCGATTCAGCGCCGGGTCGCCGCCGGCATGCCGGTCTTCGGCACCTGCGCCGGCATGATCCTGATGGCGCGCGACGTCCAGGGCGGACGGGTCGACCAGGACCCCCTGAGCCTGATGGACATCGGAGTCAGGCGCAACGCCTATGGCCGCCAGATCGACAGCTTTGAGGCCGAGGTGGAATCACCGGCAATCGGAGGCGCGGGGCCCGCGGTGTTCATCCGCGCCCCGCAACTGATCGAGCACGGCGCTGAGGTCGAGGAGCTGGCACGGCACGCTGATCAAGTGGTTGCCGTCAAGCAAGGCAACCGGCTGGCGCTCGCCTTCCATCCCGAGCTGACGCCCGACCGTCGGTGGCACCAGTATTTTCTGTCGCTCGACGGGGCGCCGCCGTGACGCTCCAGGTCCGGCCCGCCCAGCTCAAAGACCTGGGGGCGATCGAGGCACTCTACCGGCTGCAGGTACGGGAAGCGGAGCGCTCGCCGCTGAAGCGCCAGTTTGCATCGACCCGGCTATGGTTCCTGCTCAACAGCACCTTTGCCAGCATCATCCCCATCACATCGGCGGCGGACTACGTCTACGTCATGGAAGATGCCAAGCGTCGTACGATCGAGGGCTTCGTGCAGGCGGAAACGGCGGCGCTCGGACCGGGCGTCTGGCAGATCCTCAATCTCTGCCTGAGTCCCGCGCTCGATCGCGTGCAGGACGGCACGGCGCTGCTCGACCACCTTTTCAACGAGGGCTTGAACCACGGCGTAACGAAATTCGTCGTCCGGGTGCCGGTCGACGATCCCGTCATGGACCTCTTCCGCGCCCGCGGCTTCGCGGCCTACGCCACCGAACACGCCCTCCTCACCGAGTCGGTGGCCCCTCGACCGGCTCCGGCGGTGGCCGGGTGGCGGCCGATGCGCCGAGACGACGAGCTCGGCCTCTACCTTCTTTATGTGGCGACCACGCCCAAGAGCGTCGCGGCGGTCGAAGCGTCGAATTTCGCCGAGTGGCGGCGGAGCTTCCAGCCCGGCTCGTGGAGCGCGCGGATCCCGCGCCGCGCGGGACAGCCGCGCTTTGTCATCGAACGGATGCAGGTGGTTGGGTGGATGAGCCTGGTGCCGGGCGGGGGCGGGCGGCCGCATTCGCTCGGCTTGATGGCGGCGGCCCAACCGGCGGAGCTTTGGCCCAGCCTGGTCCAGCGGTCGCTCGCCTACGTGGCCCAGCGCCAGCCGGGGCCCGTCTGGTGCAGCCTTCGGCACTACGATGAGGTTGGCATCCAGCTGCTCCAGCGCGAAGGCTTCGAGGTCATCGCCTCCCAAGCCTTGATGGTCCGGGAGCTCCCCTTGAAGGTTCGAGCCCGAATGCGGGTAAGAATCAAGGACAAGCGGCTGGTGCCGCAGTATGGCTAAAGCAATGCAGGAACTAAGGCGATCGCACAACGGCCTGACCGATGCCGACCCGGCTGAGCTCGACCTGCTCTTCCAGGCGCTGCCCCCGCATATCAACCGGGCGGTGAAGCGCCTCGATCACCAGGGCTTGTTGCTCGAGGTCGTGCTCGACCTGGGACGGGAGCCCGAGGCCCGGTTTCCGGACCACGAAGTGATCCTCGACCAGACGCCGGTCACGTCGGAGGACCTGGAATTCGTCTCCAGCCGGGTCGGGTCCTTCGGTGACGACAACCGGGCGGGCATCGAGCGCACGCTGCACCGCATTTCCGTGATCCGCAATCGCACCGGGCAGATCGTCGGCGTCACCTGTCGTGTCGGGCGCGCGATTACCGGGACGATCGACATCATCAAGGACATGGTCATCGGCGGCAAGAGCATCCTGCTGCTGGGCCGCCCCGGCATCGGGAAGACGACCATGCTGCGCGAGTGTGCGCGCGTGCTGGCAGACGAGATGAAAAAGCGGGTGATCATCGTCGACACCTCGAACGAGATCGGTGGCGATGGCGACATTCCGCACCCGGGGATCGGTCGCTCGCGGCGGATGCAGGTGCGCACACCTGCGCTGCAGCACGCCGTGATGATCGAGGCGGTCGAGAACCACATGCCCCAGGTGATCGTCATCGATGAGATCGGGACCGAGCTGGAAGCGGGCGCGGCCCGCACGATCGCCGAGCGAGGCGTACAGCTGGTGGCGACGGCTCACGGAAATTCGCTCGAGAATTTGCTCGTCAATCCCACGCTCAATGACCTGTTGGGCGGCATCCAGACGGTCACGCTCTCCGACGAGGAGGCGCGCCGCCGCGGCACGCAGAAGTCGGTGCTCGAGCGGAAGTCGCCGCCGACCTTCGACGTGCTCGTCGAGATTCACGACCGCGATCGGCTCGCCGTCCACCAGCCGCTGGCCGAAGTGGTC
>JGI12635J15846_10004563_pt1 | contig 11946 bp, 9 predicted proteins | sample BlaSpr_A8_OM2_M2_FD_15846 | JGI IMG/M metagenome (IMG submission 15846) | reverse complement strand
GATTTGATGGCGGACTCATCATCAATACAATCCAATTGAACCACGCCAATGGATCGGTCGTGTAGCCCAACGATATATGCACGATAGACCGGCATCTTAACCTCCAAGTAGCGGGAAATGCTTCATTGGCGAATTTTTAAAAATCCCCACGCGCGGGACGACGCGAACAAACCAGCTGCGCGATCAGGACGCCGGGCCGTTGGTCGGAAGCGCCACGGTCGGTGAATGCTTGCCCAGAAGATGAACGGGAGAGCGTGTGAATTCGAGGGGAACCGCTTTGTCCTTTTCTAAAAGCGGAATAGTGCCGCCCAACCGGAGATATCCCTCCGAAACAGGGCGTAACTTGTGGCGAACGCCATGCTCATGGCGACCTTATGCGGCTCATATAAAACCGAGGTCGCAGCGCTCTCGAAATTAAATCTCGCCCGGAAGATATTAGCCCATACGAGTCAAGCAATCTCGCATGACACGCCGTCTGCGGACCCTGCAAACGGAGTAATCGACGGCACGGAAGCCTTGCCGCTTCGCAAGCGATCGAGCTCCACAAGGCCCCGGTCCGCGCCTGGCGGGCGAGAACGAACGAAAACAGGTGATGTTATGTCTTCCCCTCAGGTCACCACTGGCGACAGAATTATTGATCCGATGATCGCGCTCGCGGGCTGCTCGACGCGCCAGCGCATCGTGGTAGCCGGCTCGAAGAGCATGGAATTGATGCTGGAGTTGCACCGGCGCGGATATTTGCTGGCGGCAGCGGCGGGCAATTGCGGCCGTCCAACCGGTCAGTACGACGTTGCGCTTGTGGATTGGCGGCGACGCACGTTTCACGCGCTTGAGACGACGATGGACTGGCTGCTGAATTTCCTCAGCCCTTGCGCTGTGCTGGTGGTTTGGGTTGACGCACAGAAACCAGCAGCGAACGAAAGCCTTCGCGCCTCGGTAGCGAAACGCGGCTTCGTTATCGTGCACGGCACCGTGCATGAATGCGGTTGCGCGCTTTTGGCGCGACGATCGCAGGCCTATCCGGTCCAAAAGGCGGCGTAGCGCGCGCCGTCAGGTGATCGGAATAGCCGCACAACAGGGGTATCCTCCGACCAGGGAGGGTTTCCGTCGGCTCCTCGAAAGGGTATCCAGATGGCCAAGCCGAAGGTACGACGCGCCATCATTCGCGAGTGGATGGCACTTGCGCGCGGGAAACGACAATCCGTTCAGCAGGCTCTAGCTTTTGCAAAAGCCGCGGTCCAACGACACAGCCTGCCACGCAGCCGCCGAACGCCGCACGACGTGATCATGGGATGGCTGCGGCCACGCACGGGACGACCCTGATTTGAGGCAAGAGATTACCCGGGGTAAATAAGCGTCCAAGATTGCCCCCACCAACGCTTGCACGGCGCTGAACAATCCGACCGATCACTACGTCGACCCAGGGAATATATTATTTCTATATTAAAGAGGCGCCGGAGTCAGGCTCGAATTCCTATGCCCCGTGCGTCATCTGCCCCTGCGGGCGCGGGGGTTATGACACAACAGGAATTAGAGCCATGACGACGAAAAATCTCGCTTTAGCCGGATCGATCATGATGCTGGCTACGATCTCAGGCCAGGCGCTTGCGGGCACGGCCGCACCGAAAGCGCAATATTGGCAGCGACCGGTCGCTCAGACCATCAGGCGGTACGCGCTTTCAATGCTATCGATCCGCCGATGGCGACACAGACGATGGAGCCCAACGCGCACGGTTATCATGCGGACCGAAATACAACGATTGATCGCACGACCTTGAACGGTTCGGGACGATTACCCTGGCTGGACTGCCCTCGTCGCTAGCAAAGAATCGGCCCCAGCCTGGGCGCGGAAGCTGGGGCCGAAGCTTAATGGTGCCGGTGGGGGACCGGCACCATTCTGATGTAGGTTCGCCGTCCGCCGATCCCATTAAAATTTTGCGTGAAGGGCGGCCTGTTTCAGTTGGCGGCCTCAGCTTTTATCGACCGGCCTGGATTTTCGGCGCTTCGCCAGCCGAAATAAGGCCGAGAATTCGCCTAGTCCGCCGGCTGCATACCGTCCTCAACCGCGATAGCAGTTAACGTCACTGGGTCCGTGATTCCATCTGATGCGGCCCGCAGAATTCGTTCCGCCATCTTCGCTTTCGTCGAGGGTGTCCGGTTGGCGGCATCAATCTGATCGGCAGCCGAGTCGAGAACGGACCGCATCGTCCGCACCAGTTCCGGCTCAAACTGAGATGGTGATAATTTCGGCGATTGTGACTTCCGCACCGGGAATCTCCTGTTAGCGGATGTCGTCTATCGGTCGAGTGAGTCGGCGGTGTGACAGCATGCAAACATTGTTTTGATTCAAGCCAATGCGCCGTTGACGTAACTGCGAGATCATTGAGAATTTCAACCTTACTCACATTTCACGCAATAATCCGTTGAAACAGGCCCTTCCCGGGCCATCTAGCCCGTATGAATTTGTCTGATGTTTATCGTGATAACGCCGAGGACTGTGCCTTTCTCGCCGAACGCGCCGAAGATGGAGAGGTCAAGCGTGCACTAAAGCGCATGGAAGAGGCATGGCGCACGCTGGCGCAAGAACAGGAACAGCTAGATAATAAAAGATGGTCAACAAAAAAGCCGCGCTTGTGAGGCGACTGATTTATAATCGAGCGTTGCCGCACGACCAACGTCGTCGCTCTGGCAGCGGTGATACCGAGGTGACGCGGTGGTCGAAAGTATAAATTACGAAAAATCGAGTCTTTATGGCGGAGAGAGTGTCAGTCAATCCCCATTGAAAGATAGAGCATTTTCGACCTTCCAAGACCAAAACCCACCGTTTGAGCTACCGCCGGAAATGGGATTTCGCCTTCGACAAAAGCCTGTCCCGCCCAATGGCCCGTCATCGACAACAGAGCCATCAAGCGACTAGCGAAAGGCAAATTGCCGTCACACCGCTCAGCCTGATCGCCGTCCAGTCGCGGAATCTGATGGTGGCTCATCCAGGTTCTGGCCCAGTCCTTCAATTTCCGTCGGCGGTCGACGTCATGAAAGAGCCATAGCGCGGTTTCGCAAGGCAACGTAGCGCGGAGTAAGGGGCACACTGGGGCGTGGTTGCCGGGGGCTTGCAACACCCCTTCTTGCGATTGATTAAATGCGTTCTTCCGGGATTGGGCGTTTGCCCTCCGAAGGCAAAGGTCACACGTTCGAATCGTGTCGGGTGCGCCAGTTTTTCTTTATTTTACAGCGCTATATGCGCGCCCGGACTGAAACTTCAGCTCTGCGTCATTCGAGTGAGTAAGCGACTTTGGTGGAAAATCGTCGCCGAATGCAGATAGCTTCGTTCGGAAGACGCACAGCACAATAATCCTCGTGCACAAGTATCCCACTCGATACCCCACTCGCACATTTGGTCACAGCTGATCCCGCGATCGGGGTGATTGAGCGTGATATTCTGCAAGGTGTGAAAGGGCTTGTGGTCCGATCGAAGACATATAAATCGAGGTCGGTCGGCAGCGGCTGGCCAACGTCCACTTTTGAGCTGCATTACGGACTCAAGTCAGACATCGCCTGAAGTCCGAAAAGTGCGCCAGAACCGGAAGTTACTAACTAGGGATTTGGGGTGTAAAAACTTAATCGGGGATAATGCCGTCGTCCGGCTCCAGTTGGATCGCTGGTCGGACTCCGTTGCTTCCCCATTGTGGAATTGTCGAACCTCAAAATGAGGATGTGCGAACCGAACCGAACTTGTTCTTCGGGAATACCGAAGGACGACCATTTCTGCCGAAAGCGCTCCTCGGGCTCTTGCGTGCCCTGATCAAACCGCCCGTACACAGCCCAGGCGCGCTCCCCTTCCTCAGCGCTGCGCACAGTGTCGTGCGGATTCCATGCCACGATTGGAATCTTCGAATCGAGCCGAAATCGCTTAGCATATGAGGCGAGGACGAAATTGGCTGCTTGGTTTTGCGCAATGATGATATCCTGCGGACGTGCATTGTCCGCTAGATACGCGGCGGCTCGGTCCCAGCGCGGCTTGGTTTCTGAGCTATAATAAGGCGCAAGGCTTACCGTGCCCCCTACTGCAAAGGCCACGGCGATCAGCGGGAAAAATCTCGCCGGTAGTGCGGCGGCCCCAATGCCGGCCAGCACGAAAAAAGGACCGGTGCTCCAGATCAGGTACCGTGGCACCAACATTGGCTGGAACGCGGACATGATCAAAATCGCAATCGGCATCGCCAGAAAGGCGAGGCCTATCACCACCAGCATGGCCGGATCGGTTTTCAACCGCCACGCTCCGAACAATGCAAACATCACGACCCCCGCACCGAATCCCGGAAGCGGCGTAGGCAGGAGCACGAACGTCATGAGATCCGATATCCTAAATAAATAGACCGCCGCGACGATCGACCAGATATTTTCCCACGTAACCTTGGGCACCCATTCCAGTCCGCTCACAACGGCACCCCGGTTTGCAAACCACATGGCGATGAGTGCAGGGACCCAGAGAAGCAGGATGACGACCTGCGCTAATGCCCAGTTGCGCAATAACCCTCTTCTTTCGGAAGCCGCATGGTGAACGATCGCCAACATTGCCAAGTTCGAAACCAAGAGCCAAGGAATCGCGATGTTATGCACGAACAGGGCCCCGATCGTGCCGAACGTATAGGTCATCCAGGCGCCCCGCAGCGCCTCAGGCCGACTCACGGGCAGCGCAGCTGCCTCAGGCCTGTTTGCGATGCGGACCAATCCCCAGATCGCGACCAGCACCAAGCACGAGGTGAGGGTGTACGAGCGAGCCTCTTGGCCGAACTGGACCTCGAACGGCGACAAAGCCATCAGCAGACCCGCCCCAAGGCCGGTTCGTGGCCCGCGCATTTCGGCCGCCAGCTGCGAAACCAGCAATACACACACCGCTCCGAATACGGCGGACGGGAATCGTAGCATCCACCCATCGATATCCGCGGAGGCGAATGGACCGAGGAGCAGAAAATAAGTCGGATAATGCTTCTGCTTGAGTGCGTCGATGACGAGTTCTGCAAGCGGAAGGTTCGCTCGATCCAACGTGACGATCTCGTCATACCAAAGAGGCTTGTCAGAAAGGCCATACAGCCGCAGCACCAATGCAAGAGCCGCCAAGAGCACGGGCAATGCGACTGTCGCTCGCACACGATTCACATCAGTGAACCACGCGGCAGGTGGCCAACCAGCCGCGCCCCAGAGAAGCGGTACACGAGGTTTCAATCGATCGCGCGGCATCGGCTCCCCTTAGGACGCCAGACACCAAACTATCTTAATCGAGGCCTGTTGTCGTCAGCGGGATCATACCAGCGGCCAACAATTCCGCTGATGTCGCCTTCGGGTCCATTTTTTCGGAAGTCGGCACTCTTGACCGTGAGGTCGGCTTTGCGTGCCGATAACGACCCGTGTCAGCTTGTGCTCGTTAAGTTTCTGGGAGTGCGCGCGGCCGGAAGGCTCACTTCTGCGAGCTTGATCGCGTCTTCGCGCTGATCGATCGCAACATATTGCCCTTGCCAATAGGCCAGCGCCGCCGTGCGCGATGAAAGCTTCATGTCCCGGGCGCGCCCGATCACGATTGCATGGGAATGCCGCTCGACGATATCCTCGACTTCACAGTCGAGCGCGGCCAGTGCTCCGACCAGCAGCGGTACGCCGGACGCGCGCGTCGTCCACTCGGCGCCGGCGAAGCGGTCCGCGCCCGTCAATCCGTCCATGCCGGTGAACCGCTCGGCGATGTCGAGTTGATCTGCATTCAGGATATTGACGCCAAAAAAGCCGTACTGCTTCAGGAGCGGCCATGATGACGATGACCGGTTGATGCTGACGATCAGGGACGGCGGATCGACCGACAACGATGATACCGAGGTAACCGTCATTCCCGTGATGTTCCAGCCCCGCCCGACCGTGATCACGCTGACGCCGCCCGCCAAATGACGCATGGCGCCACGGAAATCGGCTGAGGAAACGTCGCGGTCGATCTTGATGGCGCGAACAACGCTGTTCATGGCAACCTCACAGGTTTTTTAAGGATTATCCGCGGTCTTCAGCAGCTGACGCAGGATCGAGCCTTCCAGCGCGGCTAGATCGGCCGACCCGCGTTCGCGAGGCCGCGGAATATCCACGGCCACATCATGGGCAACACGGCCGTCCTCGATGACCAGGATGCGGTCCGCCAGAGCGATCGCTTCCGACACGTCATGCGTGACCAGGATCGCGGTGAAGGCCTGATCGTCCCAGACCCGCTCCAGCAATCGCTGCATCGATATACGCGTCAGGGCATCGAGCGCGCCGAGCGGTTCGTCGAACGCCAGCACGCGCGGACGGCTGACAAGCGCGCGCGCCAGCGCCACACGCTGTTTCTGCCCGCCGGAAAGCACCGCCGGCCACTGACCGCGCTTGTCGTCGAGGCCGACTTCGATAAGTGCTTTTTCGGCGCGTATTTGCGCGTCGGAAGATGCGCGGTCTCGGCCAAGGCCAACCTCGACGTTCGACAGCACCCGCGCCCACGGCAACAGCCGCGGCTCCTGAAACATCACCCTGATATCCTCAGGCCGCGTTTCCGCGCCAAAGCTGATAGTGCCGGCATCGATGGTTTCCAGCCCCGCAATCAGCCGTAGCAGGGTGCTCTTGCCGCAGCCGCTGCGGCCGACGATGGCGACGAACTGGCCCGCCGGTATGTGTAGATCGATACCGCGCAGCACCTCGTTATCGCCGAACGATTTGCGTAACCCCCGGATGATCAGCGAAAGCCCGCAGGATGGGGCTTCCGAACCACGCCCGACCTGCCGCGCCTGTTCGATGAAATCGGCACAATCCACGGTTTCGGCGTCCGAGGCAAGAAAACGAAGGGCTTCTTGCATTTCAGTCCTCACTATTTCTGGAAGGCCGGATGCCAGGACAGCGTCAGCCGCTCCAGCGCGCGTGAAGCGCTGTCGGCCAGCTTTCCAAGCAACGCGTAGATCAGGATGCTGAGCACCACGACGTCGATCAGCATGAACTCGCGTGCCTGCATCGCCATGTAACCGAGACCTGATGAGGCCGCGATGGTCTCTGCCACGATCAGGGTCAGCCACATGATGCCGAGCGCGAAGCGCAGACCGACAAAGATCGACGGCAGAGCCCCCGGAAAGATCACCCGCCGGAACAGCTCGCCATCGGTCATGCCGTAGATCCGACCCATCTCGATCAGTTGCGGATCGACGGTGCGGATGCCATGCAGCGTGTTGAGGTAGATCGGAAAGAAAACCCCGAGCGCCACCAGGAACAGTTTTGCCGACTCGTCGATCCCGAACCACAGGATGACCAGCGGGATCAGCGCCAGATGCGGGATGTTGCGCACCATCTGCAACGTCGTATCGGTCAGCTTGCTGGAGAGCTGCGACAGGCCGTTGGCGAGGCCAAAGGCAAAGCCGATGCTTCCGCCGATCAGGAAGCCGACGCTGGCGCGCCAGAAGCTGACCCAGATGTTCCGCGCCAGTTCCCCGGACAGCAGCAGCTTCCATCCCGCCAGTGCCACGTCGCTTGGCGCCGGCAGCACCCGCGCCGAGACGAAGCCGGTTACACAGGCAATCTGCCAGATCAGGACGATGGTGAGCGGCACGATCCATGGAATGAGACCATCGGCTCGCGGCCATCGCAGGCTTCGGACCCGCGGAAGGCTTTCGATCAGGCTCATGACTGCGACGCCTTTACGAGGGGGCGCTGTTCATTGGCGATGGTCTCGCCAAACGGTCCGGTGTTGACCCGGATCGGCGTGACGTTGTTCCGCTGCTTCAGCGATAGCAGCGGAAACACCAGTTCGGCGAACCGATAGGCTTCCTCCAGATGCGGATAGCCGGACATGATGAAGGTATCGATGCCGACGTCCTGATACCCGCGGATTCGCGCAGCTACCGTTTCGGGATCGCCAACGAGTGCGGTGCCGGCGCCGCCGCGCGCCAGTCCGACACCGGCCCAGAGGTTCGGGCTGATCTCGAGCCTGTCGCGGCGTCCACCGTGCAGTTGCGCCATGCGCTGTTGCCCGACCGAATCCATCCGCGCAAAGATTTTTTGCGCCGAGGCTACGGTTTCGTCGGTGACGTGCTGAATCAGTTCGTCGGCGGCTTTCCAGGCTTCCGCATTGGTCTCGCGAACGATCACATGCAACCGTATCCCGAACGAGAGCTTGCGTCCACGGCTCGCTGCAACCGCCCTTACCCGGTTGATCTTCTCGGCCACCTGCGCCGGTGGTTCGCCCCAGGTCAGATATTTGTCGACGGTATCGACGGCAACGTCGATGCCGGCATCCGACGATCCGCCGAAATAAAGCGGCGGGCGCGGCGACTGCACCGGTGGAAACAGCAGCCGCCCATCCTCGATGCGGACGTGCTTGCCTTCGACATTGACGGTCTTGCCGGCGAGCAGGTCGCTATAGACGTTGAGGAACTCCCGCGTCACTGCATAGCGCGCGTCATGATCGAGGAAAACCCCGTCGCCCTTGTTCTCGACGGGATCGCCGCCGGTGACGACGTTGATCAGGAGCCTGCCGTTCGACAGCCGGTCGAGCGTCGCGGTCATGCGAGCGGCGACGCTCGGCGATTGCAGGCCGGGCCGCACCGCCACCAGATAGCGCAGCCGCTCGGTCCAGGGTGCGACGGCCGACGCCACCACCCAGGAATCCTCGCAGCTTCGCCCGGTCGGCAGCAGCACGCCGTAATAGCCGAGCTGATCGGCGGCTTGCGCGATCTGGCGCAGATAATTGAAATTCACTTCGCGCCCGCCAGTGGTGGTGCCGAGAAAGCGGCCATCGCCATGGGTTGGCAGGAACCAGAGAATGTTGGCGCTGCTGGATGAAGAATGGTTGCTCATGTGCCGGGCCTCCGCGCCGCATCCGAAATCCTGATTTGTTTGGGAATGAGGCCGAGCGCGAAGAACGTGTCGGCGACCTGCTGCTGGTCCACGATCACGCTGTCGGTGACCGGCTTGATGCCGTAGGACTGCCGCTTCAAGGCGACCTCGACGACCGGGACCGGGAGACCGATTGCCGGTGCAAGTTGCTCGGCCACGGCATGGGTGTCACCCTTGGCCCAATCATCGGCCTCGCTGAGTCGGGCCAGCACGACATCGACGATCTTGGGATCGGCGCCAAGGAACTTCTTTGAGGCGAAGTAGAACTGATAAATCGAGACGATGCCGGTGCCGTCGGCGAGCGTCCGCGCGCCGGTCGCGGTTTCTGCCGCCGCCTGGAACGGATCCCAGATCACCCAGGCATCGACCGCGCCACGCTCGAACGCCGCGCGGGCATCGGCCGGCGCAAGAAACACCGGTTCGATCTCGGAATATTTGACCCCGGCCTTCTCCAGCGCCTTCACCAGGAGATAGTGGACATTGGAGCCCCTGTTCAGCGCGACCTTCCTGCCTTTCAGATCGACGATCGACTTGAGCGGGCTGTCCTTCGGCACAAGGATCGCCTCGCCTTTCGGCGCCGGCGGCTCATAGGCGACATACTGGATCGGCGCGCCGGCGGCCTGTGCGAAGATCGGCGGCGCCTCGCCGGTGTTGCCGAAATCAATCGCGCCGACATCGAGCGCTTCGAGCAGCGGCGGACCGGACGGAAATTCCGTCCACACCACCTTGAAGCCGACGGCCTTCAATTTATCCTCGAGCGTGCCCTTGCTCTTGAGCAGAACCAGCTTGTCGTATTTCTGGAAGCCAATGCGGACGACCTTGTCCTGGCCGTAGGAGGCGCCGACCGCGGCGGCGACGATGCTGACCGACAGCACCGCGCTCATTATCCAATGTTGAATGAAACGCCTCATGTTGCGTCCTCTGGGCTCAGTTGGTTGGAATTGCTTGCGCGGGATCAGGTCTGCGTGTTGCGCCAGACGATGTCGCGGATCGCGATTTGCCGTGGAATCAAACCGAGCTTGAAGAAGCGATCGGCCACGCCCTGCTGGGTTGCGATGATGTCGTCGGTGATCGGGCCCACCGCGAACGATGAACGGTTCGCGGCGACGGTTTGAATATCGAGGGGGATGCCGGTGATGGCGCTCAACGATTTGGCGACCTCATCGCGATGCGACTCGGCCCATTTTGCAGCTGACGAAGTCACGTCGATAATCTGTTGCAGAACCGGTCCGTGGCTTTTCGCAAAGTCGCGGTTGGCGATATAGAACGAGTTGCTCTTGGTGATGTCGGACGCGTTGACGAGGGTGCGGCCGTTTTGCCTGGTTTCGCCGATCGCGAAATACGGATCCCAGATCGACCAGGCATCGATGCTGCCGTTGGCGAACGCCGGACCGGCATCCGGCGGGGTCAGATAGACCGGCGTGATGTCGGCGTAGGTCAGACCTGCTTTTTCCAGCGCCTGCACGACGATGTTATGCGCGCTGGAACCCTTGGTGAAGCCAACGCGCTTGCCCTTCAAATCCGTAATCGAGCGGATCGCCGAATTTGCGGGCACCAATATGGCCTGGCCGTTGGTGATCGGCTGGCCGGCCGCATAAACGATGGCCGCGCCCGCGGCCTGCGCAAAAACCGGCGGTGAGTCGCCGACCGCGCCGTAATCGACACTGCCAACGTTCATCGCTTCCATCATCGGCGGCCCCGAAGAGAACTCGACCCATTTCACCTCGACACCCTGCGGCGCGAAATGTTTTTCCAGGACTGACCGCTGCCGCGCGATAACGAGCACGCCATTTTTCTGATAGCCGATACGAATTTCCTTCACACCCACTTCGGCTCGCGCACCCGCCGGCAGCGCAGCGGCGGCGGCCGTGCCGAGCGAAAGTTTCAAGAATTTCCGACGCTTCATCACGATCTCCTGACGAACATGCCGCGACGGCGCGCGATCATTCGACGTCAAGATGATGGTGCTGCTCGAGATAGATGTCGAGTGCTCTGCAAAAATAGCAATGATAGCGCTGCTCGGCGTCTCTGCAGCGATGCGATTGTTGCTTCAATCCAATCGATGAAAGTTCACTTTTCCTGGCGCTTCGGTGGTTCAAACTTATCGATCAATCAGCAACAAGAGCGCGACTTGAACCCATCCCGGCGAGCGCTCGATTTTCACTGCATCTAAAATGACTATATTGAAGCGCCTTCGCAGGTGGTCCTCGCAAGCCGCGCGAACGCATTTCGCGGCCGCGGATGGTGTCACGCCAATCCGGTCGGACTGAGAAGGAAATTTCGGTGGACGCTTCCAAGGCGGCACATCCTTCTTTTTTTCCTCAACCTATTGCTGACGCCAAGAATGTTTTTCTAACCTTCCATCGACGATCTTGCGTCGACCCGCCGCAGGGTCGGCTGCGCAACGAAGGGATGATGCGATGGCGAACATTCAGGTACATGGCGGGCGAGTTGAAGCGCTGCCGCTGCGCTGGCGCGAGCTATGGTTGAAGGAAGACTGGTGGGCGATCTGGCTGGGCCTCGGAATCGTCCTCATCGCCTACATTTTCTTTGCGAATGGCTCGAGCATCCGCTGGCTGGCGGTGACACCGGCCAAGTGGTCGAGCTTCACCGAACTCGAAGCTCATTTTGCCACCAATTACGTGCGCTACATCGCCCAATTCGTCGCCTGGCTCGCCGTCTTTACCATTGCTTTGACCGCGCTCGGGCACAAGGCGCGCGAATTCATCCCGTCGTTCGTCGTCCTCTACGTGCTGTCCGTGGTCATCTTTGCGCTCGGCCAGTGGGACAAGGCGAACACGTATAACCTGGAGCCGCCGCTGGTGGCGCTGGCGCTCGGCCTTCTGCTTTCCAATGTCGTCGGCCTGCCGCGCTGGCTCGACGCCGGATTCCGCGTCGAGTTCTACATCAAGACCGGCATCGTGCTGCTGGGTGCCACGCTGCCCTTCACGCTCATCCTCTGGGCGGGCCCGGTCGCAATTCTCCAAGCCTCTATCGTCTCGATCGTGACCTTCCTGGTAATCTATTGGGTTGGCGTGAAGCTCGGGCTGGACCGGC
>JGI12635J15846_10004562_pt1 | contig 11947 bp, 9 predicted proteins | sample BlaSpr_A8_OM2_M2_FD_15846 | JGI IMG/M metagenome (IMG submission 15846) | reverse complement strand
GATCTGGCTCCACTGCGTCCCAGATGAGGCGGGGATCGAATGACATCGCGGCGAACATCGTCAGCACGACTACCGCGCCGAACGCGATCGCGCCGGGCCCGGCCTTGATCGTCGCGAGCGCGTTGAACTGCACCAGGGCGACCAGTATTGTGATGACGTAGATATCGAGCATCGACCAGCGTCCAACCAATTCCACCAGCCGATAGATGCGCGCGCGCCTTTCGGGCAGCCAGCGCCACCGGAGTTGCGCGGTCAGGACGAGAAAGATAAGCGCGATGATCTTGAGCATCGGCACAGCAATGCTCGCGATGAAAACAATGATCGCCAGCGGCCACGAGCCCGACGTCCAGAGATAGACCACACCGCTCATGATCGTGTCCGTTTGCGCGCCGAACAGCGAACTCGTGTCCATCACGGGCAGCAGGTTGGCGGGGACGTACAGAATCACTGCGGCAATGACGAACGCCCAAGTGCGTGCAATGCTCTCAGGCTTCCGGAAGTGCAGACCTGCGCCGCAGCGCGGGCAGCGACCTTCGTGAACGTGCGCCGCCGGCTTCGACAGCAGGCCGCAATCGTGGCAGACGAACAGCCCCGCACCAGCGGCCGTCGGCGCTGAGGCACTGACGTTCCCGTCTGGCGCGCAAGCTGTAGTTCCTGCGTCCCGGGCCGCGTCGATGCGCGCCCAGATATCGTGAGGATCGAACGTCGAGGCGGCCGCGGCAAGCAGCAGCATCACCGCGCCGAACGCCCCCATGGCAATGCCAGGGACAACGCTTGCTATAGCCGCAAGCTTGACGAGCGCGACCAGCATCCCGAGGATCAGCACTTCGATCATGCCCCAAGGCGTTACGTGGCGCAGCACGCGCAACACGATATCGGGCCGGCGAGGAATATGCCCCATGCGCAGCGGCAAAAGCACATACGCCACCGCGGCCATGTCCAGCAGCGGCATCAGCAGCGTCGTGACGAACACGAGACCCGCGATCGGCCACACGCCATCGTCATACAGCGTGCGAATCGCGCCGAACAGCGTGGTTTCGACGAGAGTGCCGTTCACCGAAAGCCCGACGATCGGGAAGGTATTCGCCACCACGAACAGGACCATCGCCGCGAGCGTCAGGGCGAGCGAGCGGTCGACACTGGCGGGCGGGCGTCTATACAGCGTCGCGCCGCAGCGCCGGCAGCGCGCGGTTCCACCGCTGGCCAGCGCCGTCTCGCGCTGCAGCAGGTCGCATTCGTGACAGGCAATCAGGCGAGCAGCATTCATGGCGCCGGCCCCTTGGTTTGCGTCGCGGCCGCTGCCGGGTTCGCCATGGCCGTGGTCCCGTCGTAGGTCGTCGAGGTCATATGCTCGGCGTCGGTGACCCAGCCGCCGCCCATCGCCTTGTAGAGGCTCACTGCCGAGGTGAACACCACGCCTTGTGTCTGCGCGTAGCTCAGTTGAGCGTTGAAGAGACTGCGTTCGGCATCGAGCACTTCGATGTAGCTCGTATAGCCCCCCTCAAAACGCAGCCGGGCGAGGCGCGCATAGGTACGCAGCGCATCGACCTGACTGCCCTGCACCACGAGCTGCTCACGCGTTTTCTGCAGCGACACGAGCGCGTCGGCGACTTCCTGGAACGCGACCTGAATCGACTTCTGATACTGAAACAGCGCTTGTTGCTGCTGCGCTTCAGCCTGCGTCACCTGACCGCTGATGCTGCCCGCGGTGAAGATCGGCAGCGTCACCGCTCCGGCATAGGACCATACGCGCGCCGGCCCGGTGAACAGCGAAGAGAACCGTGTGCTCGCGGAGCCGAACAGACCCGTGAGCGAGATCGACGGAAAATAGAGTGCGCGCGCCGCGCCGATCAGCGCGTTCGCGGCAATCAGGTCTTGCTCGGCCTGACGCAGGTCGGGACGGCGCTCGAGCAATTCGGACGGCAGCCCCGCCGGTACGGCAGGCAGCGCCAGATCGTCCAGTTCACGGTCGCGCGCAATGTCCCCGGGGTTGTGCCCAAGCAAGATGGACAGCGCGTCTTCCTGCTGCGCGATCTGCAACTCGATCTGCGGAATCGTTGCGAGCGAGGCCTCGTATTCCGACTGGCTCTGCGCCAGCTCCATCTGCGAAACTTCTCCGCCCGANAANCGCAACTGGAACACATGGACGGAAGCCGCNCGGCTCGCGGCCGTGGACTTCGCAATATCGAGTTGCCGGTCNAGCGACAGCAGNTTCACATACGACGACGCCACCGAGGCNACCAGCGTCAGGATCGTCGCACGCCGGCCTTCNTCNCTCGNNAGCAGGCTCGCNCGNGCNGCNTCCGTCTGACGGCGCAGCTTGCCGAAAAAATCGATTTCCCAGGACGCGGAGAGCGTCGCCTGGAACTGGTTGAACACCGGGCCGACACCCGACGGCAACTGCGTCGAGCCGAGCGGCACGCGCTGGCGTTGCGCGTCGAACCCTGCCGCCACCTGCGGGAACAATTGCGAACGCGTGGTCACGAACTGCCCGAGAAACTGTTCGACGCGGGCCGCCGCGATCTTCACATCCTTGTTATCGGCCAGCGCCGTGGCGATCAACGCATTCAACGCCGGATCTTGAAACTGTTCCCACCACGCTGTATTGACGAGATCTTTCGCGTCCGACTCGGCAAAGCGGAATGCAGGCGGTGCATCGACGGCCGGCCGCTCATAGTTCGGTCCGAGCAAGCAGCCGCTCAGCGCAAGCAAGGCAGCTAGCGAGAGATAAGAGGTGCGCATGTCAGTCGCCCTCGCGTCTGGCAGACGGCGTTGCCGTCGGGGCGCCCGCACCCGGATCCGGCGGGCTCGCCGTTGGACCAGGGGTCTTCTTGCCGCTCCTTCTCTCCGACATCGATTCGAGCACGTAGAAGAACATCGGGATGAAGAACACCGCGATCGCCGTGGCGCCAAGCATGCCGCCGATCACGCCGGTGCCAATCGAATGCCGGCTGTTCGCCGACGCGCCAGTGGCAATGGCCAGCGGCACGCAACCCAGGATGAAGGCAAGGGACGTCATCACGATCGGGCGCAAGCGCTCAGTCGCCGCCGTGACCGCGGCGTCGTAGACCGACTCGCCCGACTCGCGGTTCAGCACCGCGAACTCGAAGATCAGGATCGCGTTCTTCGCGGCCAGTGCGACCAGCATCGTCAGGCCGATCTGGAAGTAAACGTCGTTTTCGAGACCACGCAGCAGGATGGCGAGCAAGGCGCCAAAGAGTGCGAACGGCACCGCCATCAGCACGCCCACCGGCAAGCTCCACTTCTCGTATTGCGCGGCGAGAATCAGGAACACCATGATCAGGCCGAACACGAACACGAGACTGGAGGTGCCGCCAGCCTGTCTCGCTTCGTACGCTTCGCCGCTCCACCCGACGTCGTAACCCGGCGGCATCACCTCATGGGCGACCTCGTCAAGCGTGGAGAGAACCTGTCCCGAGCTGTAGCCTGGCGCGGCGTTGGCCGTCACCTTGACGGCAGGGAAATTGTTGAAGCGCGTCACCAGATCCGGACCGGTCACGTATTTCGTGGTTACCACGGCTTTGAGCGGGACCATGCTGCCCGTCTTGCTACGCACATAAATCTGGTCGAGGTCCTGAGGCTTGAGCCGGTACGACGGCTCCGCTTGCAGGATGACCTGCCACAGCCGGCTGGACCGGTTGAACTGCGACACGTACAGCGAGCCGAACATGGTCTGCATCGCGCTGTACACTTCCTCGATCGGAACCCCCAGCGTTTCCGCCTTGTCCCGGTCAACGTTCACCAGCAGTTGCTGGGACGACGCATTGAACGTCGAGGTGACCCGGGCCAGTTCGGGCCGCTGTTTCGCCTTTGCCAGGAAGTCGTTCACCACGCCCGCGAGTTGAGGGATGGTGGCGTCCCCTTTGCTCTGAATCCACATCTCCGTGCCGCCTGTCGTTCCGAGTCCCGGAATCGACGGGGGGTTGACCGGCAGGATGACCCCCTCCTTCACCTTCGAGAGATTTTCATACGCACCGATCAGGACGGCGCGTGCGTTCTGGGTCCTGATGTTGGCAAACTTGTAACGCTCGTCAAAACTCTTGAAGCCGATAAAAAACGTCGACGCGTTGTTCTTGTTCTGGCTGTCGAGCAGGCTGTACCCATCGACTATCGTGACGCTGCTCACAGCGGCCTGCTTCAAGAAGTAGTCAGTGACGTGCTGCGACACGTCCCCCGTGCGGTCAAGGCTTGCCGCGTCCGGCATGATGACCGCGCCGAGCAGGTAGCCCTGGTCCTCCGGCGGGAGAAACGAAGTCGGGATCGACCTCATCATGACGACCGCGAGCGCGATCATCCCGGCGAACAGCAACAGGGCCACCACGAAGCGCTTGATCGCCAGCTTGACCATGCGCGTATAGCCCGCGGTCATCCGTCCGAACGCGTTATCGAACCATCTGAAAAAGCCCTTCTTTTCATGGTGCCCGGGTTTCAGCAGCAAGGCTGCCAGCGCCGGCGACAGCGTAAGCGCCACCAGTCCCGAGAACACCACCGAGATCGCGATCGTGATGGCGAACTGCTTATACAGTTGTCCCGTGATGCCGCCAAGGAACGCCACTGGCACGAACACCGCGCACAACACGAGCACGATGGCCACGACCGGGCCGGAGACCTCGTCCATCGCTCGTTTGGCGGCATCCTTCGGACTCAGCTTGTGGACGCTCATGTTCCGTTCGACGTTTTCGACCACCACGATTGCGTCGTCCACCACGATGCCGATAGCCAGCACCATGCCGAACAGCGTGAGCATGTTGATCGAAAAGCCCAGGGCGAGCATGCCCATGAAGGTTCCGAGAATCGACACCGGCACCGCGATCACCGGAATCAATGTGGCACGGAAGCTCTGCAGGAATACGTAGACCACGATCACGACCAGCACGAGCGCTTCGAAGAAGGTGTGAATGACATCCGAGATCGACGCACGCGTGAAGTCAGTCGTGTCCATCGCGATCTCGTAATCCAGGCCCTCGGGAAAGGACTTTTTCATCTCCTGGAGTGTTGCATGCACCTGCTTGGACACGTCGAGCGCATTCGCGCCTGGTTGCTGATACACCGCGATGATCGTCGCCGGTTTGCCCTGAAACTTGCTGCGGATCGAGTAATCTTTTTGACCGAGCTGCGCCCGGCCGATGTCCCTGAGACGCACGATCGCCGCGTCACCGCTCGCCGCTCGAATGATGATGTTGTCGAACTCAGCTGGATCGCTCAGCCGGCCGGTGGTCGTCACCGCAAATGACTGCTCGACCGGCGTGCCGGTCGGCGACTGGCCGATGCTGCCAACCGCGAACTGCTGGTTCTGGTTGGAAACGGCCCTCTGCACGTCGGAGGCCGTGACGCCGAGTTGCGCCATGCGGTCAGGTTTGAGCCAGATGCGCATCGCATAATCAGGCGTGCCAAAGATGCTCGCCTGATTGGCGCCGGGAATGCGCTTGAGCGCATCGAGCACGTAGATGTTCGCGTAGTTGGCGATGTAGGTCGGGTCGTAGCGGTCTGTTGGCGAATAGATGGCGATGACCATCATGAACGCGGACGACTTCTTCTGCACCTGGATGCCCTGCGCCTGCACCGACTGCGGCAATTGCGGCAACGCCAGGTTCACGCGGTTCTGTACATCGACCTGCGCAAGCTCGGGGTTGGTGCCGATCTGGAAATAGACATTGAGCGTAAAGTTCCCCGTCGATGAACTCGACGAGTTCATGTAGATCATGTTGTCCGCACCGTTGACCTGTTGTTCGATCGGGGCCGCGACATTGTTTGCGACCACGTCCCCGGTCGCACCGGGGTAAGTGGCGGAAATCGTGATCTGGGGCGGGGTGATGTCGGGATACTGCGCGATTGGCAGACTGAGCATCGCCAAGACCCCACCGAGCGTGATGACGATCGAAATGACCGATGCGAAAATCGGCCGATCGATGCAGAAGCGGGAAATGTTCATTTCGGCCGCCGGTCAGTTCGTCGCAGTGTGGTCGGGCTGACGCTGTGCCAGAGCCGGCGCTTCGCCCTGCCGCTCATCGGCGGCACTGGGCGTTGCAGGCGGCGCCTGGGTAATCTTCAAGGGCGTGTCCGCAATCACGCGAATCGCGCCATCGACAACTATTCGCTCGCCCGGCTTCAGGCCATCGGTGATGAACCAGTCGTCGCCGTGCCACGTGCCGACTTCGACCACGCGTTGATGGCCTTTAGAGTCCTTATCGACAACCCAGACGAAATGGCTCTTCGATCCCTGCAACACCGCACGCTGCGGCACGAGGATCGCGTTCGGACGCACAGCCCCCGACACCCGTGCGCGCACGAACTGTCCAGGGCGCAAGCTGCCTTGAGGGTTCGCGAACGAAGCCCGCACGAGAAAGGTGCCCGTTTCCGTACTGAACGCGGGATTGGCGAAATTGATGCGGCCGCGAGACGGGAACACCGTGCCGTCCGCAAGTACGACGGTGACCTCGAAATCGTCATTCGGCGGAAACCGCAATTGTTTTTTCTCCATCTGGTCGCGGTATGCCAACAACTCATTCTCGGAAATGCTGAAGTTCACCCACATCGGGTCGAGTTGGTACACCGTTGTAAGCAGGCCTGTTGCGGCGGCCGTCACGTAGCTGCCATCCTGCTGTTTGGCGAAGCTCGACAAACCCGTGAGAGGAGACTTGATCGTCGTGTAACTCAGGTTGAGCTCGGCGGTCTGGACCTGGCCTTTGGCCGCGATCACGGCGGCCTCTGCCTCCTTTTCATTGCCTATCGCGTCGTCACGTTCCTTCTGGCTCAGTGCGTTCTGTGCGACGAGCGGAACCACCCGGGCAAGGTTGGCTTTCGCCACAGTCAGGCGGGCCTGCTGCTGCGCAAGCTGGCCCTTGGCGGACTGCAAAACCGCCTGGAAGGGCTTGGGGTCCATCAGAAAGAGTGTCTGCCCGGCATGCACCCGTTGACCCTCTGTGTAGACCCGCTTGTCCAGGAAACCGTCTACGCGTGCGCGTATCTGGACCTCGCGCGAGCTTTCTGTCTGGGCGGTAAATTCAAAGTCGACCGGCGTATCACGCTCCGAGACCGTCATGACCGTGACATCGATCGCCTGACGCGGAATCTCGGATGCCGGCTTGCTGCAGGCGGCGAGCACGACCAGCACCGCACTGGCAAACAGGCGGCGCGACCAGGCGCGGGTGCATGCGCACTGGCTATTACCATTCTTGATCCGCGAAGCTGACATCGAAGCTGACATCACCATGTGAGTCTCCCAGTGGGAACTCGGACTCGTGGAACACAACCTGAGCAAGACCGGGAGCGCAGCCGGCTACGGCGGTGTGCAATAGCCAAAGACCGTGAACGCGTCGTCGCGACTGACAAGCGTCATTGACATCGCGCCGTCGATCTTGTCGAGTACGACAGTCCATGCATAGCCGAGCTCGGTGCCCTGCATCAGGATCTGATCCGCGCCGGTGTCCATGTAGCGGATCTGAGTGGTGCGCTTAGGTCCTGCGATCGTCTTTGCCGCGAAGTCGATACGCATGAAGCGCGGCACGCCGAGGTCGTCCGGCAGCGCGTGAAGGCAGGCTTCGCCCGGGTCGCAGGCGTGTGCGTCCACCGTCGCGCATATGAGCCGCTTGCTGCCGTCGAAGTCCGCGCCAAACACCGCGGTCGTCGAGCAGAGCAACGCTGCTGACGCTGCTGCCAACGCTGTTCGCCTTAGTCTGGTCATCATGCTTGCATCTCCGCTGGCTGCGCTGGTCGACGCTACTGAACGGTGTATCCCCGGCCCGTCATGCATGCGGCCACCGCCCGGTTGAAAGTCGCCATTTGCTGCGAGGCCTGTTGATTGTTCGCTTGTTGTTGCCCGGCAGCAGCCTCGTTCTTCCGGCGCTGACGCAGCCCTCCTGCCGCCGTGCCGACCACCGCTCCGATCGCCGCACCCTTGCCCGCATCGCCTCCGATCGCACCCCCCACCGCACCCAGCGCGGCGCCACCGGCCGCTCCCTTGAGCATGCCCCCTTGCTGTGGCGGAGCCGCCGGCTGGTTCGCTCCCTGCTGTGCTATCGCAACGGGATCAACCCCTGTCGTTTGCTTCGCCCACAACTGGCATTCCGCGGTGTCCGTGTTTTGCTTCTGCGCGCTCTGCCCCCTGGCCGGATAGATGATGGGCTGCTGCGCGGCGGCCGCGTATGTCAGCGCCCATACCGCCAAACCAATTGCGACTCGCTGCATTCGTTGCATGGCTTGAGGCCCTCAATGTTCTACGGCCGAACTGCTTACCGGTAGCCAATGTCTGCCCAACGCGCGATCGGTTTCCTGACTCGCCCGAGCGGGTTTCCCGATCACGCGCCCAGAGCGGCATGCCGGCCGTGCATTATCATTACCGGGCGAATCGCGCAAGTGGATCAGTGGCTCTCTGACGGCGCCGCGATATCGCATGCTTCACTGGTCGAACTTAACAATTCTCTGCCCCTGGACGCCCATACCGGCCATTAAGCCCTCCTGGGCAAAAATGAACGCATAGACATCCGATTTCAATGTCGTAGTGGTCATCGACCTGGCCATCCCCGCATCCACCACCACGACGCTCGGTCCCACGCCAACTGACAATCCGGCGCCACTGGTCAGTGCAGTAATGGCCGAGTCGGTCATGAAAAACATCGCCTCCGAAAAGGTCTGTGCGCCTGCTTGCATCCCGTACGAAAGCGCACGTGCTCGGTAGTACCCAAGGACCTTGCCGTCCGGACCGAACATCACGCCTTTTCCGCCTTGCGCGCCGACTATCAACCCGGCCTTGACGATGCTGGGAAACACGACGACGCCTTTCGCCTGGTATTGGAGATCCTTCGCCTTCGGAGTGCTGTCGAATAGTTGCTGCAGTGCCGCACGTGCTTCCGCTTCTAACTCGGGGTCTCCGCCGTTGGCAACAGTCGGGTTCGTCGAACAGGCCATCGCGACCAGCATCAACGGGATCGCGAGAATAAGCCGGAGGTATCTGATCATGATTCGTACTCCATTAGAGATGACTTCAAAAAAGGAACCTGCGCGACCGCCCGGACTTTCTTCAGGACCAGTTTGATAGTGCAATCAACGTTTCCCAAAAACAATTGGACCTTGGTCCAATAGCACCGTTGGAAGCTCGATCGCCGCCTCAGGGTTTCTGAGCCGGATCGATCGCAGAACGCACGGCATTGATAAGAATTTCGTCGTTGAACGGCTTGCGGAGGTAGCCTGCGGCGCCCGCCGCCAGGGCTTGCTCGCGAACGACCGCGTCATCATGTGCCGTGATAAAAATGATCGGAATACCGCTACCCGCCAGCCGCTGCTGGACCTCAAGCCCGTTCAGACCCGGCATCTGTACGTCAAGCACGATGCAGGCTGGACGGTATGACGGTATCGAATCGAACATGTCCAGAAAATCGTTGCCCGTCTTGAAGGTGTCCGCTGCAAGTCCGGTCGAACGTAACAGGCGCTTAATGGCTCGACTCACCGATACATCGTCATCCACTACTGCGACGAACGGTTTGACTTGGCTCATGGCGCATATCCCTAATTACAGGCACCTCGGTACCAGACGTGGTTCGACACTGAATTGAGACTAGGACAGTTTGTAGGGTTCCGATATTGGACCTTGGTCCAATATCGGCACGGGAGCGGGCGCGGCTCCTGGTGACGCCGGTCGTTCAGCGCTAGGCTGACTGACCGGGTGAAAGAGGGATACAGGCCTTATCGATGACTCGCACCAGGTCGACGAGCGAGTGCGCTTCCATTTTTTCCATCACGCGGGCCCGGTGGACTTTGATGGTCTTTTCAGCGACGCCCAGTTCGTACGCGACCTGCTTGTTAAGCCGGCCTTCAACGAGAAGCGCTAACACTTCCCGCTCGCGCGGTGTGAGCCGCGCCATACGACGGTGAATGCAGTCCAGTTCAATGCGGCTCGAGAGGGCTTGCGAAGAAACCCGCAGCGCGTTCGCTATCGCGGGCAGGAGTTCAGAGTCGCGCACCGGTTTCGCCAGGAAATCTGTCGCGCCTGCCTTCATCGCCCTTACTGTCATCGCGATGTCGCCGCGCCCCGTGATGAAGATGATAGGCAATGACCTGTTCAAAGCGTTCAATTCGTTCTGCAATTCGAGACCGTTGATGTCTGGCAGTCCAACGTCCAGTACAAGGCAAGCGCAGCCCTGAAAGTGAGGATAGGACTCAAGGAACTCGTGTGCGGATCCGAAGGATTCAACGCAATATCCAGCGGAGCGTATCAGGCGCGTCAGCGCCCGGCATACCGCGTCGTCGTCGTCCACCACGAAGACGGTTGACGCGACCTCGCTCATGGCTGCCCCCGCGGAAAGCTTCGCTCGGCCCTCGCTCCCGTGGGCAATGTGAAATAGAAGGTGGCGCCGCGATCCTCATTGTTTTGGGCCCAGATGCGTCCTCCGTGCATCTCGACAATAGAACGGCTAATTGAAAGTCCAAGGCCAAGTCCGTCTCGCTTGGAGGTAAAGAACGGCAGGAACAGTTTGCTCAATGTGTGGCCGGCGAGACCCGTGCCACCGTCTCGTACCGCGACACGTATGCTGTCCCCCCCTTCAGGGGTGACCTCAATAGCGACCTCACGATTGAGCGCCGGGCAGGACTCCAATGCGTCGAATGCGTTGAGCAATAAATTCAACACGACTTGCTGCAACTGCACCTTGTCACCATGCACGGGCGGCAAGTCGGGGGTAACGGCCACACGCACGCGGATTCCGCGCACGATCGCATCGCTATGCACGAGCAAGGTCACATCCCTGATTACGCTCGCAATACTCAGGGGCGCAGCTTCGAGCTCACCCTTTTTGACGAGGGCTCGAATCTTCCGGATAACTTCGCTTGCGCGGTGATTGTCCTCGACAAGGTCATGCAATATCTCGCGCACCTCTACAAGGTTGACCGGCTCTGTCGCCAGGAAGCGTTGCGCTGCCTGCGCATTACTTAATATGGCCGTAAGCGGCTGATTCAACTCGTGGGCGAGCGATCCAGCAAGTTCTCCAAGTGTGGACACGCGGGTCAAATGGGCAAGCTGTTGCCGATTGCGCAGCAACTCGTATCGCTCTGTGCGGTCGATCACGATTGTTAGCGCACAGGCCTCGTTTTCCCACGAAACAGGGTTTATTGTGACCTCTGCCGGAAACTCAGTGCCATCCCTGCGCCTCGCGACCAGGTCCCGGTGGCTGTCCCACTCCCTGCCCGCAAGCGCCAAATCAGTGTATGCGGAATCCGCGGCACAAGCGTTGAGTTGCAATGCAGGAACCAACTCGTTGGCAACCACGCCACACAACTCTTCACGGGAATAGCCAAAGAGCTTCTCCGCCGCCGCATTGGCAAAGAGGATTTTCCCCTGTGGATTAGCCACCAGAATGGCTAGCGGCAAGAGATCGAGCGTGGCGCCAAACCGCTCATCATTCCGCGACTGCCGCCCGGCAGCCCATACGCCGTCTGGTGATTCGACGCTCGATTTCACGTGACACGGGTGCGGCTCGTTCTCGAAGGAGGTCCGACGAAAACGCCCCCTGGAAAACATTGCCGGAGGCGTGGGGAGGATGTGCCGGCCAGATAGTCGCGGCGGACGGAAACCGGCACTTTGGCGAAAGGTCGTATGTTCCCGAAGCGCTTCGGAAGTCCGCTCCAGACCTGGCGCTTCATCAGACACCGCGAAGGCATAGTTGTTATACCTCTGCCGTGACAACTCAGTGTCGGCGGGTGAACCAGCAGCCGATCCCGGCATCCGCGTTCGTCTGATCTGAAAGAAAATAAGCAGTGCGACGAACACAGCTGCGATAACAGCTGAGAAAGTGGTCATGACGCCGTGCTCCCTCAGAAGCTCGAGCAGGCATGCGCGAACCCGGGCGCGGTCGGCTTCGGAAGGTCCGACTTCGCGAGGGCTTTTGTCCGCGCATGCACTTGCCGAACAAGCATCGTGCGACATCGCAACGAG
>JGI12635J15846_10004558_pt1 | contig 11952 bp, 11 predicted proteins | sample BlaSpr_A8_OM2_M2_FD_15846 | JGI IMG/M metagenome (IMG submission 15846) | reverse complement strand
CAACGGCGCCGCCTCGACGGTGCTGCCATAGCGCGACCTGTAAACTGATTGACCTAACCGGCAACGCCGCTCCCTTTCGGGGGAGCGGCGTTGCCGCTTCTGGGCCGCGATCCGGGAATACAACCAAAAACGACAATTGCGCTCAAATAGGTATCTGACCCCATTTGCTTTCGTGTTATATTTTGCTACTTCGCCAGTTCATGAATTTTCAACTTAGGTGCGTCTGAAAATCGCAGTAACATCGCGCCGCCGGACCGTCGGGATCGTGACGGGGTTGGCCCTCGTCACGCTCTGCGCCGCCATCGTGGTCGCGAGCGGTATTACCGCCGACCGTGTGCTGGGGCAGTTCGATTTCACCCATCATGCGGCCAACCTGGTCGACGCTAAAGGTCTTTCGGGTCCTGACGCGGTCGCGATCGATTCGAGCGTCACGCCGAATCGAGTTTACGTCGCCGATGAAAACAACAACCGCGTGCTCGGCTGGACAGATGCCGAATCGTTTTCAAACGGCGCTCCGGCCGACCTGGTGATCGGGCAGCCCGATTCTATCTCCTCTGAATGCGGCGCTACCGGCGCCGGCACACTTTGCAGTCCAACTGGAGTCGCGGTTGACGGGTCGGGCAACCTCTACGTCGCGGATGAGGGCAACAGCCGCATACTGGAATATGCAAACCCATTTACCGGATGCAGCAATACCTTCCCGTGCGTAGGCGGTCCCGCCAACCTGGTCTTTGGCCAAGGCGGGAGCTTCGCCTCGAACGAGTGCAATTCCGACACGACTGGCGGCAATCCTACCGCCATCGACTTGTGCAATCCGACCAGAGTCGCGCTGGACGGGTCGGGCAACCTTTACGTTGCCGATAGCGCCAACAACCGGGTGCTCGAGTACGACACGCCGCTGACCACCGATGTCACCGCCGACAGTGTCTTCGGTCAGGGCGGGAGCTTCACCTCGAACGATTGCAATTTCGACACCGGTGGTGGCAGTCCCACCGCTATCGATTTGTGCGATCCAATCGGTGTCGCAGTGCACGGGTCGAATCTGTACGTGGCCGATAGCGCGAACAACCGGGTGCTGGAGTACAACACACCTCTAAGCGATGCCACCGCCAACACGGTCTTTGGCCAGGGCGGCCTCACGTCGGATGTCTGCAATTTCGATACTGTCGACGGCACCTCCACCGCCGTCGACCTGTGCAATCCGACCGGTGTCTCCTTGGACGGGTCGGGCAACCTGTACGTCGCGGACGAAAGCAACAGCCGCGTGCTGGAATACGACGCGCCGCTGACCAATGCCACCGCCGATATGGTTTTCGGCCAGGGTGGGAGCTTCACGATGAACGGCTGCAATTCGGACACCGGCGGCGCATCCAGCGCCGTGGACTTGTGCGATCCAATGGACGTCACGCTCGACGCCGGAGGCCACCTCTACGTAGCTGACTACGACAACAACCGAATGCTCGAGTACGACACTCCGCTGACCAGTGGCACCGCCGGCCAGGTGCTGGGGCAGTATGATTTGATTCACAACGTCGCCAACCTGGTCGACGCTCAAGGGCTGGATTCCCCTGGAGCGGTGGCGATCGATACCAGCGTTGCGCCGAATCGAGTCTACGTTGCGGACGTCGGGAACAGTCGCGTGCTCGGCTGGAGCGACGCCGTCTCGTTCAGCAATGGCGCTCCGGCCGACCTGGTGATCGGGCAGCCCGATTTCCTCTCCTCCGAGTGCAACGGAAGCAGCGCTACGGTCAGCGCCAATGGCCTGTGCTCGCCAGAGGGGGTTGCGGTGGATAGTTCGGGCAACCTCTACGTGGCCGATGAAAGTAACAACCGCGTGCTGGAGTACACCAATCCGTTTGCGGCCTGCGCGGGAGCTTTCCCTTGTGTAGGCGGTCCGGCCAATGTGGTCCTCGGCCAGGGCGCGAGCTTTACCTCGAGCAGTTGCGACTTCGACACCGGCGGCACCGAGAAGGGAAGCACCGCCGTAGACCTATGCTATCCGAACGGCGTCGCGGTGGACCGGTCGGGCAACCTTTACGTTGCGGATGCCAGCAATAACCGGGTGCTGGAATACAATACTCCGGTGAGCACCGGCGCCGCCGCCGTGCTGGTCTTTGGCCAAGGCGGGAGCTTCACGTCTAATACCTGCGACTTCGACGGCGGCGACACCCTTCCTGTGCTCAGGCCCGCTTCCGCTATCGATCTTTGCGAACCCTCCGGACTGGCATTGGACGGCGCGGGCAACCTCTACGTGGCTGACGATGACAATCACCGGGTGTTGGAATACAACACGCCGCTCAATCCGGGCAGTGGCGAACCGGGCGCGGGCGATACTATGGCGGATCTGGTCTTTGGACAGAACGGCAGCTTCACCGCGAAGAAATGCAATAGTGGCGGCGTCAGCGCGAGCAGCATGTGCTCTCCGTCAGGACTCAGTGCGGACGGGTCGGGCAACCTCTACGTCGCCGACGACCTCAACCAGCGGGTGCTGGAATACAACACTCCGCTGACCGCCGGCACCATTGCCGAGCGGGTCTTTGGCACCTGCGGCAGTTTCACGTCGTCTGCATGCACCGGAATCAGCGCCAACAGCCTGGACAGTCCTAGCGGACTAGCAGTGGACATGCCGGGCAACCTCTACGTGGCGGATTCCGGCAACAGCCGGGTACTGGCATACAACCAGCCGCTGTCAGGTCCCACGCCGACCGCAACCTCAAGCGCAAGCGCGACCCCAACCGCAACCGGAGCGACTACTCCGACGGCGACGGCGACCTCAACCGCCACGGCGACTTCAACCGCGACCAACACCGCAACTGCTACCCCAACTGCGACACCGACTCCAACCGGGGCCACGACTCCAACCGCGACTGTAACTCCAACATCGACCGCGACCCCGACGCCAACTCCGACTGTCACTGCTACACCGACTGCCACGCCGACTCCCATTGCCGCCAAGCTGTCCATCAGTCCCGGCTCGTTGTCATTCGGAAGCAAAGTGAAAGTCGGCACTACCAGCAAGCCCAAGTCAGTAACGATCAAGAACGCCGGCACCAAAGGAGACCCATCGTTAGACGTCCAGATGGAGACGGCGTCACCTTCGATGTTCGCCGTAAAATCTCAATGCAAGAAGACGCTCGCGCCCGGCAAAAGCTGCAAAGCGTCGGTGACCTTCAAGCCATCCGGCGTCACGCCGCAGACTGGCAACCTGATGATTTTTGACAACGCGGGCGCCTCGCCGCAGCTCGTAGGACTCTCCGGAACCGGAACGCCACCGAAGAAGAAGTAGGGCAATAGCTTGATTCCCGGACGCTACCTTCTAGGTGTCGATAGCCGCTACCTCGTCGCAGCGTCGGAGTTGCTGATATTGGAGTCCGCGTGATGGTGGATCAGCTTCCACGTGCCTCCTTCCAGCCGGAAGATGTTGGTCGCGCGTTGATTGAACGTGACCATAGGACCCTCCGACGATCGCAATCGGCCGGTCTCGGTGCAAACCGAGTAGCCCATGTCGGTGCCAGTGACGACAGTCATGTCCCGCTGCGTGATATTGCCGTCAGGATAGAGCCGAGCCATGTTTAGAAAACCCGCACGAACCTCGTTCCATCCCGTCGCGTGACCGCCCGCCGCGCTCAGATTCGAGACGTCTGGGCGATGGGACCATACGGCGCCCATCGGGGCGAGGTCGCCGTGGAGCGCGCTATTGAACGCCGCATAGAAAAGCACCGTCGCGTCGCGTATCCCGCGGTCAGCCGCCTTGGAAGCAGCGGGGGTCTGCGATTGTGCGCGTGCAGTCTGCGCCAATGGCGGCGCGAGTCCAATCAACGCGACTATTGTCATCCCGATAAATATTTTTCGCCAAGCCGCTGAGAATTCCACCAGTATCTCCCACGCAGTAATGTCACGATCCAAGCCGCTGCTGATCAATCTTTGCTCCCTGAACCCTAACATACGGCGAGTCGCGGTGGGTGTCATCGGATAGGATTGCGTATCGCGCAATCGCGCCGAACAAACAAATCGCAACGACATTAGCTGGCGACACCCATATCGACAACAGTTCTTATGCCAGTAGAATGCGCGCGAAGACCATGCCAGACTAACTGTCAAGTTTAGCGGGGAGCAAGAATAACCGGGGAGGATGGGGGTTATGGTTTTACTTCTTGTGGTGCTTGTGGTGTTGTGCGGCGGGTTCACCTACTACGGATATCGAAGCTACGGCAAGTACGGAGGCCTCGTACCGGCTATGCTCGTTATCCTGTTGATCTATTTCCTGGTGGGAACCGCGCGCTTCCACTAAGCCGGAAGCGACCGAGCTTTTTGCCTGTCGGCTGGCCTCAGCCGGGTGTATGAGAGTGTGCCGCCCACGCCGCACATTTGTGCAAATCATTTTGCGAACTCCAGCCATTCCGCTCCATTTCGGAGTTTCCAGTATTCACGATGGATGCGTAAGATAATCAGCGCGATCCTGACAGAGGAGGAATCCGATGAGCGCCGCGAACAAACATATTCAGCCCGGCTACACGACCATCACCCCGTACCTATATGCGAAGCTCGACCTCGTAGACTTCCTCAAGAATGCATTCGGCGCCGAGGTGACACACACGCCAACGCCTGACGCTGAGGGGAAATTTCACGCCGAGGCCAAAATCGGCGATGCGCATCTGCTATTCGGCAACGGTTTTTTTTCAGATCCTTCGATGGCGGCGGCGATCTATCTTTACGTTCCCGATGTCGATGCGACTTACAAACGCGCGGTGAGTCTCGGCGCCAAGGCGGTCAGAGAGCCGGCCGATATGACCTGGGGCGACCGGGTCGCCGGCGTGAAAGATACCTCGGGCAATACCTGGTGGATTGCGACCAACAAGAAGTGAGCGAGCGAGCGATGGCGCATCCCCGTAACTATGACGATTCAAATCCGGCGATAAAGAAGCTGCGCGAGATCTGTCTTGCATTCCCCGAGGTCTTCGAGAAAGAGGCGTGGGGCGAGTGTACCTTTCGCGTCACCGGCGGCAGCATGTTCGCGATGACCGACAACAACCACCACGGCAGCGGCCACGTCGCCGTGTGGATTAAGGCGCCGGCGATGGTTCAGGAGATCCTGGTCAACTCGGACCCGAAACGGTTTTTCATTCCGCCCTACATGGGCAAGCAAGGATGGGTCGGGGTTCGCATCGACTACAAAGTCAAATGGGACCACACGGCGGCGATTCTGAAGGACGGATACCTGATGTCGGTGCCAAAGAAACTTCGCGCCAGGACTCAGGCGAAACCCGGCGCAATCGCACCAAAATCCAGACCGACGAAGCGAAAGAAGGTGCCCGAGTCGAATCCGCTATGAAACGTGAATGCCGCCCTACCTCATCGTGTTCCGAAGAACAGCCACTTGTCGCCGTGCAGCAGCATATTTTTCGTTTTGATCGGCGATAGATTCTCGATCTCCTGAATCGTCGGACGAATTCCGTACCACTCGCTGCGATATAGCCCGCGCGGACCTTGCGCCGAACGCCGCTCGACCAGCCATCGACGCCAACGCAAGGCGAACGCGATTGAGTCGCGCCACGTCCGCGGTGTCATTGTGAAGATCAGTCGTCCGCCCGGTTTGAGCACACGCGCCGCCGTCTTCAGATAGGCCTGCAGCACATCCAAATCAGGCAGATGCTGAAAGACACAGTAAGCGATGAACGCATCGGCCGAGCTATCCGCGATTTCCACCAGCTCCGGCGTCTGCGCCCGATGAAACGACGCGTTGGCAGCCTCGACCGAGGTTCGCGCAATCGCCAGCATCTCCGCCGACAGATCGAATGCGAATACGCGGCCCACCTCGGGCGCGATCGCACGCGTCAGGCGCCCGACGCCGCAGCCGATTTCCACGACGATGTCGGTATTCTTGGGTAGGTAGCCGGCCGCCGACTTCAGATCGTTCCAGATTTTCGGACCCGACGCCCAGAATTCGGCCAGGTTCCGGCCTTCGTAGGGACCGGCCGACGATACATACCAGTAAGGATTTTCCCGGGCTTTTTCATCCCAGAATTGTTGGCTTGCCTCCAGTCCGCTCATCGATCCGACACACCTTCGCAAATTTGCCCGCTACTATATTGTCACAACCAATCAACGAAACCACGCGGAATGAAAGCCGCATGGTCACGGACTTCAGCGAGGGAAGGTGGCGGTCTGTTGGACGTGTTTCGGTGCAGACCCCAATTCTACATGGGAGTCAGCAGAGGAATTGTTTAGGCGCGCGGCTGAAGCGGCTATAACAATAGACCGCTTACGCCGTTGACCAGCTCATTTACGATGGTACCCGCATTACCCACTAGGCCGACGGCTACCAAGGCAACCGTTACCAGGATCAATGCATACTCGGCCATGGTCTGACCGCGCTGACTTGCGAATAACCGGCAAACTCCCGTCTGGTGGCGCATTGACTTCCCCTCCCAGGGTGGTCGTATCGTTTCGGAGTAAGTTCTTAGGAGGGACTGCATTGCAGCCCCCGCTAAGAGTCCACTCGCTGACGACCAGTCGAGCCATCGACGCCTTACAAACTTCCGTCAATCGAAGACCTTGTCATTGGGGTGGCGGAGGGATCGTCCGCCACCCCTGGACTTCACCCGTTTGAAATTAGAGCTTGGTGTCAACCGATGACAGCAGCGTGGTGATAGTCGTGCCCATCGTCTGATAGCCGACGAACACTACGACGGCGACTGCGGCGAGAATCAGCGCGTATTCCGCCATGGTCTGTCCCGCCTGGTACTCCCGAGCCTTTACAAACAACCTCGTGATCTTATCCATTGCCCGTGTCCTCCTGCGATCGTTTTTTGGCCGAAATTGGCCTTTGTCCCCGTTAGTGAACCTGGTCTCGTCCCACCTCGCGCCAACCGTCATAGTCCGCGTTAGATGACTACAACCAAGTGTTTCATTAGTATACTGATTGTACGCTTATGTAAAGAGCCATGAGTGGAGAAATTGCGGAATAGGCCAAGCCCGCAAAATCGCGATAACGTCACCGAGGTAACAGCATCGAAGAATCTGTCTAGGCGTACGAGCGGCAATTTGATACAAGGGGGGCGCTGGTTGGTGTTTGCCCCCCTTACACCATTCGGCTTCGGGCTGGCGATTCGCGTCGCTGGCCCGTGTTTTTTTCGTCGAACCCGAATGATGCTATGGTCGCGGCGTGAGGCTGCATTTGATCGACGGAACCTACGAGCTCTATCGGGCTCATTACTCGCCACGCCCCGAGCATCGCGATCCTTTGGGCCGCGATGCCAAGGCCACGGTCGGAATCGTCGAGTCGATGCTCGCCCTGCTGCATGACGCCGATGAGGCTGTCAGCCACATCGCAGTGGCGTTCGACAATCCGATTCGATCCTTTCGCAACGATCTGTATCCGCCCTACAAAAGCGACGAAGGCGTTCCAGTCGAGCTGCACGCTCAATTCGATGCGGCCGAGGATGCGATCCGCGCGCTCGGTATAGCGGTCTGGTCGATGCACGAGTACGAAGCGGACGACGGTCTCGCGAGCGGGGCGCGCCGGTTTCGCGATCAGGTCGATCAAGTGCGAATTCTCACGCCCGACAAGGATCTCGGCCAATGCATACTGGGGGACCAGGTGGTGCAGGTCGATCGGCGCCAGAAGAAAGTGACGAACGAATCGGCGTTTCGCGCCGATCGCGGCTTCGGCCCGGATAGTATTCCGGACTTCCTCGCGTTAACCGGTGACAGCGCCGACGGCTTTCCCGGGCTGCTGGGCTTCGGCAAGAAGACGGCCGCGATGCTGCTCGGCGTCTACGCGCGGCTCGAACGGATTCCCGCGGACTCTGCACAGTGGAAGGTCAAGCCGCGAGGCGCGCTCCAGCTCGCCGCCACGCTCGTCGATCATCGCGACGACGCCTTCCTCTACCGCAAGCTCGCGACGCTCATCGACACGGTCCCGCTCGCTGAGTCGCTCGACGATCTGCAATTCAAGGGTGTTCCCCGCGCCCGGTTCGAGCGCTGGTGTGACGAGCTCGGGGTTCATAGGCTGAAGACCGCGCCGAAGCGATGGCATTAATCCCAGCCCGTGATGCGTAACCGAAGCTATGCATCCACGGTTATACGATCATAATGGTGCCGATGTTCGATCGTCTGAAAGCGCGTCCGGAGTGGAAGTTCTTCGGCGTATTGTTGAAAGCCGATCGCCCGCTCGCAATCGCATGGTGGGCCGCGCTCGCATTACGTGGATTGCTGCCGGCCCTTTTCGCGATCGCGATGGGCGCGCTGGTCGGCAGTGTGCAGCGCGGCAATCCTCTCGGCCCGCCCCTGCTCGCGGTCGGCACCGTGTTCGTGCTCCTTCAGATAACGCCGCCGTTCCATCATGCGGTCGGCACGAATCTCGGCAGCCGGGTCGCCGCATGGCTCTACGATCAGTTGACGATCGCGTGCGTCACACCGCCCGGCATGGGACATCTCGAAGACCCGCGCCTTACGACTGACCTCGCGATGGCGCGCGATTTCGACCTCGGAATCAGCGGACCCCCGATGAGCATCTCGATGGACTTCATCGCGTCGGGGCTGGTCGAGATGGCCGCAGGACTGCTGTCCGCGTTGGTGTTGGCGGCCTACGCGTGGTGGGCACCGATTCTGCTGGCGGGCGCGTGGCTCGCGACCCACTGGCTGCTGCGGGAAAGCGGAGTGTGGCGCGATCGCAATACAGATGAGGTGCGCGAGGCGCAGCGTCATGCCGACTATGCGTATCGGCTCGCGGTCGACCCGCCGGCCGCCAAAGAACTGCGCCTGTTCGGCCTCGCGTCGTGGACGATCGATCGGTTCACCTCGCGCCGGCGTCGCCTCTACGATCTCCGCTGGGAGGCGACGCGTCTCCGCGAGCAGCCCGTCCTCTGGAGCCTGCTGATTGTGCTCTCCGCCAACCTGATCGTGTTCTGGGCGTTGGCGGCAGATGCAGCCGCGGGACGAATCGCAGTCGGGCACGTCGTCACCTTCGCGAGCGCCGCCGTCAGCACCAGCATGATCGCCTTCGGCGGATTGTCATGGGCGCTCGATGGCGCCGCGGCGCCGGCTGCCGCTGTACTCCGCCTGCAAGACGCGATGGCGCCCGAAGGTAATCTGGTGCGCGGAAAGCAGGCGGCGCAAAACATGCCGGCGCGCGAAATCCGTTTTCGCAACGTGACCTTCGCCTATCCAGCGGGCGGAGACGCGGTGCTGGCCGGTTTCGATTTAACCATTCCAGCCAGGACCTCGCTCGCAATTGTCGGCCAGAACGGAGCGGGCAAGACTACGCTCGCGAAACTCCTGTGCCGCCTTTATGACCCCGATGAAGGCGCGATCGAGATCGACGGCGTCGATCTGCGCGAACTCGATATCGATGCATGGCGCGCGCGGGTGACAGCGGTGTTTCAGGACTTCACCAAATTTGAGCTGCCGCTGCGCGACAACGTCTCGCCAGCGGGCGCGCCCGACGACGCGATCGAGCATGCGCTGATGCAAGCCGGCGCAGCCAATCTCGCGTCGCTCGACACGATTCTCGCCCGCGGATACCCGGGCGGCACCGACCTCTCCGGCGGACAGTGGCAGCGGATCGCGCTCGCGCGCGCGCTGTGCGCGGTCAAGCTCGGCGCGGGAGTGGTGCTGCTCGACGAACCGACGGCGCAACTCGACGTGCGCGGCGAGAGCGAGATTTTCGATCGCATCCTCACCGCGACCGATCACACCACTACCATCTTGATCTCGCATCGATTCTCGACCGTGCGTCACGCGGATCGCATTTGCGTGCTCGAACACGGTCGCGTGGTCGAGCTCGGCACTCATGACGAACTGATGACGCTCGGCGGACGCTACCGCACGATGTTCGAGTTGCAGGCGTCGCGTTTCGGCGAAACCGCGGCAGACGAAGGAGTTGCACTCGATGAGCCAGCATGACGATATGCCCGCCGCGATTCCCGCGATGTGGCGCGCGCTCAAGCGCGGCTATCAGGCGGAGCCGCGCCTGCTGACCGTAGCGTTCGGGCTGTCGTTGCTCGCTGCGCTGCCCGACGCGTTGTTGGCGTTATGGCTGATGCTGCTGGCCAACGGCGTGACGGGCCACGACCGTTTCGAGGTGCTCGCATCCGCGATGGGCCTCGGCGTGTCCGCGGTCGGCACCTGGTTCCTGCGCGTCACCAGCGACCGCGTTCAGCGCCGCTTCCGCGACCGCCTGACGATCGCGCTCGAGTCTCACGTCGCCAGCCTGCAGGCCACTGTCGCGACCATCGCGCATCACGAACGTCCCGAGTATCTCGACCGTCTCAGTGTGCTGCGCGACCAGGTCTTCGTCCTCGATCACATGTACATGTCGATGTTCTCGACCTGCGGATGGATTCTGCGCCTCGGCGTGACCGTCGTGCTGCTGATGTCGATCAGTCCAATCCTCGCGCTGCTCGCCGCGTTCGCGTTGCCCACGGTGCTGACCTCGACCTGGCGGCCCGGTATCGAGCGCGCGGCCGAAGAGCGTGGAGCTTCCGCCAACCGGCTCGCGCGCCATCTGTTCACCGTCGCGACCACGGCGCCGCCTGGAAAAGAGGTGCGCGTCACGCGGATTGGAAATCGCCTGGTGAAATTGCGGCGCGACGCGTGGGAGCGATGGTACGGACCCGTCGCGAGTGCGCGTTGGGGGAGTGCGGCGTGGCATACGGTGGCGTGGTTGATTTTCGGCGCGGGTTACATCGGCGCGATCGTGTACGTGACCGTGGGACTCCACGCGACGTCGGGACAGGTGCTGCTGGTGCTGGCGGCGGGATCGCGGCTGTCGGCGTACATCGGCGCGACCGTCGGCGAAATTGGATTTCTGCGCGGCGTCTGGCTTGACGGCTCACGCCGGCTCGCGTGGCTCGAGGATTACGCCGCCGCGCTGACCGAGGATGCGGACACGCCGGCGCCCGATCGCCTCGTCGACGGCATCCGCCTCGAGCATGTGTCGTTCGCGTATCCGGGCACGGCGCGCCACGTGCTCGAAGACGTGAGCCTCGATCTCAAGCAAGGGTCGGTGGTTGCAATCGTCGGCGAGAACGGCGCCGGTAAGAGTACGCTGGTCAAGCTGCTGGCGCGGCTCTATTCGCCCGACCAGGGACGCATCCTTATAGATGGAGTCGACCTCGCGCGGATTCGGGTTGACGAATGGCGCGAGCACGTCGCGGGTGCGTTCCAGGATTTTTTCCGCTTCGAGTTTCAAGCGCGCCATACGGTGGGTCTCGGCGACGTCCCGCGGATCGACGACCAACCTGCCGTCGTTGCCGCAGTCAATCGCGCGGGCGCCGATGACGTCATCGCGCATCTGAATGCCGGCCTCGAGACGCAACTCGGCCCGACCTGGCCCAGTGGAGTCGAAGTGAGTTTCGGCCAATGGCAAAAGCTGGCGCTCGCACGCGGCTTCATGCGTGATCATCCTGTGCTGCTTGTGCTCGACGAACCCACCGCGGCATTAGACGCCGAGACGGAACACGCGCTGTTCGAGCGCTACGCCGCTGCCGCCCGCAGTGAACGCCGCGACGGTCACTCAGGCAACGGTCGCCAGGGCCAAATCACGATTCTGATCTCGCATCGATTCAGCACCGTGCGGATGGCCGATCAAATCATCGTGCTGGACGGCGCCCGCGTCGCGGAAGTCGGCACCCACGAAGCCCTGATGGCCAAACACGGCCAATACGCCGAACTCTACAGCATCCAGGCCGCCGCCTATCGATAACGGTACTGCCGTAATTCGGTTGATCCTGAAGGCTGGTGGCGCCTTTTCAATTCTGGAGTGGCGTCATTTCGCGAGGCACGGTTTGCTGGACCAGTCTTTCGTTATTTTCGGCCCTGCGCTACAACGCCAGCATGACGCTTCGCCCAGATGACGAATCCGACTCCATGCTGAGCGAGGAACTTCTACGAACGCAGCGGGCGGGAGTCGCCCTTGAGAAAAGAGTCCTCATGCTGGAAAGCCGAGTC
>JGI12635J15846_10004556_pt1 | contig 11953 bp, 14 predicted proteins | sample BlaSpr_A8_OM2_M2_FD_15846 | JGI IMG/M metagenome (IMG submission 15846) | reverse complement strand
AGTCCGCGTGCCGGTATAGTTGTTGAGGTTCGTCTTGGTATAGCCCGGGCAGGCCGCGTTAACCTTGATCCGGGTTGACTCCAGCTCGATCGCCATGGCGAGCGTTATAGCGTTGAGAGCGGTCTTTGACGCAGGGTAAACGGGGCCGAAGATCGAGCGCCATGGGGAGGCCGGGTCCGAGTTCCTCGTCAGCGAGCCAACCCCGCTCGACACATTAACGATGCGGGCTGCCGGCGCTTCGCGCAGCAGCGGCAGCATCGCCTGCGTAACGGCGAGTACGCCGAACACGTTGGTATCCCATACCGCGCGCACTTCATCCAGGGACACGTTGCTGGGGCGGACCAACTTTGCGTACTCCTGGACGGACATGCTCGGCTGCTTAGTAGTGTTCGAGATAGCCGCGTTGTTGACGAGCACGTCAAGCCGGCCAAGCTCCTTGCGGATGCGCTCCGCCGCGGCCGTGATCGAAGCGTGATCCGTCACGTCAAGCTGCAGCGCGCGTGCGTCCGGCCCAATCTCCTTCGCCGCGGTCTCGCCGCGCTGGAGATTGCGCGACCCGACCAGCACCGTGAAGCCGTGCGCCACCAGATCCTTTGCGATCTGAAGACCGATTCCTTGATTAGCCCCGGTGACCAGAGCGACAGGTTTTTTCTGCATCGTAACCTCCTTATTCAATTCCTTCCTTCGAGCGAATACTTACGAATGGCATGATCGCGAGTGCAAATCCCGTTGCTCCCGTTACAAACGCTTTCACAGTTCCTTCTTCCTAACGCGAAAAAGATTCTCCGACCATTTCTTCGCTTTTCTTCCAAAGCGCCTCCGCCATTTGGCGATCGAGTGCATATTCGCGCACGCCTTCGCTTACGCCGCTGATCGTCACTCCCTCCGGCACAATTTCCCCTACGTGGCAGTTTTCGCAATAGCGGCCACCGATTTCCCCGGCCGGCGCGACGACACCGGCCCACACAGACGTTGCCGCTCCCTGTGGGATGGTCTTCCATGCGAACGGCCCCTTTCCCTCCGCGATGAGCTGATCGTTCATCTGTTTGATCATGCCTTCGAGGTGGCTCGGGTCCATGTGGCGGCCAAGCTCGGTCTGAATGACTCCTGGGTGCACAGCCGCGGCGCGTATACCGCGTTCGCGGTGCCTTTGGTCGAAGGCGACGGCAAAAAGAATGTTTGCGGTTTTCGACCGGCCATATGCGACGAAGGGATCGTAGGACGTGCTTTGAAAGTTCGGATCGTCGAGGTTCACGTTCGAGAAGCGGTGACCTGCCGAAGACAAGTTGATCAGTCGCCCTCCTCTGCGGATGAGCGGCGCAATTCTGTTCACCAGGACAAAGTGGCCCAAGTGATTGGTGCCGAACTGCATCTCGAATTTGTCGGTCGTATAGCTGTACGGCGTTGCCATCACGCCTGCGTTCGCGATGATCACATCGAACGGTTCGCCCTCGCGGAGCAATTGATCGGCGCACTTTCGCACGCTCCCGAGACTGGCTAAATCGAGTTCGACGAGCTCGAAGCTTCCACCGTTCGCTGCCGCGGCCTTCCGTATTTGAGCGGTCACCGCTTCGCCCTTGGCCAAGTCGCGCGCGGTGCCAATTACGTTCGCGCCATGAGCGGCGAGTGACCGAGCCGTCTCCACACCAATCCCAGCCGAAACGCCTGTCACCAGGATTCGCTTAGCGCGTAGATTGATACCGGACAGAACGTCGTCTGTGGTTGATGTAGCTCCAAATGTCTGGACCATGTTTTTTCTCCTATCGTCGGTCCGCCTGAGAAGGTGCCTATTGACAAGCGACGGCGGCTCGCATAAAACGGAGAGTGTCTCCGCACCACATAAGATAACCGGAGATAGTCTCCGGATGCAAGTATTTTTTGACCTTTTTTTTGCCATGCCCAGCAAACGGTCACAACCTGCCCAGCGAAAGCCTCGTGCCGATGCCCAGCGGAATCGCGAGCGCATTTTGGAGGTGGCCAAGCAGGCGTTCACGCGATCCGGAGCAAACGCCAGTTTGGACGATATTGCGAGTGAGGCAGGCGTCGGGCCGGGGACTTTGTATCGCCACTTCCCGACGCGCGAGGAACTCCTACAGGCGGTTTACCGGTCCGAAATGGAAAAGCTTGCCGCGGCGGAGCAGAAGTTCGCGCAAACCATGCCGCCGGTTGAGGCGTTGCGAGCGTGGCTATTGTTGTTCGTTGATGCCATCGAGACGAAGCAGCTTATCGCGCCTGCGCTGAATACCCTGATCGGAGATCCCAAGAAAGTGTTCGCAGCGTCCTACGCTCTAATGAACGAAGCGATTCATGCCCTGGTGAAGCGCGCGATGAAGAGCGGCGATATACGCAAGGATATTGAGCCTATGGATCTCCTGCGGGCTCTTGTGGGCGTCGCCTACGTCCCATCACACCCTGACTGGCAGCAAAGCGCAAAACGGCTCGTGGATATTCTCGTCACTGGTTCGCGGCCGATCCAATAAGCACATGCTGCACGCTCTCGTCTCGCGAAAGGGTTCCATGTGCACATTTCGCCCGAAGCATCGTACGGTGTACGCACTGTGCTCGAACGCATTGTTTTCGATTGATTTGTTGCGGACAAAATTTGGAAGCAAAATGGGCACAATAAGCCTCAGACACCCCTAAAACCGTGCTACGTGACATAGGTGAAGGCTAGAAGAATCAACCACATCTATCAGCCGCGGCCTAGAGTTCGCAAACGGGATATGCACGACACGACTACTGCCATCGCAACGCCCTGTAAGTACTCCGAGGATCATGTGGCCCCTCAAGGTGACGCGAAGCCCCCCGGCCATATGAATCGGAAAAACTCTTGTCCCATCAGCAGGACATTATTCTCCTGCCGCGCTCCACATCTCTTTGCGATCTTAATGGAGGGGGTATTGTCGGGATGAATCACGGAAACGATGCGTCGAAACGGCATTGTGGAGGATGCATACTCGAACACTCGGGCCGCCGCTTCACTGGCATATCCTTGGCCCCAGTAGTTTCGATCAAAGGTATATCCAAGTTCTTGCTCAAAAATGACCTTCGTATCCGAAGGCACTTGCGAGCGTTGATACCATACCCGAGGCAATTTCCCAGATGCCGTGTTCACCTCGAGTGCCATATCGCTAAGGCCACAGCGACCAATCAGCACTCCATCAGACTTACGCAGAACAGCGAGAGGACCTAGTTCCAAGCTCTTATAAGTCTCATAAAACGTTTCTAGTAATGCATGCGTCTCCTGAATAGAACGCGCCCTTCCATTTCCAAGATATCTGGCAACAATTGGATCGGCATGAATACGAGCAAAGAATTCGAAATCCGCCTGTTCAATCCTGCGAAAGATGAGTCGCTCCGACTCAATCCGATCGGTATCGTGTGCTAACGTCATCGGCCGCAACCTGCAGTCACGCCAGAAACTGTCAGCATTTCGTCGATCATGATCCGGCTATGCGTGCGATCGAGAAACTCCTGGAGGTTGTCCAGATTCAGCGCCAGCGGTGGCCGTGATGCGAAAGCTAGTGACGGTTCGCTCATGCGGAAGCCTTTAAGCAGCCAGTGCGTCGGTTGCTTGTTGGGGCTGATCGAGTTTGTCGACCACATTCCAGGGCAGTTTCTTAAACTCGGAAAGAATCCACTCGGCGTTGTCTTTGTCGTAAGCCGATGCGATGTGATGCGGGCGCGCGCTCAATCGACGCATGTTCTCGCGGATCATCCTGAAGGAGGACTACGCTTCCGCCAACGATGCAGAGTTTTTTACTTTCCTCAGCACTCCCGGTTGGCGTGGATTGTTGCGCAAATAAAGCCAAGCCGCGGGCCCGCAAAAAAAAGCCACTGCAATTATGGTGACATTACGGAAGCTCTTTGACATTTGGAACGACATACGCGGTCATTATACGTCGAGTGGAAATAGAACCGAATTACTCCCGGCCCCGTCGTAACTCCCAATAATTCGTGCGGACCAAGTCCCGTCTTCGTACTTCAGTTATGCGAAGCACGTTCATCAGACACATTCTCCAACTCCCTGTGACAGTCGCGTTTTGAAGCGCGCTCGGACCGAAAAAATGATTCAGAGTCTTGACAGTTCCTATACCCCCGACGATACTTGCGCCGTTTGGTCAAAGCGAATCAATGAAGAAGCCAACGCGAAGCGGAATCTCCGCGAAGAAGTCCCCACATCCGCCATCCGTGAGGCGCGTGAGTGCCAAGCACCGCAAGTCACAATCGTCCAAGGCTTCTGTGCCGCTAGGCAATGAAGGCAAGCTTACTTTCAATCATGCCATGATCTACGTTAAGGACGTCGAACGCGGGGTTGTCTTCTACCGAGATTTGCTGGGATTCAAACTCATAGAAGATTTCCAGTATGAGAAAAAGCCAGTGTATGCGCGGCTGCGCGCACCCGGTGGCGACGGAACCATTGCTCTGCATCAGGTGGGTCCGGAAAATTCCGTATTGAGCGACGGTGTACGCCTGTATTTCGAAGTCCGTGCGCTCGATGACTTCTGCCGCAATCTCCAGAAAAAGGGCTTCCACATGACCCAACTGCCACGCATGATGCCTTGGGGATGGCGACACGCTTATCTCAATGATCCAGACGGCCACGAGATTAGCCTGTACTGGGCGGGAGAAAATCGCATGAAGAAAACGATGATTAAGGCCCAAAGAGCAGCCCGGGTTTGACTACTCTGGCAGCCCCCCTTTATCTGTGCGACCCCGTATTCGAAGCGTATCGATCTCGGATGGAAGGAGTGCGGGTGCCGGCACGCAGGATTGAGAACTTCGACCGCGCTGCGCAGAAGCTGCGAACATCGGCCGAAAGCCGCCCTCATGGCCTGGTCCACCGGGCCCCCACGCCGGCGACCGTCGCTGCAGTGCGTAGCAATTTGAGAAATCGTATTGAGATAGTTGTTTATTACAGGCAATCCGGTATGCCGAGCGAGCGCAAAAATTGCTAGGCTTACCGAGATGTCCAGAAAACGTATCCTCATAGCAGACGACAATCCCGCCATACGGGCGGCGCTTTGCCGAATGTTCGCCGATCATCCGATCTTGGAGGTGGGTGGCGAGGCTGTGAACGGCCAGGATGCGGTGGACAAAGCTGCTGCCCTTCGACCGGAATTAATTATCCTAGATCTCGATATGCCAACGATGAACGGCCTGCAAGCGGCAAAAGAAATCTCCAAGATCCTGCCCAATGTCCCCATTATTCTTCTTACCTTGCACGCCCGGGCTTTCAGCCACTACGGGATAGAACATTCCGGCATCTCGCGGATCGTCCACAAGGGCGAGGCGCACACACTCGTGGCACACGCGGAGGATTTGGTACAAGCCGCTTAACGATCGAGGTTGACTCGCATAAGAAAAGTAGGGTTCGAGCTGCACAATGCCCACTGGACGGTAACTTTCACCTCAGCGACTGAGCGGGCGTACTCCTTCGTTGCGTAGTGGTCGCCCATGGATTTACCACCACGCTCGTGCCATGAATAGCGCCCACCGCAGGCGAGACGGTGTTGTATCCGGGATTGCTCACGTTCCAGTTCACAGCCCACTTCAACCTAACGGGCTGCCCAGCCGTCACCGTGGTTGCCGACGCCGTGAAACTGACGATGATCGATGCAGGACGCTAGGTAAATCACGCGGCGTATGGACCGAGCCAAGTTGCATTACTTCAAAGTCCGAGCCCGTGAGCGTTTTCAGATTGCCCCAATCATCGTTGTTCCACTTGCTTGTCTGGCGCGCCGCTGATGTAAAAAGCGGAGGCACCAGCCAAATCGCGCTAGTTGCCTCCGCTTTCAATTGGTACAACAGTTTGCGAGCACAGCTACAGGTTTATCGATTGGACGATCCGCCCTGATTGCCGCTCTCGCGCTCGGACTCGCGTCCGGAGTTTCCCTTCTTTGAATCCTGCTTCTTGTTGTCGGCCATGGCTTATCTCCTTGGAAACTTTTTTTTGCTAACTACATTTTCGAGTATCGTGCTCGAGTGGGAGCCTTTCTATGCCAGAGTTGCTGTAATCTCGCCCGCAGAAAATGGTAAGGTCCTACAGGGAAGTCCTTAAGGGTAGACCCCGCGGCATTCATCAGAGTCTTGCTAAATAAAACCTCTGCATGAAGATAGTCGGCAACTTAAAGCATCGGATTGGGAAAAGGCGCTTAGGCGTCTTGGAAGGGATGCGAAATGAAAAGGCGCAAGCTAGGGAACACGGGATTTGAAATTTTACCGTTGGCATTAGGCGGAAATGTTTTCGGCTGGACCATTGATGAGCTCTCATCATTTAAAATCCTGGATGCTTTTATCGCAGCGGGATTTAATTTCGTCGATACCGCCGATGTTTACGCCAAATGGGTCCCGGGTAATAAAGGCGGTGAATCAGAGACGATTATTGGAAATTGGCTGAAAAAGAGCAGGAAGCGGTCTGAGGTGATCGTCGCTACGAAAGTTGGAATGGAGATGGCGCCGGATAAGAAAGGGCTCTCGGCTGCTTACATTTTCCGCGCCGTGGAAGATTCTTTGAAGCGATTGCAAACGGATTACATCGATCTATACCAAGCACATAAAGATGATCCCGAAACACCGTTGGAAGAAACCCTAGGAGCGTTTGGAAAGCTGATGAAGGAGGGCAAAGTCCGAGCAATCGGCGCTTCGAATTATAGCGGGCCGCGCCTGTTGCAGGCGTTGGAAGTGAGCGAGAAGCATGGACTGCCGGGTTACCGGACGATGCAGCCTGAATACAATTTGTATGACCGTGCGGAGTACGAGAAAGATCTGGAGGCTATTTGCGTGGCGAATGGGTTGGGGGTGATTGGTTACTTCTCGCTGGCCAGCGGATTCCTAACCGGAAAATATCGCTCAGAAGCCGATCTATCCAAGAGCCAGCGCGGCGGGCGAGTTAAAAAATATCTGAACGAAAGAGGATTCCGAATTCTGAAGGCGCTGGATGAAGTGGCCGCCCAGTATAATTCCACACCTGCGCGGGTCGCTCTGGCTTGGCTGATTGCGCGGCCTAGCATCGCCGCTCCCATCGCCAGTGCCACAAATCTGGGGCAATTGAAAGATTTGATCGAGGCGACAAAGCTGCCACTGGACCAAGGCTCTATCGAAATTCTGAACCGAGCCAGCGCCGAATAAATCAGTTACCGGCACCCGAAATTATATGTCGACGGAAGCGAGCGATTCTTTCAGACCCAGTGCATCGACGTAAAAGCGATTCACATACTCCTTTACCATGCGCATGGTGCTGAATTGCGGCGCTACACTCTTGATGGCGGCTTTCATCACGCGAACGTAGTCGTGCGGAATCTCGTCATCGGTGCGGCGGTAATAAAGTGGAACGATTTTTTCCTCTAGCAAGCGATAAAGGGCGTCCGCATCGGCGTTCGTGCGATCGCCTTCTACAGGATCGCCGCCGAAAGCCCACCCGTTCTCGCCGTTAGACCCTTCGATCCACCAACCATCGAGAACGGAGAGACTGGGAACTCCGTTCGCGCCTGCTTTCATTCCGCTGGTGCCGCTGGCTTCCAGGGGAGGTAGCGGATTATTCAGCCATACGTCCACTCCGCGGACCATTCGTTGAGCCAGATGGTAGTCGTAATTTTCCACGAAGGCGATGCGTCCGGCGAACTCGGGAGCCTGCGCGAGCTGAAATATTCGCTGGATTAATTGCGCGCCGCCGACGTCAGACGGATGCGCTTTACCGGCAAATATAATTTGCACTGGCTGAAGCGGATGCAAAAGAATGCGCTTCAAGCGGTCAAGGTCGTGAAGAATGAGATCGGGCCGTTTGTAGCCGGTAAATCTGCGCGCAAAACCTATCGTGAGAATTTGTGGATCAAGCAAGGTTCCAAACGCAATCACGCTCTCCGCGCGAACGCGTTTACTGACCCACTCCTCGCGCGCCCGCTCGTCAATGTCTTCGATCAATAGAGCCTTGAGCCGCTTTCGTAGCCGCCAGAGTTCCTTGTCCGGGACGTTGTCAATGGCTTGCCAGGTTTTGGCTTGGTCTTGTTCGCGGATCCATCCGGGGCCAAGGAATTTGTCGAGCATGGGATGCAACCATATGGGATCCAGCCAGGTGCGAAGATGAACCCCGTTTGTGATAGCGGTGATCGGGATTTCTGCCTCGCTTTTGCCAGGCCACACGGGGGCCCACATGCGACGCGCCACCTCGCCGTGCTTCTTGCTCACTGCATTGCAAAACTTCGCCATGCGNAGGGAAAAGACAGTCATGTTGAATCCGGCGTTTGGATCGACAGGGTTGGCGCCCAGCGAGAGGAAGGCCTCGCGGTTAGTCCCCAGCTTGTCATAGGAATTGGCGAAATATTTGTCCATTAACGGATATGGAAAAACGTCGGTGCCGGCGGGAACAGGCGTGTGCGTGGTAAAGACGGAAGTGTCGCGGACTTCCACGATGGCCTGGTCGAAAGTTTTTCCGGCCTCCACCAACATTCGCACGCGTTCGATCAGAGCGAAGCCCGGATGTCCTTCATTAATATGTACAGCCGCAGGACGAATGCCCAAAGCTTCGAGCACTCGAATTCCGCCCATGCCCAAAACGATCTCCTGGCGCAGGCGTTGCTCGGGATCGTTGGTATAAAGGCGATGCGTGATGGAACGGTCTGAGTCTTGATTGCCTTCCACGTCGGTGTCAAGCAAATAGACCGGGACGCGGCCAATGTCGGCACGCCACACCTGCACTCGCAGCGGAGGATCGAATAAGGGCACCTGTAGCAAAAGAGGCTGGTTGTCTTTGTCGAGAATTCGCGTGACTGGATCGTAGGTGCGGTCTAAGACTTTCTCTTCGTCTTCTTGCCAACCATCGTCGCGAAGTTTCTGAGAAAGATAGCCGTGAGAATAAATCAAGCCAACGGCGACCACCGGAATGGCCAGGTCGCTGCATTCCTTAATGTAATCTCCGGCGAGAACGCCCAAGCCGCCGGCGTAGAGTTTCAGGGAATTATGGAAAGCGTATTCCGCCGAGAAATAAGCCATGGTTGCGTCAGGCTTACCATACTCTGTGGTGAACCATCCCGTTTCCGATTCGATGCTGGCTTCGAACTCTTCCATCACCAGGTCGTAAATTTTTAAGAATTCAGGATCGTTAGCGGCGCCCTGAAGGGTTTCCTGGGGCAGCAGCGCCAGCATGCGCAGCGGATTGTGATTGCTCTCACGCCAAGCCTGGTGGTCGAGCGAGCGAAACAGTTCTCGCGCGTGGGGCTGCCAGCACCACCACAAGTTCAAACAGAGGCGTTCGAGGCCGCGAATCCGCTCCGGCAAATTGGGGAGCCGCGGGCGACCGTTTGAGTTTTCGTCTCTGAGGCTAATCCCAAAATTCATTCTTGGCCCTTTCGAATCAATAATGTTTAGCGCGATTGCAGCCGCGACTTAAGAAAACGCGCGAAAAGTGATGATATATCCTGCCTTCAACCTTCCCCTCTTGCAACGCCGAAGGGAATCGCTTGTGCTGCAACGCATATTTAGATGTAAGCAGACCATAGACCATGACAGCGGCGGGCAACTTTTGAGATGGAAAGACGCGGTCGCCGTGACTCGTTAGGTGCCGCGCGGGTGAATTCCTCCATGCGGTTCTGGTCCCTGTTAGAGAGGGTTTAATCATTTTTTTCCTATAACTTTTCCGTTTTTGACCCAGAAGCGGTTAGAAGTGGGCGACCACTCTGCCGATAGGCCTCGTTTTTCTTAGTTGGGCGCCTCGCATTTTGAGAGTCACAGCCAGCCGATACCGGTTCTGAGGGGGGAATCTGAAAAGCCCGCGGAAGAAAGGCCCTGGTTGGAAAAGCTCCACAGCGATTTGTAGAAGGCCCCAATGCTCGTCTATTTTAACCACGAGCGACGGTAGCATGCGATTTTGCGAAATTCAAGGGTTGGAGGCGGTGGACGCCTATTTCCCATTTTGGGAATGAGAATAAACCCGGACCAATATCTGCAAGGCTGGCGTCCGAAACTATCTTCGATGTTTACCTTTTATAACCATATCTTGAATATACCGAAGTGAAGGGCACACAGAGAATGTTAGTATTTGCCGTGGCGCTGGGGACAGCGGCCCGGGACCTTCCTAAACGAGACTGACCCTCCACTTCACGTACTTGGCTCACGAAATCTTCTCTAGACTGTTCTGGGCTCTCGCATCGGGAATGCAACCAAGAATCTCAAACGGTGAACCGACTGGATAAATTGTCGCCATAGACAGCACATCCTGAACGATGACACAACGCTCGGATCGGTCGAATTCTAAGATCACACTCATGCTGCGTCGGAAAATAGGTCGACCAAAAACCAAACCACCTGGCACGCGGTCGCTGTCAGCCGGGTTACAGCGGGTGGAGCGTAAGCAATGGTGGCTTTCGTTTTCCGGCGTGCTGGTCACGCTCTTACTTACCGCAGGAATCATTTCTCTTTCCCTTACCATATACATCCTTCAGCGCCCGCTGTGGGACGCGCTCAATATTCATCTGGCCATGCGCGGATTGGTGGGGATGGTTTTTCTCTTCATTGTTTACGTTGTCTATCAGCAAGTACAAATTTATCGTTTTCGTGTGCACGTTATGGCGCAAGAAGAACTTTTCGGTTTGATCGGGGAAAATGCGGCGGACATGATCGCGGTTGTGACGGTCCGCGGGGAGCGACTTTATAACAGCCCTTCTTATCAGAAATTGCTCGGCTACACTCCCGAAGAGTTGGAAAAAACTTCCGCCTACGAGCAAATCCATCCCGACGACCAACCGGCAGTGAAGCTGGCCGCGGAGGAAGCGAAAACATCCGGAAATGGGCGCCGTGTTGAATATCGCATTCGGCACAAGAGCGGCGAGTGGCGAGTGATGGAATCTACAGCCAGCGCGGTACGCGACTCCGAAGGTGCGGTGGAAAAGCTGATCATCGTGAATCGCGACATCACGGAACGGAAGCATTTAGAGCAACAGCTGCTTTTGTCGCAACGGCTGGAAGCAGTGGGGAAATTATCGGGAGGAGTGGCCCACGATTTCAATAACATTCTGGGTGTGATTATCGGCTACAGCGAGGCGTTACAGCAGATGATGCCGGCGGATGATCCGATGAGAGAAGCCGTGGATGAGATAGAAAAAGCCGGGCGACGCGCGGCAGCGCTAACGCAACAGCTCCTGGCCTTCAGCCGCAAGCAGGTCCTAGAGCCGAAAGTTCTGGACCTGAACTCGATCGTGGCCGACGTGGAGAAGATGTTACGACGATTGATCGGCGAGGACCTCGAGCTGGAAATTGTTCCGGCTCCAGCGCTGGGAAGGGTGAAAGCGGACCGCGGGCAGATCGAGCAAGTGATTCTGAATCTGGCCGTGAATGCGCGGGACGCGATGCCACACGGGGGAAAACTGAAAATAGAAACAATGAACGCCGATTTGAACGAGAGCGACGCCCGGCGGCTGAGGTACGTGATACCCGGACACTATGTGATGCTGCAAGTAAGGGATACAGGTACGGGCATGAGCGCGGAGGTACAGTCGCACATATTTGAGCCTTTTTTTACAACCAAGGAGCAAGGAAAAGGAACCGGGCTCGGTCTGGCCACGGTATACGGGGTCGTCAAGCAAAGCGGCGGATATATCTGGCTCGAAAGCGAGCTGGGAAAAGGCTCCCGGTTTCAGGTCTACCTTCCACGCGTTGAAGGTGTGGAACCGGAAGCTGCCCGAAGCCAGCCGTCCTCTGAAACGCATGGACCCGCGACAATTCTGGTGGCAGAAGACGAAGCCTCTTTGCGAAAGCTGACCTGCAACACGCTGAAACAAAGCGGCTACAAAGTGATAGAAGCAAAAGACGGGCCAGATGCCATTGAGATGGCAGACCAATATTCCGGCGAAATCCATCTGCTATTCACGGACGTGGTGATGCCAGGCATGAGCGGCCACGAATTGGCAGAAAAGCTCTCCCCTCGACGTCCCAAAATGAAGGTGCTCTATACGTCGGG
>JGI12635J15846_10004554_pt1 | contig 11954 bp, 9 predicted proteins | sample BlaSpr_A8_OM2_M2_FD_15846 | JGI IMG/M metagenome (IMG submission 15846) | reverse complement strand
CCGCGGCGGCCAAGGCTGCCGCCGACACGTCGGCGAAGTAGATATAGAAGCTGGAGGATGAAGTGCCGGCGAGCGTGGCGATATCGGAGACGCTCACGTCTCGAATCGAGCGCTTCTCGAGCAATTCCACCGTCGCGCGGATCAGCCGCTGCCGGGTCTCGTTTCCCTTGCGGCCCATCGCCTGGCCGTAGAGATTTTGAGGCGCCTTTCGCGCCCGCTCAGTCTTGCTCCGGCGCGCACCGCCTGCACGCGAATCTGCTTCCACCATATTTTAGACCCAGGATCCAGACCAGCACATCATACGCGAACCAAGGCTCTGTTCAATCGAGCAGCCCCTCTCCCAAAGTGACATCATATCAGTTAGCGTTGGGCTGCACATAGGGTGGTATATGCGCTTTACTGACAAGGTGGCGATAGTTACCGGGGCCGGCCAGGGGATAGGCGAGGCCTATGCGAGGGCTTTGTCGCGGGAAGGTGCGGCGGTGATCGTCGCGGAGATCAACGAGACCACCGGGGCCAAAGTGGCCGGCGAGATCGTCGCGGGCGGCGGGCGCGCGGCCTTCGTCAAGACCGACGTGGCCTCGCCCGAGTCGGCCGGGCAGCTGGCATCGGAGTCGGTGCGACGCTTCGGCGGAATCGACTATCTCGTCAACAACGCAGCGATTTTCGCCGGGATGCGGCGGGAGAGTCTCCTCACGGTCGACTATGACTACTACCGGCGGTTCATGGAAGTGAACATGAACGGAGCGTTGATCGTGACGCGGGCCGTGTACCCGCACATCGCCGCTCGCGGCGGCGGCGCGATCGTGAATCAATCCTCGACGGCAGCCTACGAGGCGGGAAACTACTACCGGATCGCGAAGACCGGCGTCAATGCGATCACGATCGGATTGGCTCGCGAGCTCGGTCCGCTGAACATTCGCATCAACGGGATCGCGCCCGGACCGACGGATACCGAGGCAACTCAAACTAGCGTTCCGCCCGAGCGCCTCAAGGCGCTTGTCGCGAGCCTTCCCCTGCGCCGCATGGGGACGACTCAGGACATCGTCAATACCTGCCTCTTCCTGCTTTCCGACGAGGCGAGCTGGGTCACCGGGCAGACCTGGTGCGTGGACGGCGGTACGGTGCTGCGGATCTGACGTGGACCTCGGACTGCACGACAAGACGGTATTGATCGTCGGCGCCACCGGCGGCATAGGCGCGGCCACGGCGCGGCGTCTCGCAGCGGAGGGCGCCAATGTCGCCTTGGTGGCGCGGGGCAAGGCCGAGCTCGCCGCGCTCGCGACCGAGATCGGCGCGGGGGGTGCGAAGGTGCTCGCACTTGCCGCCGACGCCGCCGCTCCGGGCGCGCTCGACGCCGTAGTCGCCGAGGCAACCGAGCATTTCGGAGCGCTCCACGGGCTCGCCGTCATTGCCGGTCCGATGGGGGCCCGGGCGCCGTTCCACGAATTGCGCGACGAGGACTGGGAGCGCTATTTTCGATACGGCCTCATGATCGCGGTCGCGGCTTGCCGGGCCGCGATTCCGGAGCTATGCAAGGTCGAGGGCGGGGCAGTGGTGCTGACTGCCGCCTATTCGCTGCGCGCGCAGAAGCCTGCGCTGATCGCCTATACCGCGTTCAAGGCCTCGGTCGCCTCGATGGCGAAGAATCTCGCGAAGACCTACGGGTCCAAGGGTGTGCGCGTCAACTGCATCGCCCCCGGTGTCATCGAGAAGGACGCAGAGAACTCGCGGGAGCTCGCACGGCGATACGGGGTCGCGGAAGAGCGGGCCCGCTATGAGTACGTGCGCCGGGAATTCGGCATGGAAGTGGCGCTCGAGCGCGCCGGACGCCATGCCGAGTTCGCGGATCCCATCGCGTTCCTGCTGTCCTCGAGGGCGTCCTACGTGACCGGCGCCCTACTGAATATCGACGGCGGCACCGATTTTTGATGGAATCGGGCGCGGCCACCGGCGGATCCCGGCTCGACGTAAATAACCATCCGGCAGTTAATCGTTACGCCGCTATCCGACGGAAATACAACAAAAAGCTGATCTTCGGCATGTGAATCCACAAATAAAAGCTGTCGATGAGTCAGTTTTTATTGAAACTGACGGTCTGTCGATTTATAGTCAGAGCCAGAGTCGACCAGGGGTCGGCGTGCCGTCATGTACGTTGGCGGCAGCCGTGGTGCCACCGCGATGATCGAACGAAAACGAGGCAGGGGGAGTTCTATGGCTCGGGAGTTGGCAATTCCGTGTTTTTTGGCCAGGGTTGCGGCGGGCGTAGCGCTCCTTGCCATCGGAAGCGTGGCGGCGGAGTCGCTTGCGGTAGCGGCGGAAGCCGGCACCGCCACAGAGGCAACCGGAGGCACCGCCACAGAGGCAACCGGAGGCACCGGCGCAACGGACTCCGGCGCCCTGCAGGAAATCATCGTCACGGCCCGCAAGCGTGCCGAGGATCTGCAGCGCACCCCCGTTTCCATCACCGCGTTCAGCCAGCAGGATCTCGAGAATCACTCGGTGCGGTCGCTCGACAGTCTCGCCGAGCAAACGCCGAGCTTGAGCTTCCAGCAATCGCCGTACGACACGTTCGGCAGCTACATCGGCATTCGCGGACAGCAATCCACCGACATCGTCATCACACAGACGCCGCCGGTCGGTATCTACATCGACGACGTTTACTATTCGAATACGCTTGCCACGCAGCTCGAGAACTTCGAGGGCGTGGAGCAGATCGAGGTGCTCAAGGGACCTCAAGGAACTCTCTATGGCCGCAACACCACGGGCGGAGCGATAAAGATCACGACCCAGATGCCCGACTACGATGGCATTCACGGAGACGCGAAAGTCGGCTATGGAAACTACAACCAACAAAGCGCCACCGCATCGATCAACCTACCGATCGTCGATAATCGGATCGCCATGGTGCTCACGGGGCACTACGCGAGTGACGACGGCTACGGCCGGGACATAACGAACGGGGCGGACCTCGAGGACAACCGGAGCGAGGCCTTCCGTGGCGCGCTGCGATTCGATGTCACGGATCAATTCCAGCTGATCGTCCGGGGCGAGTGGGCGCACGCCGTCTCGACGCAGAACATCGAGGACCTGGTTTATGTCGCTCCCGGGTTCACCATCGGTTCGGCCGCCGTGGCCGCTCAGATCGGAGCACTCACGCCCACCGACTATGGGATTCTCGGCGCGTTGCTCACGACGGGAAAGCCGCCCGCTGGAGCGACGCCGGCGCAGGTTGCGGCCTTCTTCAACGACGTCAACAAGGGGCGCACGGCTCTTGCGAGCTACATCTGTCCGAGCCGCGACTGTCGCAACGTGGCCTATCCGTCGCTGGCGCAGTTCGCCGAGTTCGGACTCGCCGGATCGGTGCCCGTAGGGCCCAAGACGACGCTCGATCTCGCGACGGCGTCGATCGCCGGAACTTACAACATCACGCCTGACTTGTATCTGAAGTCGATCTCGGCCTTCCAGGAGACCAAGCGGGTGGGCATCGCCTCCACGAGCGCCAGTCCCTTTCTCTTGATCGACGGCATCTCCGATGCTCAAGATCCCAAGCAGTTCACCGAAGAGCTGCAGGTCGGCGGCAGCGTCCTCGACAATAAATTGGCCTGGGTGACGGGCTACTATTACTATCATTTGCACGGACCCGATGAAGGCATCAACACGGAGCTCGTGCCGCTGCTGCCGAATCCCGTATCGAACCTGAGCGAATTCACGGATACGAGCAATTCGGGATATGCCCAGGGCACTTACGCCCTCACCCCGACCCTGCACGCCACGGCGGGCATCCGCTACACCTCGGAGCAGACCGAGCTCACGCTCATGAACCACAATTCGGTCGAGTGCCAGGTGAGTGGCGTGCCCCCGACGGGTGCTCTCTGCAGCAACACGTTCGACAACTCGTTCTCCAACGTGTCCTACACCGGCGGGCTCGACTGGCAAGCCTTGGACAGGGTTCTTTTGTACGCGAAGACGAGCCGAGGTTTTCGTGCCGGCGGCACGAACCAGCGCTCCGATCCGGCGCTCGATTTCGCTCCGGAAATCGTGACGGATTACGAGATCGGGGCGAAGACGGACTGGTTCGACCGGCGCCTGCGCGCCAATCTCGCGCTCTATCACTCGAACTACAAGGACATCCAGCGTTCGGTGTACGTGGACGAAAGCGCCTCTTTCGTGACCGAGATACAGAACGCGGCCTCAGCCAAGATCAATGGCGTAGAGCTCGAGATCACGGCACGACCGATCGCGGCGCTCACCTTGAACGCCTCGGGCGCCTACACGATGCCTCACTACGACACCTATGTCGGTTTCTCGGCGAGCGGGGCCCAGGTGAACCTCGCCGGCAACGCTTTCCCCAACGTGTCGCGCTGGCAGGGCTCCTTGTCGGGAACCTATACGCTCGATGACCGCCTCGGACCGATCGCTACCACCGTGGATTTCTCCTACCGGAGCACGGTCGATTATCAGCCCGACAATCATGACGCGAACTCGGCTCCCTATACCATCGAGGGAGGATATGGTCTCTTGAACGCGCGTATCACGCAGGCCATAACCGCGTGGCGGGCCAAGGTGTCTCTGTGGGGGAAGAACATCGCGGATCGCCATTACATCGCCGGGGCCAATGACTTCTCGACGCAGCTCGGCTACGCGTATGTGATCCCGGGGCTGCCCGCCACCTATGGCGTCGAGCTCGAAAAGGACTTCTGAGCGAGCGACTCGCCGGCCGGGTCAACTGCAAGCCTGAAGCGTCTCGTCAGGCGCGCAGGTCGAACCGCTGGAGGTAGGCACGGAATGCATCGTCCAGCGCTGCTCGATCGAGGCCGAACTCCTCGGCGGTGTATTCGTGGAGTCCGAATTTCCCTTTCGGCCGGGCGGCCAGGCGAGCCCGCAAGGCGCGTGCAAATGGCGGAGAGAATTCGAGGCCCAGCTCGCCGTACAAGGTGCGGACGGTGATCTCCGAATCGGCCAGCAGGTCCCGGTTCATCACGTGAATGATGGGTGCCGATCCTTGCGGCACCTCGAAGCAGAGGCCGCGGCGTACCTGCTCTGCTCTCAACCGCAGTTCCTCGCGTGCAATCTCGCGCTTATCGATGTGCCGGGTGTGGGGCCGGCGCCGCGCCGCCAGGAGGCTCGCGACCGAGGGCACGGCTTTGAGCGGGTCACGGTGCGTCCAGATCACGCGCACGTCCGGCGCTTCGGCAAATATGCTTCCGAGGTGGAACAGATCGAGTGGGTATTTGAGATTCCAGCGCACCCCCGGAGCGCACCATTGCAAGAGCTTCAGAGCCCGCAGAAAGTAGCGGTGAGCGAGCCGCATGTCGCAGTTCAGGGCGTATTCCGCATAGCTCGGAACTCGATAGAGGCCCGCGAAGTGAAGCGTCTGGAAGGTGTGCTCGAGGAAGCAGGAATTCTCGCTGGGGTCCCCGACGGTGATCGGGTTCATCGCCATCATCTCGGGGGACGCGGCATAGCGGGCCGCGAGCATGGCACGCGTCGCGGCAATTCGAAGGTCGTCGGATTCCGGAGCGAGACCGGGCGGCGGGGTGGGATGCGAGGCCTCCCAGCGCCGAATCGAGCGATTGGCGGGATCCTCCGACAGGAGCTGAGAGAGCACACTCGTTCCGCTGCGCGGCAAACCCACCACCCACAAGGGAGCGACTATCCGCTGCTCGTCGATGCCCGGCTCGCGCCGGAACCAGTCCTGCATTCGCAGCCGCTCCCCCAAGATGGCGAGCAGCTGCGCCTCGGCCGCCTCGCGACCTGCGTCGTTGAGCGCCGCCTCGGCCTCGAGCGCGCGGCAGAGCACATCCAATCCCTCGCGCAACGGGGCGCTCCCGTAGTCGTACAGCTTGGTGCGTGAAGCGGCGGTCTGCATCAGATCATCGGCCTGCAACATCGCAACCCCCAGCTAATCTTCAAACCGCCGGTCGTGGGCGATTTCGCGCCGCGCGAGCTCGTCTCGACGTTGCGGATCATTGCGAACCGCCAGACCCAGCTGATGTAGCTGGTCCAATCTCACCTTCTTCGCTTGCACTGCCGGGGCGGGCCGTGCACCGGTAGGCAGTCCCTGCCATCGCACGTGCATCGCGCCCTGTGAGAGACCGTCGGTGTCGAGCCAGTTGGCGACACCCGGATCCTGAATCGAGATGACGAAGTCGAGGTCCCCTTCCGCACCCGGCGCCGATTGGCGCGGGTTGCGGCTGCCGCAGCGATCGCGGTAGGGAAGGGCGAACATCCAGGGATCCAGGAGTTGAACGCCCCAGTAGCGTGCGCCGAGCGTCGACATCCGCACCCATAGCGCCTCATCCTCTCGCAACGAGAAGTTGCCCATGGCGCTCAATTGCGTGGCGAGTCCCCCAGGAGGCGTGCCCAGCGGCGCAAACTCGTTCGGCGCGCCGGAGAAATAGGTGCGGTTGCTGAAATCGATCCAATGGCGGGCGAATCGCGGCAATCGTTCCGCCAGCTCCCGCGCCATCGATGCCTCGTTGACCTCCCGGGCGGAAGGCGGTCCGGCGAGCTGCTCGATTGCGAAACGCATGGGACTCTGCACGTCCCAGTCGGTCATCGATTCACGAATCGTCATCCGCGCGGCCCCCGGGCGCAGACAGATGTGATTGCCCCGCTCGCCACGCGGCTCCTCGGAGTCGAGCAACACACTGAAGCGGCCGCCGGGATCGATTCGGAGTTCCTCGAGCGTGCACGTGGTCTGCCGCCAGCTTTCCTGCGCAGCGAGATCCGGCAGGATGGACAGCGTCACGTCGCCCGCAGGCTCTCCGATCACCCAGCCCTGCAGGCGGTAGCGGCTCGAAGGATCGAGCGGCACGCGCCGGTATATGTTGTCCGGGTTGTTGCCCGTGCAGCGCGAGCCGGGAATCCACACTCCGTCCCGCATGTGCGGGGGCGTCTGGTCCCACAGGATCCGGGGGTGGAGGGGATCGGCGTTCACCGCGCGGATCACGAACGCGAATGCGAGCTCCTCCATCGAGCGCCGCCAGGTGAGTGCGCCCGATGCCAAGCGCATCTGCGGAGCCGGCATCGCGACCCGTTCGAGCGCCTGCACCGCCCGGCGTATCTCGGGCAGCGCGAAGATGCGCGCGGCCGCCGCCTCCTGATCGCTCTGCTCCGCATTCGTCCATGGCGCGGGCGGGAGGGCTGGAGCGCCGGTCATAAATCAGCCGCCGCCAGATCCTCCCGGATCGAGGCGTTCGTGGAGAAGCAGAAATAGGCTGCGACGACGCAGCCGCTCGTCAATATCAAGAGCGAGCGGCGCACGGCGAGGTTCCCAAGCGATGTTTGAAAATGATCATTGAGCATGCCGACGAACAGCGGCCCCAGCCCCAAGCCGACGAGGTTCATCCAAAAGCCCGTGATCGACGCCGCCGTACCGCGCATTCGGGGGGCAACGATCGTTTGCGTCATGGCATGAACGGGCGTGGCGAAGCACGAGAGCAGGCAAATCGTCACGCAATAGCAGCCGAACGCAGCATTCGCGGAAGGAGCGAGAAGGCTCGAGATGGCGACCGGCATACCGAGCAGCGTTCCCGCACCCGCGACTCGCATGTACCAGCGCACGTCGCGCCGGCCGAGGGCGTCGGCCAGCGCGCCCGAGGCTGTCGTTCCCACGAACAGGCCGATGGCGGATGCGAGCCCGAGCTTGAATCCGACTTCCTTCGCCGTCATTCCATGCACGCGCAGGAAGAATGAGGCCATCCAAAGCTGCAAGCCGTAGTTGACGAATTGACAGGACGTGCCGGCGACCACGAGAAAGCGAAATGTGCGCGTGTTGGCGAGGCGCGACAGCGTGGCCCCCAGCGGCGGCCGTTCGGCGGACGCCGTGCTCGAGGACCGCGGGTCGGTGAGCCCACGTGGAGGCTCGCGCACCGTCAAGCGTACGAATGGGGCGAGCAGCAGGCAGGGAGCGCCGACGGCCACGAAGATCGTGCGCCAGTTGAAATGTGCATGCATCCAGCCGCCGAAGAACAGACCAAATCCGATGCCGAGCGAGGCGGCCGCATTGAAGAGCCCCAGCGCGATGCCGCGGCGCCTGAGCGGAAACAGATCGGCGATCATCGAATGAGCGGCGGGCTGATAACCGGCCTCGCCCAACGCGACGCCCATGCGCGCCACGGCGAGCTGCCAGTAGGAGCGAGCCAGGCCGCAGAGCATGGTCATCGATCCCCACACGAGGACGGACCATGCGATGACGTTGCGCCGTACGCCGCGGTCGGTGTAGCGCGCGATCGGGAACGCAGCCGTCGCGTATACCGCAGCGAACGACAGGCCGGTGAGCAGGCCGATCTGGGTATCGCTGCTCGAGAATTCGCGCTTGATCGGCTCGATCAAGATGGTGATCAGCATCCGGTCGACGAGATTCACCGCGCTGGCGAAGCACAGCACCAGCAGCACGAAAATCCGATCCTCGCGCGACCATGCAAGGCTCCTGGCCCCAACGTGGCTGAGCGCCATGAAATCCGCCGGTTACAGCAGCATCCGACCGCCGTCGACAACGATCTCTGCGCCGGTGATGAAAGATGCATCCTCGGAGAGCAGGAATGCGACGGTCTTGGCGATCTCCTCGGGACGTCCCAGGCGCTTCATCGGAACCCGGGCGAGGATTGGCGCGGTTTGCTCGGGGTGCGCTTCGACCAGGGGCGTCAGGATCGGACCCGGCGAGACCGCGTTGATCCGGATGCCGCGGGTCGCATACTCGATCGCGACCGAGCGAGTGAGGCCGCGAACCGCATGCTTGCTGGCCGTGTAGGCGTCGAGGCACGGCAGGCCGATGTGTGCGTATATGGAGGCGATATTGACGACGGCGCCGCCGCCCGCCGCCTCGATGGCCGGCAACTGATACTTGAGGCCCAAGTAGATCGCATTCAAGTTGACATCGACGACCCGGTGCCAGTCCTCGGCCGGAATATCGGGCAGGGCGCCGAACGAGCCGCTGATACCGGCGTTGTTCACGGCGTAGTGCAGGGCCCCGAACTTGTCCAGGATCGCGCTGAGCACATCGCGATGAGTCTCCATCCGCGTCACATCCGCGGTCATCGCCAAGGACCGCCCGCCGCCCTCGCGGATTTTCGCCGCGGTGGCCTCGACACCGTCCGCCTTGAGATCGATGACGGCGACCGCCGCGCCGCGCCGTGCGAGCTCCAAAGCGGTGGCGGCTCCCATGCCGCCGCCTGCGCCCGTAATCACGACCACCTTGTTGTCGAAGGAGCGGGGCGCATCGCCGCCTCGCGGGTTGGACACGCTCTCCCTCACGGCTGACTTCAGCCCGGCAAGCACGTCGACGCTGCGGCGGACCCGGCCGATGATCGGAAACAGGCTCGCCATGGCGAAGGCGTGGAGCTGCGAATCGATACTCGTGATGCCGTCTTCGACGAACACGACCTCGTAGCCGTGCTCCCAGGCTTGTCGCGCCGTGGACTCCACGCCCATGTTGGTCGCGACACCCCCGATCACCACGGTCTTGACGCCACGGCGCCGCAACTGCAAGTCCAGCTCGGTGCCGTGGAATGCGCCCCATTGCCGCTTGGTGACGACGATATCCCCCGGCGCCTGTTCCAGTTCCGCGGGGAAAGCAGCCCATTCCGGGGGAAGCTGCGAGGGGCCGGGCAGGGGCCGATCGACCGGCTGCTGCAGAGCGTCGGCAAAGTTGGCGGCCCAGGTCACGTTCGTCAGCACGACGGGAGCCCCGACTGCGCGAAAATGCTTGGCGAGGCGCGCACCGACCTCGAGGATGGCCGCCGCGGAGTTCGGTGCGAGCGGAAAGCCGAGGATGCCTTTCTGGAGGTCGACGAGGAGCAAGGCGGTGGTGCGCGGATCGAAGTGTTGCATGATGGATTCCGATTGGAATGAGCTCGGCCGTGAGCGTGGACGGGGTCGCCATGGTAAATGATATTTCGTCAGTTATTCAACCCAGCGTGGCGCGAACACCACTTCCCAGGAATTGCCCTCCGGATCATTGAAGTAGCCGCTGTACATATCGCCGTCCCGCGGCCGCGCGGCGCTCGTCAGGGTCGCGCCCGCGTGCAACGCCTTGGCCATCGCGACATCCACCTCGCCGCGCGATTCCACGAAAACCGCGAGACTCTGCTTGGAACCCGCCGCCATCGGCTCGCCACGCTCCGCGGCAAGGTAACTCCGATCGATGAAGACCAGCACCGAGTCGCCCACCTTGTACATCGTCGAGCCGCTTCCGCCCTTGCGCCAGGGTGTCCAGCCGAGCCCGTCCTCGTAGAATCGGCTCAAGGTTGCGATATTCGCCGCGCCGATCATGATCATGCTCACTCGTTGCTTCATGAGAGGCTCCTTGGGCGGGGACGGATTGCGTTCCTGGGATAAATGATATAGTGTCAGTTACGAACTTGTAAATGAACGACGCGTGTGCTCGGGGGAGCGATGCTGAAGGTTGGCTTTATCGGATTGGGGAACATGGGCGAGGGCATGGCCCTCAATTTGGCGCGCGCCGGATTTCCCCTGACGGTTCGCGATGTTCGCCCGGAGCCGATTGCACGGCTCGAAGCGGCCGGCGCGACCGCGGTGCCGACGAACGTCGAGGTGGGGTCGCGATCCGACCTCGTCTGCATCGCCGTATTCGATGAGAAACAGGTGCGCGAGACCTGTCTGCCGCATGGCACCGACGCCGGCGTCATCGCCGGGCTGCCGCCGGGCGGAATGATCGCGATCCACAGTACGGTGTCCGCCGGCCTGAGCCGCGAGCTGGCCCGTCACGGGGAGGCCAAAGGCGTGCAGATGCTCGATGCGCCCATGACGGGTGGCGGCGATGTGGCGGCCCGCGAAGGCAAGCTCACGTTCTTCGTCGGGGGAAGCGGGGAGTCGTTCGAGCGGGCACGGCCGGCCTTCGAAGTCATGACCCAGCATCGTTTTCATGTCGGTGCCTTGGGCTCGGGCGCCTCGACCAAGATCATCAGCAACTTTCTCGCCATTTCGAATACGCTGATCGTGCGGGAGGCGTTGCGTCTCGCGCGCGGCGCGGGCATCGCCGACGAGCGGCTGCTGGAGGTCGTCAACAGCGGTGGCGTCGGATCGAGCTGGGCAAGCATTCATTGGCAGAGGATTCGCGAGCAAGAGGCGAATTACACGACGGGCGCAGCGGGGATGGTCGCGATGGCAACCAAGGATCTGCACCTCGCGCAGGCCCTGGCTCGAGAAACGAAGACGCCCATGCCGGCGTTGTCGGCCCTGATCGAGAGCGCTCTCCCGGACCTCCAAGAGCACAGCCTGACCAGCTGAGGGCGCCCACGATGGATTCCCCCCGGCCGGCATTTTGCATCGGCGTGGATGTCGGCGGTACGTTCACCGACGTGGTCCTCTCCGACGGTACGAGCGTGTGGCGGGCGAAGGCGCCTTCGACACCCGCGGCGCTCGGCAGCGGTGTGCTCAGCGGGTGCCGGCTCGTGGCGCAGCGCGCCGGGATGCGCCTCGAGGATCTTCTACCGCAGGTCGCCCGCTTCGGACTGGGAACGACCGCAGTCACCAACGTGATCGCCACCCGCAGCGGCAGGCGAGTCGGCCTGGTCACCACCAAGGGATTCGAGGATCTCGTGCCGATCGCGCGGGTGCGCCGCATCCCGCGGCACGGTTGGCTGGTGCCGCCTGACTCGCTGATCGACCGCGAATGGATCCTCGGCGTCGCGGAACGCGTGGATCGCAACGGCAAGGTGCTGCGCTCCCTCGACCGCGGCGAGTTGTTGCAGGGTGTCCGGCGGCTCCGGGAGCGTCATGGAATCGAGGCGATCGCCGTCTCGTTCCTCTGGTCCTGTGTCAATCCGGCGCACGAGCAGCAGGCGGTCGAGGCGATCCGCGCGGAGATGCCCGAGGTGACCGTAGTTTCGGGCGCCGCTCTGCATCCCGTCGTGCGTGAGTACGAGCGCACGACCTTCGCGCTGCTCAATGCCTACACGTCCGGAGCGCTCGGCGGAATCGAAGAG
>JGI12635J15846_10004552_pt1 | contig 11954 bp, 9 predicted proteins | sample BlaSpr_A8_OM2_M2_FD_15846 | JGI IMG/M metagenome (IMG submission 15846) | reverse complement strand
GCCCTGCTCAGCGGCGGTTCGCACGAGGTGGCGGAAATCGTCCACGGTCCCAAGCTCCGGGTGGACCGACTTGTGGCCGCCCTCCTCCGACCCGATCGCCCATGGGCTGCCGGGCTCGCCGGGGGTGGCGGGCTTGTTGTTCGCGCCTTTGCGGTGAGTTTTCCCGATCGGGTGGATGGGCGGCAGGTACAGGACGTCGAAGCCCATCCGCGCGACGTCAGGCAGCAATCGCTCCACGTCCTTGAACGTCCCGTGCTTGCCTTGAGCACCTGTTGACCGCGGGAACAGCTCGTACCAGGAGCTGAAGCGAGCTTTGATGGGCTCGACGACCACCTCGAGCTCGCGGCCATAGGCGGTCGAGAGGCTGCGGTCGGCGTAGCGGCGCATCAGGGTGGTGAGCTCGCCGTCCATTTCCGTGTTGCTACCGCGCGCGTCTGAGGATTTGATGACGCCCTTCCGAATGGTCTTCGCCAACGTTGCGAGGCGGGTCGCGTCAGGCGAGCTGCCGTTGGCCCGCGTCGCGGCAACCTCGACCATCCGGGCTCCGGCCTCGAGCTCGACGGTGACGTCCTGGCCGGCCTCGAGGCGCTTGGCCAGCTGGCGGCTCCACGTCTCGAAATGGTCGATCCAGCCTTCGAGCATGAAGCTGTAGCGTCCCAGCTCGGTGACCGGGAACTCGCCCCGCCACCGGTCGTTGGGCAGCGGCGACATGGGCACCTCGATCCAGTCCGCCGCGGACTGGTGCCTGAAGCGCAGCACAGCCGCCAGGCTGTCGTGGCCGTCGGCGAAGATGTCGGCCTCGACGGTCACGGTCTCGCCGGCCACCCGCTTGGCCGGGAAGCGGCCGCCGTCGATCTCCGGCGTGACCGCTTCGATGACCACGCGCTTCCGCCCGTCCTGTACATCCGGCAGGGTCGGTTGACCGGCGGGCGCCGTCGCCTCGGCAAGTCGCTCGGGACGCCGCTTCACCGGAACTCGGGCCACAGCGCAATCGTGCCATGATTCGAAGGGGTGCTGAGATCCATCGATCCGGCGACGGGCCGGGAGCTGGCGTCCTTTCCCGAGGCAGACCAGGCGGCCATCGAGGCAGCTCTAGACCGCGCCTGGACCGTCCGCCATTCCTGGCGCGACTCGGGACTCGGCATGCGCGCCGCGCTCATGCGTTCAGTGGCAGGCGTCTTGCGGACGGATAGATCGCGCTACGCCGCGCTGCTCACCTCCGAGATGGGCAAGCCCATCGTCGAGGCGGAGGGGGAGATCGAGAAGTGCGCTTGGACCGCGAACTGGTTTGCCGAAAACGCGGAACGCCTTCTCGCCGAGGAGCCGGTCGCCAGCGCGGCAACCGAGAGCTACGTCCGGTTCCAGCCGCTCGGCCTGATCCTCGCCGTCATGCCATGGAACTTTCCGTTCTGGCAGGCCTTCCGCGCCGCGCTGCCGGCGCTGACCGCGGGCAACGTGATGGTGCTCAAGCACTCGTCCAACGTGCCTCAGTCGGCGCTTGCGATCGAAGAGGTGTTCCGCGAGGCAGGTGTGCCGGAGGGCGTCTTCCAGACGCTGCTGATCGGCTCCGCGGCGGTCGAACGGCTCATCGCCGACCATCGCGTCGCGGGCGTCACGCTCACGGGCTCGGAGAAGGCCGGATCGACCGTCGCCGAGGCGGCGGGGAGGGCTCTAAAGAAGACCGTGCTCGAGCTCGGCGGCTCCGACCCGTTCATCGTGCTCGCCGACGCCGACCTCGATGCTGCCGCGACCGTCGCGTGCCGATCGCGCAACCAGAACAACGGACAGAGCTGCATCTCCGCCAAGCGCTTCATCGTCGAAGAGCCGGTTGCCGATGAGTTCGAGCGGCGCTTCACGAGCGCGGTGGCCGCCCTCAAGGTCGGCAACCCGATGGATCGCGCCAACCAGGTCGGGCCATTGGCGCGAGGCGACCTGGTCGAGGAGCTCGAGCGACAGGTCACCGAGTCGGTGCGCCTGGGCGCGCACGCCTTGACCGGCGGCAAGCGAATCCGGGGTGACGGCTACTACTTCGAGCCCACCGTCCTGGCCAACGTTCGGCCGGGCATGCCCGCGTACCACGAGGAGACGTTCGGCCCGGTCGCCGCGGTCATCCGCGTCAAGGACGCGGAGGATGCCCTTCGCGTCGCGAACGACACCGACTTCGGGCTGGGCTCCAACGTCTGGACCAGGGATGTCGGTCGCGCCAAGGCGATGGCGGAGCGGATCGAAGCCGGCCTCGTCTTCATCAACGGCATGGTCGCGTCGGATGCCCGCCTGCCGTTCGGCGGGGTCAAGCGGTCCGGCTACGGGCGCGAGCTGTCGGACTACGGGATCAAGGAATTCGTCAACATCCAGACGGTCTGGGTCGGGCCCGCAAAAGACGGTCAGAAGGCCCCGCCGCCGCGCGCCGAGTAACGCTCGAAACGCCGCGGCTCCGGGTGGAGCCGGTCGCCACATCGCATGCGGATGGCATTTACGCCGCGGTCATCGCCTCGAGGCCCGAGCTTCTTCCCTGGATGCCGTGGGCGCGCGAGCCAACCCTGGCCGGAACACTTGTGGTGACTCAGCGCATCGAGCGGGCGTGGAGCGATGACCGCGTGTTTCATTTCGCAATGGTCGACCGCCAAACCGGAGAAGTCCTCGGCGTGGCCGGATTGAACCGGGANGGTCCGGACGCGGCCGAGCTGCATTACTGGATCCGCACCGACCACGCGGGCCGCGGTCTGACCACCGAGGCCTGCCACGCCCTGATCGATTGGGCGCGAGACGAGCTGCGTGTAAGTCGCCTGACGCTGTGGGCCGGTCGCGAGAATCTCGCCAGCCGTCGCGTCGCCGAGAAGCTCGGGTTCACGCACCTGGGTCCTCTCGGCTGGCGCCCCGAAGGTGGCCTGGGCGACTTCGCGGCAGAAAGCTACGGGCTGCGCCTCATGGCTGCGCCGCCGCGCGGGGCGGAATGACGACTGGCGTGGCAGGCGACCTGGTCGGCTTTTTCGCCTTCTGGTGCTTGCGCGCCATGACCGAATAGCTGTCCCTCAAAGCGTTGACCGGGTCGAGGCCGAGGCTGCGCGCCATCTCAGGCAGGATCTCGGCGGGGCCCTCGAGCTCGACGAACCAGCCGAAGTCGAGCACGTCCAGCGTGATGGCGACTCCGTCAAGCATCCACATCGCGCGCTGTTTCGGATAGGTCCAGCCAACGCGGAATCCGAGCTGCTGGAGCATGTCGAGGGTGGCGTGCACGTCGGTGACGTCGATCTCCGTCTCCTCACGGATCTTCACGCCGCCATCGAACGTCGCGGGACCCTTCGCGGTCAAAACCCCGCGAGGGCCGCCGTTCAAGACTCGCAGCCGCAGCGTGGTGTTGCGGGTTGACTTGCCCGGTCCGTTGAAACGGTAGTTGTCTTCCTTGTAACGCCCGACCCGGTTGGCTCCGCGCTTGCGCAGAATCACGCGGAGCTTGGCGTGGTCGCGCGCGCCGGCGACGCGAAACTTGAGCTCCGACTCGATGGTGCGGTCCCTGTGGGTGCGCATGCGGCGTGGCGCCACGCGTCGAGAGTAAACGGTGGGAGCGCCGGCAAGAGATCCTCGTCGGATCTTCGGCGCCCATGCAGCCCGTTTGTTGCGGCCTCCGCTCCTCGCTCACGCATCTGTTGATGCGCTCGCTCCGGCGCTCGACCGCGCCTAGCATCCGGGCCGCCTGGATCGCCGAATCTCTCGACGAGGCCTCTCGCCGGCGCTCCTACGCGGCGGTCCTTCGAATCCGATAGAGCGACGCCACGACCGCGGTGCACTCGTCCTCTACAAATTCCAGCCCGGCGGACTCAGCAATCCGGCGAGCCTCCTCCGAGCGGATGTCCTCTTGAAGCCAGAGCGACTTCGCCCCCACGGCGACGGCCTGGCGAGCGATCTCGGGCGCATCCGCCGCCGGCCTGAAAACATCGACGAGGTCGATCTTCTCGGGCACCTCGAGCAGCGAGCGGTAGACGCGCTCGCCAAAGAGGGTCTCGGCGAAGGGGTTGATCGGGATGATGCGAAAGCCGCGGCGCTGCAGCCCTTCGGGGACCGAACCGCCTGCCTTGTTCGGATCTCGCGAGGCGCCGACCACAGCGATCGTCTTCGCGGCCTGAAGGATCTCGTGCGAGCTCCGAGTCACCTAATCACCAAGCCGCCCATCTCCACCGATATTCCAGATTCTCGCCGGGGACGGATTCGGTGCATTTAGGCCAAAACCCACCCTTCAACTAACGGGACACGTGAGTTTTGCGCAAAACGCGTGTAATCAGACGAGTCGAGTTAGATTAGGCCGCTTCGGTCTTGGACTTGCTCGTGGACACAGGTTCCAGCGCGTGCTTCAGCACGTCCTCGACGCGGCTCGCCAGGTGGAAGGTCATCGCGTCGCGCACGGTCTGCGGGACGTCGTCGATGTCCTTCTCATTGCGCTTCGGGAGGATGACCTCCTTCAACCCCATCCGGTGGGCGGCCAGCACCTTCTGCTTGACGCCGCCGATCGGCAGCACCAGGCCCTGCAGCGTGACCTCGCCGGTCATCCCGACGGTGTTGCGCACGGGCCGTCCGGTGAGCAGGCTCACGATCGCGGTCGTCATCGTCACGCCGGCCGATGGGCCGTCCTTGGGCACCGCGCCCTCGGGCACGTGGATGTGGAACGACTTGTTGATGTCGTCGTGGGCGATGTGCAGCTCCTCCGCGTGCGAGCGCACGTAGGAGAGAGCGATCTGCGCCGACTCCTTCATCACGTCGCCGAGCTGGCCGGTCAGGAGCAGCCCTCCGCCGCCCTGGCCGTTGGTCTCCGTCGCCGTGGCCTCGACGAACAGGACGTCTCCTCCGGTTCCCGTCACAGCCAGTCCGGTGGCGACGCCGGGCACCGCCGTGCGGGCCGCGACCTCGTTGTCGAAGCGCGCCTTGCCGAGGAACTCGCGCACTCGATCGGGCGTGACCTCAACGGGCGGCTTGAAGTCCCCTATGGCGACCTTCGTCGCGACCTTGCGCGTGATCTTGCCGAGCTCGCGCTCGAGGTTGCGCACGCCCGCCTCGCGGGTGTGGTCGGTGATGACCTTCATGATCGCTGCCTCGTCGACCGTCACCTCTTCGGGCTTGAGACCCGCCTGCCTGATCTGGCGCGGGAGCAGGTGGTCGCGCGCGATCGCGACCTTCTCCTCTTCGGTGTACCCGTCGAGGCGGATCAGCTCCATGCGGTCCAGCAGCGGCGCGGGAATCGTCTCCGACACGTTGGCGGTCGGGATGAACAGCACCTCGGACAGGTCCAGGTCGACCTCGAGGTAGTGGTCGCGGAANGTGTGGTTCTGCGCAGGGTCGAGGACCTCGAGCAGGGCNGACGACGGGTCTCCCCGCCAGTCGCTCCCGACCTTGTCGATCTCGTCGAGCATGATCACCGGGTTCTTCGTCCCGGCGTCCTTGAGCGCCCGCACGATACGGCCCGGCAGCGCGCCGACGTAGGTGCGCCGGTGGCCGCGAATGTCGGCCTCGTCGCGGATGCCGCCAAGCGAGACACGCGTGAACTTGCGTCCCAGCGCCCGCGCGACAGACTCGCCGAGTGATGTCTTGCCGACACCCGGAGGTCCGACGAGCGTGATGATCGCGCCACTGCCGCGGCCGCCGAGCACCTCGAGCCCGCGCTCGTTGCGCAGCTTGCGCACGGCAAGAAACTCGATGATCCGGTCTTTCACGTCGGCAAGACCGGTGTGGTCCTCGTCGAGGATCTGGCGTGCCTTGCCCAGGTCGAAGTTGTCGTCAGAGCGCACGTTCCAGGGGATGTCGAGCATCCAGTCGAGGTACGTGCGGATCCAGCCGTACTCCGGGTTCTGCTCGCTCGTCCGCTCCAGGCGGTCGAGCTCGCGGTTGACCTCGGTCAGGACCGCCTCCGGCATTTCCGCCTTCGCGACCCGCTCGCGGTAGGTCGAGACCACGTCGGTCTGGCCCTCGTTCAGCTGCTTCTTGATCGCCTCCAGCTGCTGGCGGAGGAGGAACTCGCGCTGAGTCTTCTCCATGCCCTCGGCGACGTCGCTCCGGATCTTCTCCTTCAGCGACGCGTCGGCCAGGATGCCCTTGGTCCACTTGATGAGGACAGCCAGGCGCTCCTCGAGGTCGACGGTCTCGAGGATCTGCAGCTTCTGCTCGGTCGACAGGTCCGGCGAGTAGCCCGCTAGGTCGGCCAGGTGGCCGGGCGTCCGTGCGGCGCGCAGGAACTGGATGACCTGCGGCACGCCCCGCGATTCGACGAGGTTCTCGAGCAGCGCGCGGTACTCGCGTGCCAGCTCGGTCGATGCTTCGGTCGGCGGTTCGGGGTCGATGATCGGGTCGGCCTTGACCCAGAGCGCGCCGCCGATGTCGGCCTGTCCGCTGCCCAGGCGGGCGCGGTACTCGCCCCGGATCATGAAGGCTTCCGCTCCGGTGGGGAGCTCCGCCGAGTCGCCGAGGCGGCCCACGGTGCCNACCGCGCCGAACTTGCCGTCGATGCGGGGGACGAGCAGGATCAGGCGGTTGCCCTGGCGGGCGGCCTCGATCGCGGCCTTCTGGTCGTCGCCTTCGACCGCCAGGGTGACCGACATGTGGGGGAGGACGACGACGTCGTCCATGGGGAGGACTGGGAGCAGCTCGGATTTTGGTGTTGCCATCTGTACGAAAGAACGTTTACCCAGGCCGGTGGATTCCCAATCCTGGGGCCCTGGCTGACTCGTAGACCGACGCTGCGTTGGCGGCCGAATTCACTTCGGCCGCGACCCACGTTCCAAATTGTCACCAGACGCCGCCCGTGGAAGTCAAATCAGTGAAGTCCGAACCGATACCGGAAGGAGAGCAGCCCCTGCGGCATCAGCCGCACGGGCGATGAGAGGGAACCATCCGGGTTCCCTCTCATACCTACACCCTCGTAGACCGACGCTGCGTTGGCGGCCGAATTCACTTCGGCCGCGACCCACGTTCCAAATGGTCACCAGACGCCGCCCGTGGAAGTCAAATCAGTGAAGTCCGAACCGTATACCGGAGGGAGAGCAGCCCCTGCGGCATCAGCCGCACGGGCGATGAGAGGGAACCATCCGGGTTCCCTCTCATAATTTATACCCGGGTGACGCTCCCGCTGGCCGCACCGCGGCGGGACAGCGAGTCGATGGTGACGGCGGCCAGGAGGACGAAGCCGGTCACTATGTACTGGGCCACGAACGACAATCCCTGCAAGTACATGCCGTTGTTGATGCCGCCGATCACGAGCCCGCCCAGGACACCATGGAGCGCTTTGCCGCGGCCTCCCATCAGGCTCGTCCCGCCGATGACCGCCGCGGCGACCGCATACAGGACGTACTGGCCCCCCTGCACGTTGTTCGACATACCCCCGAGCAGCGACGCGTACAAGAGCATCGCGATGCCGGCCGTGAGCGAGCACAGGGAGAAGCCGATGGTGCGCACGAGCGCCAGGTTGATACCGGCACGGCGCGCAGCCTCGGGGTTGCCTCCGATCGCATAGACGTAGCGCCCGTACTTTGTGCGCTGCAGCAGGATTGTCCACGCCGTGAGAAGCGCGAGGACAATCGGAATCACCCACGGCACACCCTCGAGCACACCGAGGGCCGCGCGGTTCGTGTTACAGATGCTGACGACCACAACCGCGACCAACGCGATGAGGCCGATCTTGAGCCACGTGAGGCTCGCGGGCGGAGCGACCAGGCCGCTGGTGCGACGCCTGTGGTCGCTCCACCACATCCAGCCGCCAAGTCCGGCCACCACGACCCCCGCGCCGATCCACGAGATCGTTGGGTCGATCGTGCCCCACATCAGGTTGTACACGACGTGGAGGTTGTTGCTGAAGCCGGCGAGATTCGGGAATCCCGAGAACGGTCCAAAACCCAGGATTTCGAGGAAGAGGCCGTTCGCGATCAGGTAGCCGCCCAGAGTGACGATGAACGACGGAAGGCGCAGCCGGGTGATCAGCGTGCCCTGAATCGCTCCGAACACAACGCAGAAGAGCAACCCCGCGATAATCGCCGCCCACCAGGGCCAGTTGGTGGTGAGCGGCTGGACCAGCTGGACGGTGATCGCCGCTCCGCACGCCCCGACGAAGCCGACCGACAGGTCGATCTCGCCCAGGATCAGGGCGAAACCCTCGGCCATGGCGAGGACCATGACCACGGCGCTCTGCTGGAAGAGGTTGACCAGGTTGACAGGCGAAAGGAAGATCAGGTTCGGGCTCCAGACGGTGAACACGAGCACTATGGCGGCCATGGCGATGATGACCGGGAGAACACCGCTTTCGCCGCCACGAACGCGGGCGATCNATGCCCGGGCGTACTCGCCCAGCGAGTGGGCGACGAGCTCGGGCGGTACCTCGGCCTTTGCGGCCTCGGGGGCGGCGGTCAGGTCTGCCGTCTGCTCCGGTGGTNCNGCCTCTTTCCCAGCCACGTCAGTCCTTGACGGAGCTACCGCCAACCGAGCGGCTTGCTGCTCCCGTGGTCATGTACTCGACAGCGCTCTGCCGGTCAAACGTCGAGGCCTTGTCCTGGACGACCAGGCGGCCCAGGTACATCACCGCGATGCGGTCCGCAACCTCGAAAACGTCGTTGAGGTTGTGCGAGATCACCATCACCGCGAGGCCCCGGTCGCGCAGGCGCTTGATCAGGTCGAGCACCTGCCTGGTCTGGATGACGCCAAGCGCAGCGGTGGGCTCGTCCATGATCACCAGCTTGGAGTTCCACATCACCGCCTTGGCGACGGCCACCGACTGGCGCTGGCCGCCGGACAGTGAGGCCACGGGTTGGCGGATCGAGCGCACGGTCGTCACACGCAGGCTCGCCAGCGTCTCGGCGGCGGCGCGCTCCATGCTGTCCTCGTCGAGCAGCCCGAAGCCGATGCGCTCGCGGCCCAGAAACATGTTCTGCACGATGTCCAGGTTGTCGGCGAGCGCGAGGTCCTGATACACGGTCTCGATGCCCAACCGGGCGGAGTCCCTGGCGCCGCGGATGTGGACCGGGTGCCCGTCCCAGTAGATCTGTCCGTGATCCGGCTGGTAGATGCCGGCGATGCATTTGGTGAGCACAGATTTGCCGGCGCCGTTGTCACCGCAGAGGGCCGTGACCTGGCCCGAGGGGATGTCCAGGTCCACGTGGTACAGCGCCTGCACGGGGCCGAAGTGCTTGTCCAGCTCGCGGATCTTGAGAAGCGGCTCCGTGGTCGCCTGGGTTGGTGCGACTGCCGCCGTCATCTCACCTCGCATTATCGGTGAGTTAAGAAGGTGACGCCGCCGCGCGATGCGGCGGCGTCGGCAATTGTCGATCGATCGACTAGGCGATCCCGGCTGCGGTGCATGCGGAGGCGCCGGCCTTGCTGCACAGCGCCGCTTTGTCGACGAACTGGTCCTTGATCACGGTGGCGTTCATGTTCTGGGTGGTGACCCAGTACGGGACCAGCAGCGATGCGGGCTGCGCGGTACCGGTTACGCCGGATGGCGGGGTCGTAGTGGCGTTGAGTAGCGCGGCCGGCGGGGTCAGGTTGGCGCGGAGCACGGTCGCGAGGGCAACCGCGTCCTGGGCCTCGAGGTAGATCGGCTTGTAGACGGAGCCGCACTGGAAGCCCTGCAGAACGTTGACCATGCCGTCCAGGGTCGCGTCCTGCCCGGTCGTGGGGACCTTCTGGGCGGGGATGCCTTTGTTCTTCAGCACCTGGATCACCGCGTTGCCGAGGCCGTCGTTGGCCTCAACGGTTGCGTTGATGTTGGAGTGCGTGGTGAAGTTCTGCTGGAAGACCGCCTGGCCCGTCGTGTTGCTCCAGTCGGTCGCGATCTGTTCGTGAACGAGCTTCATGCCCTGGCTGTTGGTCGTGCCATCGGCGACGTTCGCGTCCTTCTTGCCCCAGATCGCGTCGTTGTAGCCCTGGGAGAAGGAGACGGCGTTCGGGTCGGAGTTCTGGCCGCCGTCGAGCTCGAAGACCTGTGCGTTGGAGACTTTCCAGTCCGAGACGCACTGGACGAAGCCCTTGCCGATGAGCTCGCCCACCTGGACGTTGTCGAAGCTGACGTAGTACGTGTTCGTTCCGGTGAATGTGGCTCGGTCGTAGCTGATGACCTTGACGCCATGCGACTGGGCGTAGGCCTGGATCTGCGCGCCCACGGCGCTGACCGGGTCCATGATCAGGACGGTCGCACCGCCGGTGATCAGCGCCTGAGCCTGGGAGAACTCCGTCGCCTCCTGGCCTCCGGCGTTGTCAATCGTGTACTGCGACGGGCTGTATCCAGCCGTCTGGAGAGCCTTAGTCAGATAAGGAAGGTCGTAAGCCTGGTAGCGACCGGACGTGGTCGTGTCCGGGAGCAGAATTCCAAGCTTGCCGGTGCCGGCGGCGACCAGGCCCTTGAGCTTGGGCATGTAGGTGAAGTTCGCGTCGAACGAGCTGATGCTCAGGTCCGACGGAACCACCGCGGGGGACGCCGTAGCGGTGTTGTTGTTGCCGCCGCAGGCCGTCACGAGCAGGCCTGCCACGGCAAGTGCGGGCAGTAACCGGGCTAACTTCATGCGCATACCTCAATAGATGAATTCCCGCTGCCTTCTTCCCGTTTCCTCCCCCGGGGCGAGAGTGCGCCGACAGCCAGGTCTTACTCAGAAGCCACGTGAGCCAGGCGAATTGTCTTGCCCCAGCCAACAATGTGTCAAGTTGACGAATTTCACCGCCGGTCTGACGGTTTGACCACAAGATGCAGATTCTCGCGGCCCTGATAGGCATCGTGCTCGTAGCGGGCGTGCTCCGAGATGCCTTCGAGACCATCATCCTACCGCGTCGCGTCTCCGGCGTTCGGTTTTCCAAGGTCTTCTACCGGCTGAGCTGGAAGCCCTGGCGGGCCGTCGCCAGGCGGATGCCGCCAGGCAGCGATCGGCGGGAGACGCTGCTGAGCGTGTACGGGCCGCTCTCCTTGCTCGTCCTGCTCGTCCTGTGGGGGATCCTGCTGATCTGCGGGTTCGCCTTCCTGCTGTGGGCGGCCAACTTCGACGGGCGGCTCTCCGCCCTCCAGCACGTTTATGTCAGCGGCACCACCTTCACCACTCTCGGAATCGGCGACTTCGTGCCGAGAACCGACCTGGCCCGGCTCGTGACAGTGGTCGAGGCCGGGACGGGCTTTGGCTTCCTGGCCGTGGTCATCTCCTACCTGCCCATCCTTTACCAGAGCTTTTCGCGCCGGGAAACGGCGATCTCGATGCTCGACGAATGGGCGGGATCGCCGCCCAGCGCGGGCGGGCTGTTTCGGCGTGCTGTGCAGGCCGGCGCCATCGAGGAGCTCCGGCCCCTGCTCAACCGGTGGGAGGAATGGACCGCCGAGCTTCTCGAAAGCCACCTCTCCTACCAGGTCCTGAGCTACTTCCGCTCCCAGCACGAGAACCAGTCATGGCTCGCAGCCCTCACGGCGATGATGGACCTGGCCGCCGTCTGGCAGGCCGCCAGGGCCGAGGGCCGGACCTGGGCGGCGCGCCGCCTATACGCCATTGGCCGCCACGCGCTGGGTGACCTGAGCCAGGTCCTGCAGGCCGCGCCTCGCTTTGACGCTCCCCCGCGCCTGACGGATAGCGAGGTTCACATGATTCACGAGGAGCTCGCGCAAGCAGACGTCGTGGTCGACTTCGCCACTTTTCAGGACCGGCTTACCAAGCTCCGCAAGGGGTACGAGCCGTACGCCTTCGCGCTCAGCCGCGAGCTGTTGATGGAGCTTCCGCCCTGGATCCCGGTCGAGGGCCACAAGGACAACTGGGAGACGACCGCGTGGGAGGGCTCCGCGCCGGGCGAGTCGCTGCGTTAAGCATTCACGCGCGACACAATTTAGAGGGATGGCGGCTGTAGGCCGGATTCATTCCGGCCGTCACTCAGCGCGTCCCACCAGATGCCGCCACGCATCGTGTAACTCGGAGGGGGTTCCACGGGGGAGGCCTGCCTCCCCCGTGATACTTCGC
>JGI12635J15846_10004551_pt1 | contig 11955 bp, 4 predicted proteins | sample BlaSpr_A8_OM2_M2_FD_15846 | JGI IMG/M metagenome (IMG submission 15846) | reverse complement strand
TCTGATCATAGGTGCGGTTTTCACGGACGATCAGGAACACGTGCTTGATCAGCGACGGATCGCCGATCTTGGCCGGGATTGCGACCGGCTTGGTATTCGGGGAGCCACCGGCGGCAGACTTGATATTTTGCGTCAGATCCCAGTGGTTGTTTTCGAAAACCTGCGTCGTCATCGCCGTCAAGGCTGCGCTACCCGGCACGGGAACGATGCTGACGGTGCCATTATCCTGGTGGGTATTGTAGTCGGTGACGTTGTAGTCGGTCTCGAACGAATAACGCGCGCCGATGCCCTTGTCGTTGGCCACGATGAGCACGTTATCGGCGTTGTCCAGCACGACCGAGCACGGAGCATAGGCTACCGGGATCATGCCCATGACGGGATTCGTCGCGTCGTTGCTGAGGTCGACGACCGCGATCGCGTTGGCATTGTAAAGCGCGACATAGGCAACGCCTGTCTTGGCATCGACGGCGATCGAGTTCGGCGCGGCGCCATAGGCCGGTTGGCCTGCACCGGGCACTCCAATCGGCAGCCCAAGGGAGATCGTCCGCGCCACCGAGTTGGTGGCCGTGTTGATGACCGACACGGTGTCGCTATAAGTATTGGCGACCAAGAGATTCGCTCCGTAGAACGCCATCCCGGTCGGGTGCAGACCGGTCGAGATGGTAGCGGTGACCTTCATCGACGCCAGATCAACCACCGAAACGGTACCGGTGATCGCGGCGCCAACCACCGGGTCGGCGACGATTTCAGTGCCGGCGGAGTTGATCTGGAAGTCCTCCTCCGTAGCGACCCGGCCACCCTCGTTGCTAACGTAGGCGGTCGTGCTCGTGCTGTTGATCAGGATGCTGTGGGGCGCGTTACCGACGCGGATCTGCACACCCTGCTTCGCCGGCGTCGCGGCCAGGTCGATCTTGGCGAGCGTATCGTTCTGGTTCAGCAGGGCATAGGCGCTCTTGCCATCCTTTGCGAGCGCGATGCCGCCAGGATAAGAAGTGTGCGAACTATAGAACGACCCGCAGGGGTTGGCATAAGCGGCCGGCGGGCTGTTCGGAAAGCAGGTGATGAAGGAATTGTTCGGCGGCACGCTCACCTGGGCGTCGTCGCTTAGCATGCCCTCGGCAGAGACCTTGGCGATGGTGACGTTGCTGCTGTCCTGGCTGAACAGCAGGTACTTGCCGTCCGCCGAATAAGTTATGCCGCTATAGCTGCCACTCGAATCCTGTCCGAGCGTGATGTAGTCCTGCAGGACAACCCCAGTCTCGGTGTCGAACACTTCGACGGCTTGCGTCGCGCCCATGGTGAGGACGGCGGCGGTGTGAGTGCGGAGACTGGGGTTCACCGCGACGGCCTTCGCGCGGACCCGGATGCCGAGGTCGACTTGGATGCCGGCTGGGGTGATGACCGCGCCGTCGCTGACGACCCACGAACCGTTCGGCTGCGGGCCGGTGACGTATTTCGGATAGGGCACGGACTGAGCGAACGCCGGAATGCTGAGCCCCATCGCCAGCAGGCCAGCGAGCGGACGCGCACGGTTGATCCGAGAATTATTTCGAGATTTTTTTCTCGAATTACTTCTCGAATTATTTCGAAGCCTTTTTCGGGACATGTATCATCTCCTGTTGGATTTTTTCCCAAGCGCGGCAAGTCTAGCGGCACGTGCCAAACGCCAGCATGACGCCGAGATTACATTTTCGTCATGTTCGTTAAAGCGGAGTCTGTTTCGTGGACGTGGTCTTCGTGTCTGTCCGGTAAGGTGGGTTGCTTCGGCCCAATCACGATCAGGCGATACCCGCGTCCAGTTCCGACCCCTCGTCGACGAGCGCGCGCAGCGGTCCCAGCCAGGGTTCGTAGCGTCGCCAGCGCCCGACGGAGTTGCGATAGATCGGCTGCCTGGTCTGCCACTTGCTGGGGGTCTTCACAGCCCGCGGATTGCATTCGGGGCGCAGGCACGCGTTGTGCCACGCCAGGCCGCAGGCCGCGATGATCCGCCGGATCGCTGGTTCGGGCGCGCGGGTCAGGTCCTCGTAATCCACCTCGACGAAGCGATCCGCCGGCAGCACGCTGCGCCAATGGTCGATGAGCCGTTGGTAGCTGCGGAAATACGCGACCAGTTCGGCACCTCCGGTCGGAAACGCCAGACCCGGATGGAAATGCGTTTGATGGATCGACAGAGCGGTGTCGACTGCCGTGCGACGGCAATGAATGATGATTGCGCGCGGGAATGCCACGTGGATCAGCCCGGCCCAGAGGAAGTTGAACGGCATCTTGTCGGTCACTCGCGCCGCCGTCGGCGCGATCGCGCGCAGCACGCCGAGATAATCTCCCGCCGCCTTGGCGAGGAACGGCATCTCGGTCCCGGCCGCGCCGGAGTGGTGCCACGCCGCGACGCGCTGGTTCCAGAAATGCAACTCGCCGCCGGCCCCGACCTCGGGATGGCTGGAGACGATCTGCTCGACCAGAGTTGTGCCGGACCGCGGCATGCCGATGATCAGCACCGGCGTCGCATCGCGGCTGCCGAGTTCGGGCGCCCGCGCCATCAATTCGGGTGTGCAGCGGGCAATCAGGCGGTCGATCTCAATGGCGAACGCCACCGAGTCGAACGACGCAGAGCCCCGGCGCACGGCGTCTGCCGTGTCGAAATGCTGCATGGCCAGGGCGTAGTCGCCAAGATCCTCCGCCGCCTTGCCGAGCGCGAGGTGAAGCCGCAGGTGTTCCGCCGCTTCCAGCCCCGGCGTGGCAAGTGCGGCTTCCATCCGTTGAAGCAGACCCTCGTCATCGCTCGTGACGGGGCGACACCGGACCAGATCATAGTAGCTTCCTGCCAGCAGCGGGGCGATCGCGATCGCGCGTTGGAAGCATTCGCGGGCCTCGTCGAAACGGCCGAACTCAGCGAGCAGATTGCCCAGCAGATCATGCGCCATGGCGTTCTTCGGATCGAGCGCCAGCGTCTGTCGCAGCACCTGTTCGGCTTCCTGATTGCGATCCTCGGTCAGCAGCGCTCGCGCCTTGCCAAGGCGACCGAAGCTGGTCTTACCTCCGGTCGCCGCCGCGCGGCGGAAACAGCCGATTGCCTCGTCGCGATGGCCCAGCGTGTAGACCAGGGCGCCGGCGCGGAACCACGCCTCGGTTAGGGATGGGAGCAGCCCAGTGGCGCGGTCGTAGGCAACGATTGCCCCGCCGATGTCGCCCATCTTCTCCAAGGCGATTCCCAGGCGGAAATATGCATCGGTGTAGCGCGGGTTGCTGGCGACGGCTCGCTGCAATGCCGCGATGGCATCCGGTACGTGGCCGACCTCGAGGCAGGCGAGGCCGAGATCGTGCTGGATGATGGGATCGAACGGTTGCAGCAGCGCTGCTTCGCGCAACGGCCCGATCGCATCGGCTGGTCGCCCGGCCCGGAGCGACTTAGTGGCCAATGCAAGCAGATGCGCCACCTGTTGCGGCGCGGTGGGGTTTCTAGACTGGGACATGGCGCGAACCTAGTATGGAAGCTGGAGCCTGCCGTCGGAATCGCCAGCGCAACTGACATCCGATCATAATCTGCCAACCGGGAGAATTTTCCAACAAGCCCGAAGTTCACACAAGGTCTTCGAAGGATAGTGGCTGAATTCCAATTCAGCCACCACCCTTCGATACCATTCATCGCGGTGCAACATCGCGCTGTTAAAATGCCATGCCGCGGGATTCTATGCAAACCTTCGTCAAAAGTGTAGGGCGCATTTACCTTTCTGTTTTTCGCCTTGCGCTGGTGCGCAGTCTTCGACTGATTTCACGGGGCATTGGCGGCAGGAGACGAACTGCGCGATCCAACGCCAACTCGAAGTCGAGCAGAATGGCGAGAGCTTGCTCGTGAAAACGATAAATACCAGCCCTGAAGGAAGCCGGCGTCTGGAAGTGAGGCTTGAGATTGGAGGCCAACCAACCAACTACCTGCACAGGGCTTGATGACGATGAATTCCGCTCATCTGTCCATTGGCACGGGGGAACCTTGGTTTTCGAAATCGTCGAGCGCGAGGGCGGGAGCGAGATCCCTCAGAAAGCGGTTTGGACTCTGTTGAAAGATGGCAATACGCTGCAAGTGGATAGAGATTTGACAAGATCCGGGAAAACAACGCATTCCTTGAATACGTATGTTCGACAGCCCTAGACAAAGCCAGAGTCTCAGGCTTCAGTCTTGACCAAGCGAGGCAAGGACCTGACGTGGAAATCCCCAGCCGTTCGTGCCGATCGACGAGTCAACCTGATGTAGGCTGACCGCCTCGCTTTTTTATTGCCCATTCTCCAGCCACGCTCTTCTGACTTCCTTTAGAAAACCAGTCTCAGTGCAAACTGAATCTCGCGCGGAGTACCAGAGCCGATTGGGCTGACTGGTGTTGTCGTGTTGACTGTCTGAATGATGCTGCCGAAGCCGGGAACGCCGAACGTCGCTTGCGGTAATCCATACTGCGGATGGTTGAAGATGTTGAAGAACTCGGATCGAAACTCGAGGCGCGCGCGTTCCGTGAGCGAGATGCGTTTCCCGACGCCGAAGTCCATTTGCCAGGCGCCCGGCCCGGTAGCGACATCGCGCGGAGCATCGCCGAATGTGCCGTCAGCCGGAGTCGCAAAAGCGGCAGGATTGATCCATTGGCCGACGGTCGCGCCTCCCGGCGGGGTAAGCGGAACGCCCGGCACGAGATCGGGTCGCTGATCGGTGGCGTTGCCGTCGGGAACCGAAGACGATGAACGGTTGATGAGTACATTGACAGGGAATCCTGTGCGGGCCATGAACGTGGAAGTGACTTCCCATCCGCCAGCAACAGCCCGCCAGAAGCCGGGTTCGTTCAAGAATTGCTTGCCGTGACCAAAAGGAAGCTCATAGATGGCGTTGGCATTGAAAACCTGACGCACATCCCAGATGCCGGAAGCCCGCTCGCAGGGCTGGCAGGCGACGTTCTCTGGGACGAGCGAATCGCCGTCACCGCTGCCATCGGAGCCGTCATCGATTTCATGCGACCACATGTAATTCGCCGCGAGCAGGAAACCGCGGGAGAACGTACGCTTCACCGCAAACGAGAGGCCGTTGTAATTGCTGTTATCTTTATTGCCGCGCCAACTCACCTCGCCAAAGTCCGGATAAGGGCGAAGGCCGGTTGCCGGATTGACGACGTTCACTTCAGACAGCGTGAGCAGATGAACGCCCTTACTGCCTACATACGAGACGGTTCCGACGAAGTCGGCCGGCAGCTGCTGCTGAACTGACAATCCCCACTGTTCGACATAAGTGTCGTGGCGCAGGCGGTCGTCATCACGTGGGGAGATGATTCCGGTCGTCTCGGCGAGAAAGGGAGTGATCGGGTAACTCAGGTTGGGAATGGTCTTGTTCGATAGCGAGTACGCGAAGACTTCGTTGCTGATGGGCAGGTTTTGATCGTCGAGCTGTCCGTCTTCGTGATAAATGCCGTAACCAGCCCGAATGACGGATCCTCCGCTCTTGGTTGGGGACCAGGCGAAAGCGATGCGCGGATCAATGTCGCCATAATTCGGTTGGCCGAAACTGGCGCCGATTCCACAAAATCCTTGCGGGCCGCAGGTTGCGAAATCGAATGGATTGGCGCGGCCTTCGACCTCGTGAAAAATATTGAAAAAGCTGTAACGGGCGCCTAGGTTGAGGGTGAGGTTTGGGTTGACTTTGAATTCATCTTGTAGGTAGCCGTAATACTGCGTCTTGCGCAGGCCGTTGATGGGGAGGGTTCCGTTGAGGCTGGCTGTGCTGACTTGGTTGGCGTCAAACGCGGCGGTGGAGGCGAATACAAGCGTGCCTGCTTCCGTGTTTCCCTGATTCATCTGAATGTGCCGGATTTCGACGCCGGTCTTGACCGTGTGCCGGCCTTTCACCCAGGTCAGGTTGTCGATCCCAGAGAATGAATTACCGACTCCGATGCTGACGCGATTGTTGTTGAGCGTGGTGAACCCGGAGACGGAGACGGCATACGGAATACCGGTGGTGTTGATGTCGATCGTGTTGGCCGTGCCGCGATTGAATCCGAATTTAAATTCATTCACCAGCGATGGAGTAAAAATGTGCAACAGCTCGATGGCGCCATTCACCGGTGCAGAGGTGAGTTGCTGGCGATCCTGGAGATAGTTTCCCGAGCTGGCCAGCGGCTGCGTATTCACCGCACGGTCGATATTGAATCGAACGAACGCCGTCGTTTTCTCTGTAAAGCGCTGGTCGAGACGGAGCATGGCGGAATTCTCGGTCACAACCTGCGTGCCTTCGCTCGTGAATTGGTTGATGTCGGGGTCGCTGGTCGGAATCTCGCTTTCTGGAAAGGCGTTGAGAATGGGAATTAGCGCTGGAGAATCGCTTGCGACCTGCGCGCGGAACGCGTCGCTGGGCACATAGCCGAGCAAGGGAAATCCCCAATGCTGCCGGTATCCTTCGTAGGCCAGGAAAATGAAGGTTTTCTTGTCAACCACCGGACCGCCGATCGAGCCCCCGAACTGATTCAAGTGAAATGGCGGCTGCGGGGTGGCGACGATGGGGACAGGCTGCAAGGCGTCGAAGACGTTGTTGCGGAAAAACTCGAAGGCGTCGCCATGCCATCGATTGGTTCCCGCAGGGGAAGTCACGGCGAGTTGTGGGCCGCCAGTTCCTCCGGCTTCGGCGGTTGCCAGCATCGAGTCCACGCGAAATTCCTCAATGGTGTCGAGCGGAATCGACAGCCGGACGTAAGGTTGCTGTGGCTGGTTGACGATATTGGTGGCATCGATGCCATCGTAGGTGAAGTTGTCATCATCACGTCCGCGGCCGGCAAATCGAACGGAACGCTGGTTACTGCCTCCCGTGTCGACCGCGCCTGGCACGAGCGCGGTGAGCGTTGCCCAATTGCGGCCGTTCAGCGGCAACTCTTTAGCCTGTTCCTTTTCAATGCGACCGCCCAACGTGTCGGAAGTTTTGTCCATTTGCTCGGAACTGGCCGACACTACCACTCGCTCATTCGGGCCGGAAACTTGCAGAGTCGCGTTGAGAGTTCGTGTGCGTCCGACGACCTCCTCGACATCGACGAACGTAAGCGTCTTGAGTCCTTGATGTTCGAAGGTGATGGTGTAAATCCCGACCGGTAACTCGGGGATATCGTAGGTTCCGGTCGGAGATGAAGTGGTCTTGCGTTGCAGGCCTGTGGCAACTTGCACCGCGGTTACCTCCACCTGAGGCAGGACACGGCCTGAGGCGTCGGTCACAGCGCCGTTCAACCCTGCGCGATCGATTTGCGCTGAAGAGAATGGCGCCAGGCATATAGACAGTCCGACCAGAAGAAACGAGCATCGGATTGCGTCACTGATGGTCCAGCCAACGAATTCGAAGGTCCAATTTCCAGTGCGTTTCATTCAGCCTCCTAGCGTAGAGATTGTTTCCCACGATTACGAATTTGTAACGTAGGTGGGTGGCGTTACGACGCGGTGAAAGGGAAGTGAAGATTCAGTGAAATCTGCCGGCGGAAGATTACAAATTTGTCACAATAGACCGGAGGTTTTGCGTCGCCGCGAAAGTCAAGTGAAGCTTCTGTCAATCGGTTGGCGTAAGAGAGCAGGCAATATTCGAATCACCACACCCCGGAAGCTAGCTGCGAACACCATTATTTTTCATCGGGGATTCATACGGGCGTCATGTGCGTTTAACAAAGCACCACTATCTTTACAGCTACAAAAAAGTACCCAACTTCGGGGCCTTGTAATTCCTCCGGTGTACGGCGAGATTCCGGGTGGCCAATGCATTGATTTCAATTCTCAGATTCCGTAGCAGTCGCGACAACTCGGAGTAGAGTGCGAATGAGGGTCCTAGTCGTTGAAGACGAAATCAAGACCGCCAAGTTCCTGAAAAAGGGACTGACTGAGGCGGGTTTCGTCGTGGATGTCGCCGTCGATGGATTGGAGGGATTGCATCTGGGGCAGGAGGTCGAATTCGATCTCATCATCCTTGATGTGATGCTTCCCGGCCTGGACGGCTGGCAAGTTCTCGCTCGCTTGCGCCAGGCGAGACGGAGCGCACTCGTCCTGTTCCTGACAGCTCGCGACGCTATCCACGAGAGGGTACGTGGATTCGAGTTGGGGGCCGACGACTATCTCATCAAACCGTTCGCCTTTTCCGAGCTGTTGGCGCGGGTCCGCTCGCTGCTGCGGCGCGGTCCGGTTCGCCTGCAAGAAACCATCCACTTGGCGGATCTGGAGATCGACCTGTTGCGTCAGCGCGTCACGCGTGCCGGGGAACGGCTCGATTTGACCTCGAAGGAGTTTGTGCTTCTTTCGCTGTTGGCGCGGCGAGCTGGGGAAGTACTCTCCCGAACCCTGATCGCTGAAGCCGTCTGGGATATGAATTTCGATAGCGACACCAACGTCGTCGACGTCAACGTGCGACGGCTGCGCAGCAAGGTAGATGATCCTTTCCCTCTGAAATTGATCCACACAGTGCGGGGCGCTGGGTATGTCCTGGAACCTCAAGGATAGAGTCGCGCCGGTCTTACGTTTTGGAGGCACTCTCGCCTTCCGGCTGACTGCATGGTATGTTCTGGCCGGCTTGGGTCTGGTGGCTTTCGCGAGTGCCAGCCTCTATTTCCTGTTAGTCGCGGAGCTGGAAAAAAGCACCGACTTGTTCCTCGCCGACAAGCTAAACGTCGTCCAAACGATTCTGCGTGAGCGTCCGGAGGACTGGGATGCTTTGCGCGAGGAAATTGAACTCGAGTCGGCTGCCCGACGATACCAGCAATTCTACATCCGCCTGCTGGATGAGCGATACACTCCGCTACTGACGACTCCGGGCATGGCAGAGCAATTGGACTTGCCGCAACTTACGGCTCAAACACAAATTCACGCTAAGCGCACGATTCGAATGACGGGCCGTACCGGACGGCCGTTTTCTGTGACCAGCGCGATAGTGCGGGTCGGCACCATTGGCGTACAAAACGATACGGTCCAGATTGCGATCGATGTCTCGCAGCAGGAAGAATTGCTGGCGCTGTATCGTCGCCGGTTCCTGCTGATCCTGCTCAGCATGCTCGCCATTTTCCCCCTGGTCGGCTATCAAATCGCACGCCATGGGATCCGGCCGGTAGAAGAAATGGCAACCACTGCGCGTCATATCAGTTCGACGAACCTGCGTGAGCGAATTCTTGCGGAAGGGTACCCCGTCGAACTGGCGTCCCTGGCTGCCACTTTCAATAAAATGCTCGATCGCTTGGAAGATTCCTTCGAGCGGATCTCCAGATTCTCCGCCGACATCGCCCACGAGTTGCGAACGCCCGTGAATAACATCCGGGGCGGAGCCGAAGTGGCCCTCGCCCGTGCACGGACCATCGACGAGTACCGTGAAGTGCTGGAGTCCTGCCTGGAGGAAGCTGTGCGCCTATCGAAGTTGATCAGCGATCTACTTTTCCTCGCGCGGGCGGAAAATCCGCTGACGCACTTGCGCCGCGAACGCGTGGACGTAACCGAATTACTACGCGGCTTGCGGGAATACTACGAAGCATCAGCGGCAGACGCGGGCATCTCGCTCACAACCGTCTCCGCGGCTGAACCGGTGATTGCGGAGCTAGATCGCGCGTTGATGCAGAGAGCGGTCAGCAACCTGGTTTCAAATGCGGTAGCCCACACGCCGCCGGGGGGATCTGTGGCGCTGGAGGCAAATTCCGATACCACAATGATCCGGATCGAGGTCTCCGACACGGGCGTCGGCATTCCGCCGAACGCGCTGCCGCGAGTCTTTGATCGCTTCTTCCGGGTGGACGCTTCACGCGCGCAGACTTCGGGCGGCACCGGGCTCGGTCTAGCTATCGTGCAGAGCATCATGCTACTTCATGGTGGCAAGGTGCAGATCGCCAGTCAATTGGGGCAAGGCACCCGCGTCACGCTGCACATGCCGCTCTAGAACAGGCCTTCGGCGGCCGCCACTCGCATTCGTTCCCACCTCAACCCGGTCGATGGCGTCACGGCGGAAGAATGCCCATGCCTCGATAAGAAAAAATTGCAGAACCTTTTACAGATGTCTTCCTGTACCGGCGGGGTTTTTGTCGAGCGACTACTGGCGGCCAGTCGGGACTCAAGAGCCACACTTTCAAAATACGCACAACGGCTGATCGCGTCACACATTTTTGAAACTCATACGAGGGCAAGTGATCGAGGAGTTGAGCGAGAACGGTCCGGCCAAGGTTCATTTACCATCGTGCACCCCAACCTGTCGCCATGCCGGCAGACGTTTTCAGCCCTTTCAACTTCAACTCGAAAAAAATAAAATCGCACCTAACCTCAAGCCTTGCAGTGAATTGGTCGGATTTCAAAAGCCATCTCCCGGGACAGTACTGATATCCAGTGAAGCGCGTTTCAGCGGTGACGTTGTCAACCGACTGGCCCGAGAAGCTATAGCGACGTGGGCTCCTATTGGAGCAATGTGGAGCAACGCGAAACGCAGGCGGGCCCTTTAACTGGTTGAAAGAAATGGTCGGCATGAGGAGACTCGACCTTCTGACCTCTACCGTGTCCATTGACTCAAAAGGAGTGGATAACCGGAGCAACCCGCAGAACCGTAATACTTGGCGCAATTTGCTACCAAATTGCTACCAAAAGCATGAAGACAGCGCAAGTAGGTTCGGGGCCGAATCGTGGGGGATCGGCCCCATACAATCTAACTCAAATTGTTTCGATTAAAGTCGCATGCAAACTTCCTAGAGCGCGTTTCTGGACCGTGGACGAATCAGTAGGGCTGCCAGATATTTCCGCCTCGAAGATTCCACATCCAATGGGTGATGTCTGCTCAAGTCTGATGCCCCTGCGATCGTCACGACTGCTTAGGACAATGCGAGGCCTGTCGTCGATCCGAATCAGAAATCGAATCGGAGTGCCAGTTGTCCGGTACGATTGCCGGCGTTTTCCGCAGTCTGCGGCGCGCTAAGAACGCCGAATGTGACAGTGTTGTCGATCTGCGACGCTGGCGGAGCGAAGTTGGTGCGATTCAGTACGTTGGTGAATGTGGACTCAAAACGCACTCGTGTTCCCTCGCTCACTTTAAACACCTTGGCAAGGCCCAGGCTCACTGCGGCCGTGCCGGGCCCCTGAAGAATGCCAACCCCAGCATTGCCAAATCGACCCGCTCCCGCAGGCGTTGGGGAGAATGCCGCGAGGTTGAAGTAATGCGCTCGGGACTGACCCGAGTAGAAGTTCGTGGAGACAACGTCGGGACGAAGATACGCTCCACGGTTCACCACGTCGGTATTGGACTGATCATAAGAATCACTGATGCTCGGAGTTAGCCGTGGTCCAGTCTCCATCAGGGTCACGGTGTTGAGCTCCCATCCGCCCAGCAGAGCATTTCTCCAGCCACCGGTATTCAGGAAGGAGCGGCCCTGTCCAAAGGGCAACTGGTAGATCCCGGTCAACAGGAAGCGCTGCCGCCGCGTACCCTCGACATTTCCGTAGTCACTGGCGATGTCGAACCGGTCGGCAATGGGCACGCCATAGTTCACTTCTCCGGCAAAGGCTGTTGGGGTATCGCCTTGGTTGTTGGCGAGATTTTTGGCCAGCGTATAGTTCGCGTCGAGGTATAAAGCGTGCGACATTTTGTGAGTGGCCTCCAGTTCAAGCGCGTCATAGTTCGCTTCGCCAGCGTTAAAAGTACTGTAGAGCGAGAACCAGTTGTGGTAGGGAGCGCGCGCATCGACATAGGGGCTGGCCGCCGTGGTCTGATAGGGGGTCGTACTCGCAGGGATCTGGTTCAGATCTTCGGTGATGCTGAGCCGGTAGCTGTGCATGCCGACATAGCTAACGCGTAGACCATCGTTGTTGCTGAGTTGACGCTCCACGGTAAGGTTCCACTGGTTGGCCTGTGGATCACGGTAGTTCGGGTCTACGCCTTGGTCGAGACTCCCCCCGCCATATTGAACTCCGGTACTCGGTGGCGCTGTGTTAGGGAACTGGATCAGC